>Ga0208977_1000362_pt1 | contig 39124 bp, 33 predicted proteins | sample RifOxyA2_FD_184030 | JGI IMG/M metagenome (GOLD analysis project Ga0208977, IMG submission 184030) | Groundwater microbial communities from Rifle, Colorado - Rifle Oxygen_injection A2 (SPAdes) | ecosystem: Environmental > Aquatic > Deep subsurface > Groundwater | place: Rifle, Colorado, United...
GGCGTGCGAAAACGGATAATGGAAAACGCGCCCAAAAGGCCAAAGGCTAACGCCACGCTGTTGCCTATTACCATCATAACAATCGCCACTATCACGCTCATTATCACCAGCGTGAAAACAAAGGACTGGGAATAAGATAAGCCCTTGTGAGTTTTTTTGTAGACCAAAGCGATTACAAAAGCCAAGACAAAAGCCAAGACAATGTTAATCACTATCTGTTGCGTGGAATATGTGACCACAGCTCCGTTGTTAAATAATCCTTGCATATGAATAAATAAAAATTAAATACTAAGTTTTTTTTCTGTTATTCTGCTTTTCTCCGCCATGTTTTCTCTTATCTGTGAAATTCCGAACGGCTTCGCGAAATCAAATACCGATAGACTCCCGCAAACATCCACCGCATTGCAATATTTTGAATAAGAAATCCGTTGTAAATTAAATTCCTTGATAACTTCGTCCACATAAAATGGCAAACTGCCGTTAAACTTAACTTCCATTACCGTATAATCTCCGGACACATCCAGCATATCACTGCCGGCATAAAATAAATTATCATTGGCCATCGCTTTTATTTTCCTGTCAAAAGTAACGCGAAAATTTTCATTGTATTTTCCCAAAAACGGCTCCCTCTCATAACTCACCAAAATCTTCGGACTGATTGAACGCAAATGCTGTTCCCATTCAAACTCTTCAATTATATTACGGCGATTTTGATCTTGAATAACACTCGTGCCATAAAAATCCTCGTCATAAACCAACTTTGCGCAGTCTTCCTTTGGTATAACAAACCTATCTTTCAAAATTACGGAATCGTGCCGTCTTTTTATCTCAAAAAAAGCGTATGGTATAAACTCTCCATTAACTTTATAAGTGCGCAAACGAATTTTTTTTCTATTTAATACCCCGTCCATTTTCTGTTTGTAGTAATAAAACCCCGGACTGTCATAATATAAACTTACAACCTCATACGCGCCTGTCTGGCTATTCTCAACATACGAATCTCTCTTAACGTAAGCGCTGATTCGTTTTTTTATCTCCTTTTCCAAATCCGGCGTAAGTAAATACTTAAACTCAAAACGCTGAAAATGTAATTTTGGTTTATTCATCATATTCCGCTCTCAAATCCTTTTACCAAGCCGACCGGAATTTTATCTAAATTAAGCTTAAAAAACTCCTGCAAAATCTCCCCGTTTCCGCCTGTCAGGTAGTTAATACTAGCATTTCCAACGCTATTTGTAAAGTCCAAATTAAATTCAGGCTCTTCAGAAAAATTCGCCTTTCCTTGATAACCGCCCTCCACCGCGCTATTTTCCACCATGATAGTTGAATTGGCATCAAAAGTGATGGATTCTTTATTTCCCCAAATTATCGTATTGAACACTTGAGCATGACCGCCGCCGAATATCGGTTTCTTTTGGTATTCATTAATGCCGATTTCGTTGTTTACTACAACATTATTAATTATTTTAGGCGTAGACAAATCCTTTATTTGCAAACCAATTTTACAGCCATTCAATATATTATTGAATATAATGGAAGTTGATTCCTCGCCTATGCTTATACATTTGTCTCCGGAATTGCGAATTTTATTATACTGAATCAATATGGATGAACCGGAAGTGTCTATGCCATCGTTGCCGTTGCCAACAAAATCATTAAACTCAATCACGCCTTCGGAAAAATCAGAGTCAATCGCATCGGCTGAATTATTTTGAAATAAATTATGTTGAATCGCGCTGGAAGAATATTTTATATTCAAAGAATCATCACCGCGCGCGTTGGCAAAACTGCAATGACTGATGATGCTATCCGCGTGGTGCACAGCCAGCATACCGGAAATAAAGGCTCCGTTCACGGTTGATTCCCCGCCGCCGCTGAATTGAACATACTCAAATTCACTTACTTCATCATTATCCAAAACCGCAAAATTCTCACCAATACCATCAGCCTCGCCACGAACAATAATCGGATTATCCGCCACACCCTTGGCAATCACTTGACCGTATGAAACTAAAGACGCGTCATTGACCAAATTTATATTCGCTCCCGGATTGATAATCAATTTGGCATTTCTTGGCACAATTACATTTCCGGAAAATGTATGAATGCCGGCCGGCAAAACTATTTCGTCTTGATTATTCAAATAAAATTGCGGATGTTCTCTGACAAATTCTTGCGGGGTTTTGGAAATATCTTTAAAATTCGCAAAAATATTTTTATCCACAAACACGCCGCTGACACCGGTCAAATCCTCATTAGTATAAATATTCTTTATTTTAAGCTCCACTTTTTCAATCATGTTGAAATCCAACCCGACCAAAGAAAAAGTTCGTTTAATTTTCTTGGCTTTGTAAAGTTTATACGGATAATCAAAACCATCGGCTTCGGGTGGGACAACACTTTCCATTTCCGGAACCAATTCTTTCGTCCTGCACTGTATCAATATCTTATCATCAACCGCTTCGGATAAATCACAAACTTTCTCGCCCAAATAATAAATCTCCGCCCATTTCGGCAAAGAGGCTCCATCTTTAAGAATTATTTCCACGCTATCAAAATACAACGGCGACATGCCTAAACTGTTTATTTCCAAAGATAAATCCGCGCCAATATTTTCTCTCAAGAGAGTAAAACTGACTTCCGGATTATTAAAAATATTTTTTAACCTTTCCAGATTTTCTTTCAAAATGGAATTATCCTGTCTTAAAGTATCATAATAATCCAACTTGCTATGATTATTTTCTTCCGCGTTCATATATTTCAACAGCAGTTCATTTCTCTCGCTTAAAAAATCATAATTATCAAATACGCGAATAACCAAAGGATTAACCGCTTCTTCAAAAATATATGTTTCCTCTTCAAAAGACGGACGAGCATCATCAATATTCACATCCCAAGGCATAAGATTTAATTTTCCGGTTTCTTTATCCGCGTACCAATCCATTTCCGGCAAATTATATTCCGTCCGGCTGTCTGATAACAACGCGTGCAAAGTCCAAGAATAAAAATTTTCTTTATCAATCACTTCAAAAATCCGATTATTAAATTCTTCGTCTCCAGCCTCATTGACCAAATATGACAAAGTTTTTAGCCTAGCATCATTTTCATCGGATACAAGTTCATTCCCCCTCAAAAACTTAGGCAATAATTTTTCCGTATTCCACTCCACCGAGCGTTTTCCGGCGTTGATTATAAAATCCGGCGTTAGATTTTCCGGTAAAATTCCCATTATTTTTTCTCTTCCCGAATTGACAGCATAAATATATCCGAAAAATAGAGCCAAAAAAAGCGCTGACAAAAATAGCAGAATACTCAAATTCTTTATATTAAAATTTCTTTTAAACCAATAATATGTCATAGCTCATTATTTAAAACACAATCCGTCCCGCTTTCTCCGCCGGTGTATAAATTTTCAACATAGACTTTTACGCCGTCTCCCACAGACACATCAAACTTAGCGGAATTTTCAGCCAACGCAAAAATATCAAAATATTGGATATAAATTCCTCCGCTGGCTATAAAATAATCCGTTGACAAAGTTTCATTAGCAACAACCGGACTGATAACTGACATTTCCGGATAAACAGTTTGCGCTACATTCTTATTTTTATCTAACAATTCCACTTTACCAACCTTAAGGGGCGCAAGCGACGCGGTAAATAAATTAACTGAGACACTCTCATCGCCGGCGAAAGAAAATTCGCACGAAACCTCATCATTCACAAACAAATCTCTTAATCCGGTAAAATTATTTTCCACTATTTGCCGGATTGATTTCACAGACTCGTCAAAATATTTATTTGTATATTCCTTAATAGTATCCTGATAAAAAGCTTTTTTTATTTTTTGGTAAGTATCATCATTGTATTTCAATTCATCGGCCAGATTATTTTCATTTTGAACATATTGCCATAGCCGTTCATTTCTTTCCGCCATAAACTCGGAGTGGCGTAAAATTCTGATAGCCAAAGGGCTATCACTCTCTTCAATCAAACGCGGGTCAACCGCGCCGTATTTATCCGGATAATAATACCATTCGCTGATAGATAAATCCCAAGCGACAAATTTGAACTTACCTATGCTGGGGTCAAAATACAACCGCACATTATGCTGTGAACCCTGTGCGCTGCTTCCTGCCAACAGATACCAAATCGTCCAATTGTAAAAACTATCTTCATCCAAGATATTAAATATTGTCTTATCAAATTCTTCATCATTGGGATTATTTAGAATATCCAACAATACGGCCAATTCGGTAAAATCGTTCTCGCTCCGGCTCGGATTAACCGAATATTTTTTCCAATAATTTATATCGGTAAAAATATCTTTATACAAATAAATTTCGCTGTACATATTTGTGTCCCCGCTCAATTCGTTTTTCTCCAAAAATTCTTTTGTGGTTTGTTCCACTTCCCAATACACAGCCGGCGTATCGCCATTGATTGAAATCGTGACAAATTGGCTGTCCGGAACAATCAGACCGAGTTTTCGAGCGCGGTAACTGTTTAATTCCTCCGCTATCATTCCCCTGTCCTCCGGCAAAATAAGATTGATGGTTTTCATACCATTAAGCAGGTGGTCGCCTTTAAAACGAATCCTTAATGATTTTTTAGGATAAGCCCAGTGGGCGGAAGTGGCGCCCCGATATCTGACATCAACATCATATTCTTCGTCATTGAAAAAAAACTTGGCCGGCACATACACTTGATAATCATCCGTCATTTCCTCGCCTATCTCCGGCAAATTGTTATTTAAAAAATTCAAATCCACCGGTTTTATTTTTAAACTATACTGTGGCAATTCACTGCTTCCGAAACGATACAATATATATGGCGCATTGTTTATTTCTCTTAAAACCATTTTCCCGGCTTTTCTTATCGGTCCGGGAATGGCGGAAATGACTTTCCATCGATCCGGTCCGTTCATATACAAAAACCCGGCAATCAATACAGCCAACAAAAAGACCACGCTTATTACAAGCGCGAAATATCGTCTTACCGGTATTTTTTTTAACTTATCAGACAGCATATCTATTTTTCCGATTTTTTATACCCCTCATTTCTGCCATATTTATCATTTATTTTCAACCACTCCGAATGCGTCGCCAATATTTCCAAAATCTCCGCCATTCCGCATTTGCTATTTATTCTATCACATTCCAAAATAATTTTCTCAATCAATTCAAAATCCTCTTTTGTGTCCAGAGTCCAACGCTGGGCGGAAAAATCCTGACCGGCCGTGATATTTTTCATCTTAAACTTATCCGGATTCTCCCAAATATACGGCGTAACATGTTCGCGTTCCGACGGCAATTTCGCTTCTTTCCATGCTTTTTCCAAAGCTTCAAAAGAAAAAACTTCCATATCCAAACCGTCCGGATAAGTGGGCGGATGCACATTGGAAACATAATCATACCCGCCTTCTTTATATTCTGCAATCACTTGGTCAATCACTTCATAATCAGCCAGCGGGCAATCCCCGGTCACGCGCGCGACAATATCAGCTTCAGCTTGTTTAGCTGTCTGATAATACCTGTCCAAAACATCATCCTCGCTACCACGAAAATAATGTATATTATTTTTTTCCGCCCATTGTGCCAAAACATCATCCTGAACGCTTACGGTCGTCGCCAGCCAAACTTCATCAGCTAATTTAGACAAACCGACTCTATCAAAAACATATTCCACCATCGGCCGACCGTTTATTGACATCATCATTTTTCCTGGCAAACGGGTTGAACCCATACGAGCTTGTACGATAATAACGGTCTTCATAAAGATATTACAGTTTTATTTTCCGCTGATTCCTTGGCGGCGCAAATGAGTTTCAAAATCTCGGCCCCCGCTTTAAAATCAGTAATGGTTTTCTTTCCGGTTTTGACGCAATCCAAAAAGTGCTCCGCCTCTTCAATATACATATCATTGATATCATAATCTTTTTGGTTGTCAAAAATATCATCCTCTTTATCTTTTACCCGCAAGACCGCGTTATTTTTATTGACATCCCAAATAATAGTCCCCTTTTCGCCAAAAAATTCAAAATTACGCTGATAAAATCTTTGCAAATAATCCAGATGGATTTCGCCAATAGCCTTGTTCTCAAATTGCAAGATAACTTCCGCCGTATCTTCAACATCCACCGTAATATCGCCGACTCTATCCGCGAAACAGGCGATTTTTTTTGCCTTGCCTAAAAACCAGGTAATATAATCAAACTCATGCGATTCCAACAAAACTCCTCCGCCCAGTTTTTTATTCGCGCTGTAGCCTTGTTTGTAGTCTTCCCACGGATGCCAATCAGGCAGATAAGAACCAAACTGACAGCGGGCGGACAACACTTTGCCAATCTCTCCGTTATCAAGCCACTCCTTCATCTTTTTAAATAAAGGATGAAACTTCCAATTACTGCCCAACATTGTTATCAGGCCTTTTTCTTCCACCAAATCCAATAATTTATCCACGCCTTCCATACTGTTTGATAACGGCTTTTCCACAAACAGATGACAGCCCTTGTCCGCGCAAAACAACGCCGACTCCAAATGAAAAACAGACGGATTGCAAATAAAAGCGATATTAAAATCAACTTCCGCGAACGCTTCCTCAACTGAACGGAAAGTTTTAATCTTATATTCTTTTTCAATTTCTTCCCTCGCTCTGGCCTCATTCGGCTCAACCGCAAAAATATTTTTCTCGCCCAGCTTTAAAAGATTGCGCAAATGGCGTTTGCCGATTGATCCGCCGCCGATTATCAATATATTATTCATATTTTTCTATATCTTTAAAAAATTGTTCTTTATTATCAAACAGCATTGTATTTAATCCGGCATTCTTTGCCGCTTCAATTTTACTTTTGGAATTATCAATAAACAAACACTCCTCCGGCAAAACCGCCATTTTCCCCAAAATAAGATTAAACAATTCCGGCCCATCCGTTTTAAGCCTGCCGGCGTCATCATCGCAACTATATACCGCGACCGGAAAATACTCGGAAATATTATGCTCTTTTTTGATATGGTCGCGCATCACCTTTGTCAAATCCGACAGCAACCCCACTTTATATTTGGCTTGCAATTTTTTCGCCACATCCAAAATATCCGGCCACGGTTCATAAGAATTAAGATAAGCCGCGCTTAGACTGGCCGGATTCAAGCCATCTGTTTTTTCCAAATTAAAATGACTGATAACCGCGTTCCAAAATTCATCTTCAGAATATTTACCGCGGTAAAAATCAAAATACAAATCTTTAATATCATCGGCGATATCATTCGGATGCTTGCCGATTTTTTCCTGCAATTCCAATGAAGCGAACGGCTCGCCTTCCGAACAGCACACCCCGCCCCAGTCAAATATTATCGCTTTTATATTATTTTCCATACTATATATATTATTGAACAATCCTTACCGCGCGCGGAGCGGCCACATCGCCCTCAAGCTTGGCTTCCAGTTTTTTATAATCCTCAATCCCGGCCAACTGCTCGCATATTTTTTTAAATTCTCGCAAAATAAAATCAATATGTTCTTGTTGATGCGCGTAGCCCACCATCATAGAAGCGCTAAACAATATGCCGACCTTATTCATTTCCTGATAAATAAACGATTTTAACAAACGATTGGTATAATCATCTTCTATTTTAATTGTCATAACCGGATGCGGACCATATCCGCTGAATTTAATTGGTAGATTATTTTGCGTGGCGATTTCATTACCGCCGTTTATCAGACTTTCGCCCAATTTATGGATATGTTCATGCACATCGCCGAATTCTCTCATCATCTTGATTGTTTCAATCGCGGCCACCAGCCCCAAAGTAAAACCGGCAAAAGTCATAGAAACAAAAATCTCATCCATGCGCTTCATATATTCTTCCTTGCCGGAAATTATTGACAGCGGATAGCCATTGGAAACCGCTTTGCTGAAACAAGCCAAGTCCGGCGTAACCTTAAAATACTCCTGCGCTCCGCCCAACGCCCAGCGAAATCCGGTCACCATTTCATCAAAAATAAGCAAAGCGCCGTGTTTCTTCGCCGTCTCCTGAACTTTTTGCAAGAAATCATTTGTCGGGGGTTCAGAAGAAACCGGTTCTAAAATCACCGCGGCAATTTTATCCGGGTAATCGCTAAAAATCTTTTCCAGCGACTCAATATCATTGTATTTAAAATCATGCGTCAAAGTTTTGAACACTTCAGGCACTCCGCTGTTCCGACCGCTTTTCGTGCAAATGCTCCAATCCTGAAAACCGTGATAACCGCATTTGGCGACATGGTCCCGACCGGTAATCTGGCGCGCCAAACGCACCGCCCCGGTAGTGGCTTCGTTGCCGTCCATCACAAACCGACTCATCTCCGCGCACGGGACTACCTCCCGCAAAAGCTTGGCTAAAACAAGTTCATGTTCCGATGGCAGAGAAAAAATCGTGCCCTTGTCAATTTGCGCCTTGACCGCGTTGTCAATTCTTTCGTTGGCATAACCAAAAATCATCGGCCCCAAAGCCAATAAAGTATCCAGATATTTATTTCCTTCTTCATCCCACAAATATACCCCCTTAGCCTTAGCAATGGTCAACGGAGTAACTCCGACCACATATTGCGTCGGGTTCTTGCTCAAGGTTTGCGCTCCGGAAGGGATATATTTCATTATCTCTTTTAATTGTTCTTTTTTATTCATAAAATGATTATTTATACTGTTAACTAAGCCATAAAAAGTTGATTTCGTCAATAGCTACAAGGAACTTCGGCAAATTATCCGCCCAAGCATGATTGTTATCTTTATAAACACCCTTAAGCACAAATAAAATCTTTCTAATAAATTCATCTTTAATCAAAATCGGCATCAATTCTTTTTCTTCCGAACTAAGCGGCCAAACGCGCTCATATTCTTTTATAAACAAACCAACCAGTCTTTTTCCTTCTTCTTTATTTACATCCAAAATATTTTGCGCGAAGAACTGTCTGCCTAACCGATGAATGGCAAAAGCGACATCCCTGGCTATCTGACTTACCCTCATCCCGCCCAAATCCAAAATCGCTTTTATTTGGTTTTCTTTAACAAGTAAATTATGCGGATGCATATCGGAATGAATAATCTGTTTAGGTAAACCGGCAATACCCTTCTCATATTTTTTTTGTTCCAATACCGCTTCAACCAAAGACGGCATCCTCTCCAAAATTTCTCTGTCAATTTCGGATTGATTGTCCTTCCGCGCGATAATTGATTCAATCTCTTTAAAATCTTCAACGCTGTATTCTTTTATAACATTAAAATAAATATCGCCCCGCCCGCTTAAAATTTCAACCTCTTTCCGCCACTGTTCATCAAGTTTATCAAATGAAATATGCAATTGAGCCAGCGCTTCGGCCGCGCCGCGAAACGCCTCTTCGTCCGGAAAAAAATAATTCCCGTCTATAAAATCAAATACTTGAAAAATGCCGTCTTCGGTTCTTACTAAAAATTCTTTATCCACTGTCTTCAGCGGAACGCTGACCGGCGCGCCGGTCATATTTATCTCTTCCGCCAGCCGGCCATAAAATTCAATTTGCGCCGGTTCCAAAGTCAAATGCTTGCGGAGCAATAAAATTTTCTCCTCGTCCGCGCAAAGCGCGCTGATTTTATAATTTTCCGAATGTCGGGCTGTTTCCCCTATCTTCACAATTTCCTTTATCTCGCAATCAGCAAAATATTTTTGTAAAATATCCAAAACAAGTTCATTGGCGATTTCGGCCTTACCGGCAGAAACTTCCGGTTGTGAAAAATTGTCTTTATCAAATAATTTCATATTTTTATTCTCCCCCCCTTTTACTTCTTCGGCATATTTAAAATACCAACTTTCCGAATTATCCAACAATAAAGTAATTTTAAATATGAGTTTTAAAATAATTTATATTTTTTATATCATTATTCAAATCCTCTCCAACTTTCGGCGTTTCAAAAACCAAATATATATCTTTTTCTTTTGAATATTCTTCAAGAGTTTCTCTTATCCATTTCCAATCGCAATTCCCATCCCAAATATTATCGTGCTGATCAATCGGCGAATCATAATCACCGCCGGAAATATGAAAATATACCGGTTTTAATTCATCCAAAGCTTTTTCAATATAATCTTTATAATCAACTTTATGATAAGCACAGGCCTTTATAAATTTTATAATATCCAAACAAATTTCTTTTTTGGCTCTTATTTTTTTTAAATCTTCAAAAGAAACGCCGAATCTCCGCACACCCCCGCCTAACGGACTAATGGCGGGCATACTCTCAATGATAATTCTGTCGTCATTTATTTTCTCTAAATTCTCCCAAAATGTTTCTTCCGTGTGTTCCACGGCGGGATGAACAATAATTCTCGGCGCATCAAAAAAATCCGCTAAATCAATTGTCATTTGCCACGGCTTGATTTGTTTTTCAGTCAAATAAAAACTATGAAATCCGGCGCTGTTTAAATTGCCAATATGAATTCCCAAAACCGGCACATCTTTTAATTTTTTAAGATCTTCATAGTTATGTTCAACATCGCTGTTGCTGTAGACCTCAATAAAATCAAACTCGCCGCGCCGGCGGCGTTCAACGATTTCATCAAATCGTTCAATATTATTGGACCAAATTTTTAAACCGTATTTAATCATAATTTGATTTCTTGATTTTAGTTCTCAATCAAATCCCAAGATAGCGGCGTTCCGCGCTCAATGTTTTGTTTTGCTTTTTTACCCAAAACTTCAGGCAATTCTTTTGGCTCCAAACCATACCCCGGACGGATAACCCTGATATTTTCCCTAGTCAGTTCTTCTCCCGCTTTTATATCTTTAATAACAAAAATAGAGCGTCTGAAAACTTTATTCTCGCTTTCTTTTTTTCCGATTTCATAATTTGGCCGGCCAATCGCGGCTTCGGCGTCGCGGACAGCTTTAACCAACTGCTTCATTTCTTTTGGTTCCAAAGAAAAAGCCGCGTCCGGCCCGCCTTCGCTTCTGTCTAAAGTAAAATGCTTTTCAATAATTGACGCGCCCAAAGCGACGGAAATAAGCGGAACCACCACTCCACCCAAACTGTCCATGCTATGGTCTGATAAACCGGAGATAATTTCAAAACGCTTGGCAATATCCGGAATGATAGATAAATTCATTTGCTCGGGCGTGGCCGGATATGAACTGACGCAATGCAATACCGCCACTTGCGGAGCGCCGGCATCTTTTAAGGTCTTAATCGCTAATTCCAACTCCTCTAACCCGGTCATACCTCGCGACATTATCACTGGTTTTTTCGTACTGCCGATTTTTTGCAAAAGTTCCAAATCCCCGGTTTCAAACGAAGCAACTTTATACAAGCTGATATCCATATCCTCCAAAAAATCGACCGCCGTATTATCAAACGGCGTGGAAAAAAGCAAAACGCCTTTTTCTTCCGCGTATTTTTTCAATTTCGGCTGCCAATCCCACGGCGTGTAAGCCATCTCATACAATTTATATAGTGTATTACCGGCCCAAGCGTCATTTACCTTTACTTGAAAATATTCTTTATCGCAATCTATGGTAAGGGTGTCCGCCGTATATGTCTGAATTTTAATCGCGTCAACTCCCGCTTCAACCGCCGCGTCAATTATCTTTAACGCTTTTTCATAACTGTGATTATGATTGCCGGACATCTCAGCGATGATAAAACACGGCTCGCCCGGACCGATTTTTCTGTTTCCTTTTGGTGTCTTTATTATAAACGATTCCATAAAAAATAATTATCGCCTGACATTTATTCCTTCATTGAACAAATAACGGCGTGTTTTAATTATGCTTTGATCGGTAAAATGAAAAATACTGCCGGCGCCAACCGCTTGCGCTCCGCCTTCCGTAAAAGCATTTTGGAAATCCTGTAAATTTGCCACTCCGCCCACCGCGATTACCGGCACATTCACTGAATCGGCTACCGAGCGTATCAGTGGAATATTCAATCCCTCCATTGTTCCGTCGCGATCCGCGTCAGTAATGATTATTTCGCCCGCGCCCCGTTCAACAGCGATCTTGGCCCAATCCACAGGGTCAAGCCCGGTCGCTTTGCCGGCGCCATTTGTAAAAACTTCATATCGGCCGTCTTTATTTTTTCTCACATCAATAGAAACCACAATCGTTGAACTACCAAACTTCTCCGCCGCTTTGGTTATAAAATCAGGGTCTTCCACCGCTATCGTATTAATGACGACTTTGTCGGCTCCGCCACGCAAAAGCAAACGGATATCTTCCAAATCTCTTATTCCTCCGCCGACGCCAAACGGCATAAAACATTCCTTAGAAACTTCTCTCACGACATCAATTAAAGTCCCGCGTTTTTCCCGGCTGGCTTCTATATCCAAAAAAATCAATTCATCGGCGCGTTGAGCATCGTAAATTTTGGCAGTTTTAATCGGGTCTCCAACATCGCGATAAGAACCGAAACGAATGGTTTTAACCATCCGGCCGTTTTTCAAAAGTAAAATCGGAATTATGCGATATTTTAACATAATTATTTCTAGACTAATCTTTATTCCACAAAGGCTGATCCCACAACTCTTTGCCTTTGGCGGTTTTATTTGGGTCATGTTGCCAGGGACTGACGGCCAGCGGTTTTACGATATTATAAAATTCATCCTCGCTCATATTCAGCCATTTCAATAAAACATCCAAACTCGCCGGTCTTTTTCCTTCCCATTCTTCCACCATTTTCATCGCCTGCTCCCTGGTCAAGCGGCCATTGCGAATATCAATTGAGGCCAAATGGCTCATACGGCCGTAACCGCGTTTTATAAACTTCAAATAATCCTGCACGCCCTGCATCATATCTTCTATCTTTTCATAATTATATTCCGGAGGCACGCCTTCCACTTCGTCGCCTTCCCAATCCAATTCGCGTTTTATAATCTCCACCTGTTTTTTAACATCCCACGGCATATAATTGCCGAGAAAAGTTGACCGACAGCCAAGTTTTTGTAAATCAGCCCGTTTCGGATAACTATAACACCACAAATCCTGCATCGTGATATTCGGGTCGTTAAGAAAACCCAGCATATCTTCGGCGGTTATTCCCAAATTGACATAAGTATTAAAAGATTTCTCATCCATTTCTTCTTCTTCATCGTAATCATGATAACTGTCATACTCGGCCGATGGCTCACCCCAAATAATCAACGGAATATCAAATTTAATCGCCGCGTGCATCGGGAAAGAAAAAATGCCGGTGTGTTGATACCACAGTATATCGCCTTTTCTTTCCAAAGAAACGCGCATTAATTTTTTTATCAACTGCCAATCAGCTCTGAAATCCAAAAAACCCACACCCAAACGCTTAATCGTTTTTTCCGCGTTTTCCAATACCTTTGGACGCAAAAGATGGTGATTAAAACGCACCACCAACGGTTTCATTCCATAATCAACCACCAATTTCCAAACCGTAAAAGTGGAATCTTTACCCCCGCTAAAAGGAACAATACAATCGTAATTTCCTTTGCCTTTGTATTGCGCCAGCAATTCTCTGAATTTTTTATCGCGCGCTTCCCAATCAACCTTGTGTTTTACTTCAATTTGCCCGCAGGTGCTGCAAACATCATCCTTGTTGAAACTGATGGATTCTTGCGTCTCCGGCATCACACAGTGACTGCAACGTTTTAGATCCTTAGGATCGCTAATTATTCTTTGGTTCATATAAATATTATTTTTTATCATCCCACATATTATCTTTTTCCCATTCGCCTTTATCATTTTTTCGCCAAACTTTCGGATCGCGGAAAGTATCGCACACGCGGTCAAATTCTTCCTCCTTCATTCCCACATATTCCAACCAACGGTACAAATCTCTCGGTTTTACATGATCATATTTTTTTACCATTTCAATTCCTTCTTCTCTGGTCATAATGCCAAGACGAATATCTTTGGACGCGTGGTCGGTCGCCCGGCCATAACCGAATTTAATATATTTTAAATAATCGTGAATGCCATTCTCATGCATATCATCCAAATTAGACATCTTTCTGTAAGTGCGGTCAAACGATTGCTCGGAAATTTTAAAATTATAATTATCAATGACAAACTTCGTCTGTTTATTGGCATCCCAGGAAATATAGTTGCCCAAATAAAGCCCGCGCACTCCCACCCTGGCGATGTCGCGCATATCCGGATATTTATAACAAAACAAATCCCGAGCCGTCAGCCCTTCGGACAATTCCGGCCGACCCAGTTTTTTCAGTCCCTCATCAGTCATAGAATCCCAATCATATCCCCGCTTACAATGTTCCAAAATATCTCTGGCCGTCATTTCCACCAAATCGTTCAAAGAATATTGTCCGCCCAAATCAAGCCTGCCATGCTCACCCCAAATAATCAGCGGGATATTGAATTTAACGGCCACTTGCACCGGCGTGCTAAAAATGCCGGCATGCGCGTGCCAATTCATATCGCCCATCAATTTAAAACATATTCGGTTGAGCTTTTTTAAAACTTCCACGCTCGGAGAAAAAATCATATGATCAACATCAAATACATTCCTCATATTTTTTAAATTTTCTTCTCCAACTTCCAAATAATTATTGCCGTGATATGTGACTAAAAGCGGTTTAAGTCCCAACTTTTTAGTCATATAATATGTCTGATAATGGCTGTCCTTGCCGCCGCTGACCGGAATAATGCAATCATAATTACTGCCGTCTTTTGACCGGTAGGTTTCCACTATTTCTTTTAACATTTCCGCGCGCTTATCCCAATCAATCTCGGCTTTTTGTTCATTCACCGAACAACCGCTACAAACTCCTTTTTCATCAAAAGAAAGCTTCACGGCCGAGGATTCTGGATAAAGGCATTTTGCGCACCATTTCATAAAAAAACAAATTATTAATTAACGCGTATCAATTCCATGCTCTTTCATATATTTCTTGGCATGCATCGTGCTATGTTCCGTAAAGTGGAATTTATTGCCGACGGAAACAGCCGCCACCCCGCCCAATTCTATTCCTTCAACCAAATGATTCCAATCGCCGACTCCTCCGGAAGCGATTACCGGAATATTCACTGCCTCCACCACTGATTTTATCAAAGGAATATCATACCCCTGCAAAGAACCATCCATATCCACCGAAGTCAAAAATATTTCCCCGGCGCCGGCTTCTTCCGCTTTTTTCGCCCACTCAACCACGTTCATACCGGTATCTTCTTTTCCAAAATTTTTCATCACATGATGCGTTCCATCCGGCATTTTTTTAGCATCCACGGAAACTACCAAACATTGTTTGCCAAATCTTTTCGCTCCTTCGGTTATTATTTGCAAATTTTCAATCGCGGCGGAATTGATGCTTACCTTATCGGCGCCGGCGCTCAAATATTTTCTGATGTCATCAAGCGAACGAATCCCGCCTCCGGCGGTAATCGGCACAAAAGATGATTTGGAAACATATCTTATTACTTCCGCGAATTCTTTCAGAGTATTGTCATAATAAACATCATTTCTTTCAAAATCATAATTTTTTTCGCGGTTGATATCCAAAAAAATAATTTCATCAACTCCCCACGCGTTAAAATGCTTCACCGCCATAATCGCGTTCCCCACCACCAAAAAACGAGAAAAACCGATACTCTCCACCAATTGTCCGTCTTTCAAGAGTAAACAAGCGATTAATCGTTTCTTTAACATAATCAATAATTTATCTATGCCGATTTGTACGCCAAAAAATTTTTAAACACTTCAATACCATCATCTTGGCTTTTTTCCGGATGAAATTGAGTCGCGAATATATTTCCTTTTTCAACACTGGCGACAAAATTACCGCCGTAATCCGCATATCCGGAGACATCTTCTTCATCCTTACAAATCAAATGGTAACTGTGCACGAAATAAAAAACGCGTTCCCTAACATCATTGCCATACAAAATAGACCCCTCTTTCGGCTTAACCGTATTCCAACCCACATGCGGGATGGGAAGTTTTTTGTCTTTCAAATCAAAATGCCTGACTTCGCCTTTCAAAAATCCCAAACCGTCGCATTCTCCGCCTTCATATCCCTTTTCCGCCAAAATTTGCATACCGAGACAAATACCCAAAAACGGCTTTTTTTTCTCCAGTACTTCTTCTTTTAAAATATCCAAGAGATCCAATTCCCTGAGATTCTTCATCGCTTCGGTAAAAGCGCCAACTCCGGGCAATATTATCTTATCCGCTCCGGCTATTTCCTCTTTTTTATCGGTAATAACATACTCCTCTCCCAGATATTCCAAAAGATTGCCCACTGATTGAAGGTTTCCCATTTTGTAATTTATGATAGCAATCATAAAAAATACATGATAATTTATTTGTTTTCTAAAGATAATCTTAATACAAAATGTCATTAATGTCAAATAAGCTTTTCCTCTGAAATTAAACAAAAAAAGCCCCCAACAGAGCCAATATTTTAAATTATTAAATTAACCGTTTTTTCTCTTCCTCATTTGCACGGAATCATACAATATTCCCTCGTGGTCAAGGGATTGTTTTTTTATGTCATATTCTTCAAAACCGCACTTCTTATAAAGGCCAACAGCAGGCTTATTTTCCGAGATAACGCCCAAATTAACTTCATTCAAATTCAAAGAATTAAAGGCGTAATCCGTCAAAGCATTGACCGCTTCCGCGCCCACTCCCTTCCCCCAATAAGCGGTATTCCCTATTAAAATCCCCAGCGTGGCTTTTTTCTGTTCAAAATCAACCGGTTCCAATTTAATATTCCCAATATGCTCGCCGTCAGCTTTCCAAAATATTCCAAAAAATAAACATTTCCCGCTTTCCAATCTTTCCTTAATATATTTTTTAAGTTCTTCAATAGTCGCCTTTCTCGTTTCCAAATATTTATTAACTATCGGGTCATTCAACCAAAAAGCATACTCTTCCGAAGCGTCATTCTCTTCCAAAATACGCAAAATCAATCTATCGCTTTCAATACTTGTTTTGTAATTTTCCAAACCCATACAAATTATGCTTTTTTTACAATATACTTGCCATTGATAACAACACAATCAACATTATCCGCCAACATGCTATCAATCGCGTCTTTGACATCACAAACAATCGGCTGTTCATGTTCATTAAAGCTGGTGTTGATCAAACACAACCCACCGGTTTTTTCATGCCAGGCCTTTAAAATATCATAATAAAAAGGATTATCCTCCCGAGCGACGACTTGCGGTCTGGCCGTGCCATCCACATGCACCACTGCCGGCGCTTTCTTTTTCATCTCGTCGGTGCAATCATAGCATTCAGTCATAAAATTAGTCGTGATATGAGTCGATTTCCAGCCGATAAAACATTCCGGGGCGATTTCCTTTGTGGTTATCGGCGCGAAAGGCATAAATTCCGTCCGGCGCAATCTCTTGTTTAGCCAATCATTCGCGGACGGATCTTTGGCATGATAAAGAACGGTCCGATTGCCCAGCGCACGCGGGCCATACTCCATTCTGCCCTGAAACAAACCGATAATCGTGTCTTTTTCCAACAACTCAATCACTTTGCCAACCAACTCGTCATTTACATACTCTTCCACTGACAATGAATCTTTATATTCCGCGAATAATTCTTTTACTTTTTTATCATCAGATTCCGACCCGAAATAAACGCCTGTCAATTTAACGCGCGGAAATCCTCTTTCTTTGGCGCTCAAAAGCGCGGCGCCGTAAGACAAACCGCCGTCGCCCATATGCGGAAAAATAAACAAATCAGTTACTCCCGGAATCTCCCGTATTCTTTGATTAAGTTTTACATTGGCAAATAATCCGCCGTTGCAGGCGATATTCCCAATTTTATACTTATCAACATAATATTTAATATATTCCACAGTCACATCTTCCGTGTGTTTTTGCACGGCCGCGGCAATGTCCTCCCGGGAATAATTTTTCAACGCCTCTTTCAGCGCTTCCGTCTGCTGATAAAAAAACGGCTTGTAATATTTATTCAAATTGGCGTAAATTTTTCCGTCTTTGGTACTGATCATTTCTTGCATTACAGACAAACACTTGGACGGATCGCCGTGGGCGGCCAAACCGGTAATCTTGCCTTCGTGCCGGTGCGGTTTGAAACCCAGCAGTTCCGTTATTTGCCCATACAAAAATCCCAAACTATCCCAAGTATAATTGCTGGAGATTTCTTCAATTTCATTTCCCCGGCCGATGGAAACGGTTCCGCTTTTAAAATTTCCGGCCGCGTCCAGCGTAAATACCAAAGCCTCGTCAAACGGAGACGGATAAAACGCGGCGGCCGCGTGAGCGTCATGATGGTCAAAATATTCCACCTTTTTATCCAAACCGAATTCAGCCATTTTATCATCAAAATCTTTTTTTCTCGGCACAGATCTTTCCACTTCCACTTTTACGCGTTCCAGCATTATTTTTTTCGCGTCTTCTCCTTGTTGCGCGATTTCAACAGCGCGGGCAACATAACCAACCAAATGTTTTTCATACGGAAAACGATTGTGCCAACCATAACTGACAATATCTATATCAGCAAAAGTTACGCCGGCGTATTGCAAACAAGCCTCAATAGAACGCATTGGAAAAGCGTCATCCATTTTTATACGGCTTAAACGCTCTTCATTAATGGCAAAAATACATTGGCCATCTTTAAAAAGAACCGCTCCGCTGTCATAAGAATTGTGAATGCCCAAAATATACATACTCACTTAAAATTAATTTTGATTATATATTTTATCCAATTCTTTATATTTTTCAATACTTTCATCAATCAAAGGAATTTTATTTTTAAATATTTTTTTAGCTTTAGCCGTATCCAGCGTCATATTTTTCGGCCTCTTCACTTTTAATCCCGATTCCTCAACGGAAATTGAAGAAATTAAAGATTTATCCAAATCCAACGCTTCGGCCAGCTTCATTCCAAAATCGTATTTGGAACAGCTATCGCCCGCCGCGATGTTAAACAGGCCTTCTTTTTTTTCTTCAACGATTTCAACGATAAAATCAATCAAATAATCAACCAAAATCGGAGAGAAAAATACATCTTTAAATAACCTAACCGGCATTTTCCCGCGCAGTGATTTTACAATCCAACCGGCCAAATCATTTTTATTTTGAACATTATACCCAAAAAAATTAGTCCTGATAATCGCGTATTTCGCTCCGCCGATTTTTACCTTTTCTTCCGCCAGCAATTTCGTTTCCGCGTAATAATTTATCGGCGCCGGTTCACTATCCTCGTCATAATTACCATCCTTGCCATCAAAGATATGATCCGTGGATATATGAAGTAAAAAGATATTATTAACCGCGCAATTGAAAACTATCTCTTCGGTCAATTTTACATTTAATTTATAAGCTAAATCTTTATCTTCCTCACATTGATCCACATTAGTCAATGCCGCCGTATGTATTACCGCGTTAAAAGGCCCACATTCTTTAAACAACCGGCTGACATCTTCTTCCAGCAAATTATATTCTATAATAGACGCCCGCTCGTTTGGCGGATTAATTTTGTGTTTATTCACCACTCCAACAGTCTGCCAATTTTCCGGCAAATTTTTTATTATATTTGCGCCTAAAAGACCGCTGGCTCCGGTTATTAACACTTTCTTTAAGCCTTCTTTCGGCATACTTAAAGAATACCTAATAATCTTTTTAAACTTTCACTGTCCAGCCAAACAGTATTTGTGTTGCTGGCAAATGGCGTATTATCCTGCAAACCAACCCCATTACTATAATTCACATAATCTTCAAGCCACTGATGCTCCGGCAAAATAACAAAAAACTCATCAAACTCTTTTGTCCGGCGCGCTTCTTCCGGCGTGACCAATACTTCGTGCAATTTTTCTCCGGGACGAATGCCAATTACTTTTAATTGGCAATCCGGAGCCATAATCATCATGAAATCCTTAATTTTCATGCTCGGAATCTTAGGCACAAAAATTTCTCCGCCATGCATTTTTTCCAAAACATCCAGCACAAATTTTACGCCCTGATCCAAAGTAATCCAAAATCTGGTCATATCTTCATGAGTGATGGTCACTTCTCCGCGTTCGCGCTGTTTATTGATAATATGCAATAAACTTCCCCTGCTCCCTAAAACATTGCCATATCTAACAACCGATAATCTTGTTCCCGATTCGCCTGAATAGAAATTACCATTAACCATAAGTTTTTCCGCGCATAATTTAGTCGCGCCATAGAGGTTGGCCGGATTGGCCGCTTTATCAGTGGAAATAAGCAAAACTCTTTTTACTTTTTTATTGATAGCCGCGTCAATCACATTTTGTGTGCCAAGAACATTGGTTTTAATCGCTTCGGAAGGGTTATATTCCAAAATCGGCACTTGTTTCAAAGCGGCGGCATGAATAACATAATCCACCCCTTCAAAAGCCCTTTCCAGTCTGTCTTTGTCCCTCACATCCCCAATAAAAAACCTGAGCCGACTATCATGCGCGGCCAATCTTGAGGCCATTTCCGACTGTTTCAACTCGTCCCGGCTAAATATAATAATCCGCCTTGCGTTAGAGTTATTTAACAAATTCTCCACACAGGCCTGACCAAAAGAACCGGTTCCGCCGGTTATTAACACTGATTTACCCTCTAAATATTCAAGTGACATAATGCTTACAATTAAAGAAATATACGGATTTTAGTTTAACAAAGATAAACAAAAAAAGCAAGGGGCGGACACCACCAATCCAATTTAGGGTAAATCTGCTCACCATCTTGCATTTAATTTAAATATACTGTAAAATTAGCCCTAATACCAGGCTCATATTATATTATAACTGATGTTGGTGTTTTTACCCTTACTAAACATACTCTGGAAAAAGGCCTGCTGAAAACATAAAGAATCTTAAACCATCATTTATGAAAGTATTACTATTGACAGAAACTACCAAACCAACTTCCGGTTGGGGTCGTGTTGTTGATGAATTGATTAAACACTACCACGCTGCGGGAATAGAAACCATTATTTTAACCGAAGACGGTTCCGGCGACGATGGCATATTAAAAAATTCACTGGCTTCTCTTAAAAGCGCGCTCATAAACAGTCTTAAAACGCGCCGTTATGTAAAAAAATGCGACATAGTACACGCGCTTGATTGTTATCCGTATGGCCTAATCGCCGCGCTTGCCACATTGGGCACGAAAAAACGTTTTGTTATGACTGCAATCGGCACTTACGCCATAATGCCTTTGGAAAATCCAAAATTAAAACCCCTTATGACTTGGGCATATCGTCGCGCCGCGAAAATTATGTCTATTACCAACTATACTACCCAAGAAATTTCTAAACGCGTTTCCAAATTGCCGCCAATACAGCGTGTTTTGTTGGGGGTTGATGCCAATCGATTTCATTTCAATGACGAAAATATAGAAGCCCCTGTACCATTTTTTTTAAGTGTCGGGGCATTAAAAAAACGCCGTGGTAATCATTTTATACTTCCGGCATTAGCGCTAATTAAAAAAGATTTTCCCAATATTGAATATAACATTGTTGGCGATCCATCGGACAAAGCATATGTGTCGCATTTAAATTCAGAAATAAAACGGTTAGATTTAGAAAAAAATGCGCGCATACTTGGCAAAGTATCCGAGGAAACACTTTTAAACTTATACCAAACGTGCAGCGCTTTTATTGGCGTACCGGACAATACTCCCACCAACTTTGCCGGTTTCCATCTGGTATACCTGGAAGCTAACGCCATGGGCAAACCGGTGATTGCCGGCGAAGGCTATGGGACTGAAGAAATCTTATATGAAGGTGAAAATGGTTTTTTAGTAAAACCAAACAATCCGGAGAGTATCGCTTCAGCGATGAAGAAAATTCTATCCGACCAAAAAATGCGTGATTATATGCACCGCCGTTCGCGAGAAATTTCCACCACACTCACTTGGGACAAAACCGCTGCCGAATATATAAAAATATATAACCAAGTACTTAAAACTAAATAAGAATCAAGTGATTTTTTCTTGACTTGTATGTTATTCAATTCATTTTCTTATTTTATCTTTTTTCCGATTGTTGTTGCGTTATATTTTACGATACCGCATAAATATCGAACGGTTTTCCTCCTCTTATCCAGTTGTATTTTTTATATGGCATTTGTGCCATATTATATTTTAATTTTATTTGCCGTTATTCTGATAGATTATTATGCCGGAATTAAAATTGAAGAATCTCTTGGAAGTAAACGCAAGGCTTATCTTTTACTAAGTATTATATCAACCTGCATAGTCCTAATGTTTTTTAAATACTTCAATTTTTTTAACGCAAATCTGTTGGGGATTGCAAATTTTTTTGGATGGAATTACCCAATCGGTTTTCTAAAAATTATCTTGCCAATTGGTTTATCCTTTCACACCTTTCAAAGCTTAAGCTATGTAATAGAAGTTTATTGGAAAAAACAAAAAGCCGAACATAATTTTTTGACTTATTCTCTTTATGTAATGTTTTTTCCCCAACTAGTCGCCGGGCCGATAGAACGACCGCAAAATTTACTGCATCAATTCTACGAACGTCACTATTTTGAATATGAACGAGTGATATTAGGATTGAGAAAAATGTTGTGGGGGTTTTTCAAAAAAATAGTTATAGCCGACAATTTAGCGCTATATGTCAGTCGCGTTTTTGATAGTCCGCATGATTATTCCAGTCCAACTATTTTTATAGCAATATTCTTTTTCGCGATTCAAATATATTGTGATTTTTCCGGCTATTCCGATATCGCCGTCGGATCAGCTAAAGTTATGGGTTTTAATCTAATGGAAAATTTCAAAAATCCGTATTTTTCATTATCCATTCCGGAATTCTGGCGTCGATGGCATATATCCCTTTTCACCTGGTTTAAAGATTATATTTATATACCACTAGGCGGAAGCCGAGTTATTTTTTCTCGCTGGTGTTTTAATATTATTCTTGTTTTTTTATTAAGCGGTCTATGGCACGGAGCCAACTGGACATACATCATCTGGGGATTATTACACGGGTTCTTTTTGGTGGGCTACCGTCTTGCCGGGATATTTACCAAAAAAATCAGCAATTTCCTTCAACTTTTCCCCTCGGCATTTAAAATTTTTATCAATTGGCTAATTACTTTTTTACTGGTTCTAAACAGCTGGGCAATATTCCGCGCCAAAAATATTTCTGACGCGTACTATCTCCTGATAAATTTCTGGGTGGGATTATTTAATATTTTTAAAAGCATTTCAGCATCCATTATTCATTTCAATCTTTACCCCTTAAAAAATATCTTACAAAAAATATTCGCGCCTCTTCCGGGAAGTTCTTTCTATTTTTTCTTTTATCTTGGCTTGATTGCTATTTTAACTATTGTCGAAATTATAGATTATAAATTTAACTTGCTAAAAATAGTCAGCATCCAACGACGATGGATTAGATGGTTGATATATTTTGCCGCTGTTTTGGGCATAATGAATATCGGCGGGACAAGACAGTTGGAATTTATTTATTTTCAATTTTAATATGAAACGTTTTTTGTTGCTTCTGACAATATTCATAACCTGCGTCTTTTCCGCGCAAATAATGATTAACAAACTTGTTGCCCCTCGCCTGCCTTTTACACTGGGAATTCCGGGGATTTCTAATTTGGATAAATATCTATATTTAGATTACAAAATTTTATATTTTGGCGATAGTGTAATAAAGTATTCCGGTCCAAAAGATACTGATAAATCTTCAATCTCCGAACTTCTCGCAAAATCCAGTCCAACTACTTCAATTGCGGATATTTCCTCTCCCGCCTACCATCTAAAAGTGTTTGAAGCGATGCTTAATTATATTTCAAACTCCTCGCATAAGCCCGAAGCTATTATCATCCCCGTAAACTTAAGGTCTTTTTCCCCTTCATGGGATATGGCTCCGGGGGATCAATTTGAAAATGAAATTTTTTATCTTAATCATCATTTTTTATCTTATTTCAGTAAGCCATTAAATATATTACAAGCAATTAAAACCAAAGCCCTATCCGAAGAAACTTTTATGGCCACGCCCGTATATTACGGGCAAGAAAAAATAGGAATCGTAAAAAATTTTACTGATATAAAAAATCCCGATATGTCTGAGGAAGACATTTTAAAAAATAAATATATTTTTTATTATATGTATGACCTATCGGAAGATCACAGATTTATTAGGTCGCTGAAAAAAATAATTGAAATAGCAGACAAAACAAATATCAAACTATACGTATATATTACTCCAATAGATTTTGAGGGCGGAACAAAATATGTTGGTTCAGATTTTGCAGAACAAACAAAAAATAATACCAAAAAAATTTGTGCTATTCTTGAAATTAATAATTTGCCTTGTCTTAACTTGGCCTTCGATTTAGATTCCGGCTATTTTGATTTTGACGAATTTCCAAATGAACACCTCAACGAACAAGGAAGAAAATACGTCGCTGACAAACTTAAAGAGTCAATAGCGGACAAATAAACCAAAAAAACAAAATTAAAAATTGACTGAAACGACAATTTAACGTATAATAACCCTTATTTTAATAAACAAAAAAATGCAAGAATTAAACCAAAATGACAAGAATGAGGGCGTCCTGTCCAAATCAATTAAAGGCGGGAAATGGCTCACTATCGGATATACCATACAAAAATTGCTAAGTTTAGCCTCTTTTATAGTCTTGGCGCGTTTTTTGAGGCCGGCTGATTTTGGCGTTATGGCTATAATCTTAGCCATACCGAAATTTCTTGAATCCGCCACAGATACGGGATTCGGTTCAAGCATTATTCAAAAAGAGGGAGAAATTACCCGCTATTTAAACCCAATTTGGACCATAGGTGTAATCAAGTCAATCATAATAATGGCATTGGTCTTTATATCCGGGCCATATATCGCCAACTTTTTCCAGACTGAGGTAGCTGTTTTGGCAATTCAGTTGGGCGGCGTTTTTATCGTGATACAGAACTTATTTAATATAGGTGAAACCTTTTTGTTTAAAGAAATGGACTTTAAAAAAATCATAATCAGAAATGTCCTTAGAGATATAGTCTACATTTTAGTCGGAATTAGTATTGCTCTATTTTGGAAATCATACTGGGCGCTTTTCTTCGCCACCATAGCTTCATACGCGACCCAAACAATATCAACTTACTTTCTGCATCCTTACAGGCCAAGACTGTCTTTATCATTTGGTAAATTAAAGGATTTATTTAATTACAGCAAATGGATAATCGGACAAACCTGGATTACGCAATTATATGGATTGATGGAAACCAGTATTCTCGCCCGATTGACAAATATAACATCCTTGGGCCTTTACACCAAAGCAAAAAATATGGCCGCCATCGCGCCCGGATTTATCGGCCCCACCATACAGACAATCAGTTTCCCCGCCTATTCAAAAATACAAAAAGATACGGAAAAAATAAACGAAGGGTTGATAAAAAGCATGCAAATCGTTTCTTTCCTGCTTATTCCGGCCACTTCACTGATTTTGTTAGCCGGCGGAAAAATAATTCTTATTATCTTGGGGCAGGACTGGCTAGGAATGACAAATATTCTCCGGGTAATGCTGATATTCTTTTTTATCGCGGTCATAAACGATATACTTTATTCGCTTTTCAACGCCATCGGATATCCGGATAAACAAGTAAAGGTCAATCTTATCAAAATAATCATAACTCTCCCCCTTCTTATATATTTTACATCCAAATTCGGCGCCATCGGGGCATCTTTCGCGCTCTTGGTTGGAATTGTGCCAATCACGGCGCTTAATCTTTTGAATGTGGCGCGATTGACAAAAGCGCGCGTCCGCGATATTCTAGGAACCATTATCATACCCCTGGTAGCTTCCATTATCCTTGTAATCCCCGCTTTGATATATAAAGATTACATTTTACAATTGCCGGCAATAATTTTATTTTCTCTGGCTTTAATCGCGGCCATTTTATACTACTCAATGATATTTCTCACGGATAAAATGTGGAATAAAGGCCCATACAAAACAGTCCGGCTGATAATTAGACATAACTTAAAAATATGAAAGCATGCATTGTCTTACAAAATCAATACGCCAAACTCGGTCACGCCATCGCCTTGACTCTTAAAGAAAAATACGGAGTGGAAAAATTTTGCGCTTATGTTATTTCTACCGGAGCGGAAGATTTTATAAAATCACAGGATGATATTAAATATGATGACATATTAGTTGACCATAAAATACACGCCAACTATAAAAATGAGACTATTGATTTATCTTATATAAAAAACTTTGAAAAAGAACATGCCCCGCCTCATTTATGGAATTATTTTTATTCAGACAGAAAAATGATGATGTCCATCGGACCAAAAGAAGAGACTACCCCTGAAATCGACCCTCTTTATTCGCACGAAGATAACTTGCGTATATTCCAGGCAAGAGCAAAAGCAACTGAAAAAATGCTTAAAGAGCAGAGACCTGATTTTATATTTTTTTTCGCTTTTGGAACAATCGGCCACCAAATCCTATATCATACCGCAAAAAAAATGGGGATTCGCGTTTTCAATTTGGATTTTCCACGAATTGGCAATTTGATCTCAATTTCTGAAGATTATGATACTTTAACCGGCGTGGAGGAATACGCAAATTATTATCTGCAAAATAAAATACAAAATACGGAAGAACATAATCGGGCAAAAAGATTCATCAAACAATTCAGAGAAACCGGCTCTTTAGACTTAGAATATATTGAGCTGGATGTGTCAGCTAACTCAAAACAAGAAACCTTACTAAAACCAAAAAATATTTTCCGTTCAATAAACTACCTTATTACCCTTTACAAAAATTACGCCAAAAATAAAGGCATATTCTTATATGGAATAATCTATATAAACCCTCTCCGATTTATACTGTTCAAATTAAGACATCGCTACAGAAAATGGAGAGGACTATCCCACCTTTTTGATAAACCGGCGGAAGAAGATTATGCGTTTTATCCTTTACATTTTGACCCGGAACTTGCCACCTTACTGCTTTCTCCTTTTTATTTTGACCAAATTGCTTTGATAAGACAAATCGCGCGCGCCCTTCCTTTACACTTCAAACTTTATGTGAAAGAACATCCGGCTATGGTCTATCGTCGATCACTTTCTTTTTATAAAGAACTTAAAAAAATTCCAAATGTAAAATTTATAGACCATACCATAAAAAGTTCCGAATTAATCAAAAAATCCAGATTGATAACCACTATAACAGGCACAGTCGGCTGGGAAGCTTCCTTGCTAAGAAAACCGGTTATCACTTTTGGAAATGTATTTTACAATTCTTTGTCTTTCGTAAAAAGAATTCATGACATAGAAAAACTTCCGGAATTGGTTAATGAACAAATTGAACATTATGATTACAAAGAAAATGAAATGGAAAATTTTGTCGCGGCCGTGTTTAAAGACGCTGTGCCTTTTAATTTCTCCGGCATTTGGTATGAAGGCGACCTGCAAAAAATAAGACAAGATAAAGGGCTTCATCTGCTGTGTGATAAATTAATGGAAAAAATGCATGGAAAACACCAAGAATAAAGATAAAAACAAGCAAACAACTTGCCGGCTTTGCGGAGAAAACGGCGTGAATTTTTGGTTTGAAAAAAATAATAACGATGTCTACAAATGCCCAAAATGCAAACTTATTTTTGTCCACCCGATACCGAACAACATGGAAAATATTTATTCGGAAAATTATTTTTGCGGAGCTAACGAAGGCTTCGGCTACATAAATTACGACGAAGATAAAAACGATGAATCCGAAGAGTTTAAAAAATATTTGGATAAAATTGAAAAACAATATCCGGACAAAGGAAGCCTATTGGATGTAGGCGCGGCTACCGGGTCTTTTATGACAGCGGCGAAAAAACGCGGTTGGAATGTTTCCGGCGTGGAAATATCAGACTTCGCGGCCGAAACGGGAAGACAGAAAGGTCTGGATATTAAAACCGGGATATTGGAGAATTGCGGTTATGAAAAAGAATATTTTGATATTATTACTTTATGGGATGTTTTTGAGCATATTTCAAACCCTCAATCTACGCTCGCCCATATAAAAAAAATTCTCAAGCCCGGGGGGCTAATAGTGATGAACCTGCCGGATTCTGACAGCTTATTCGCGCGATTAATGGGTAAAAAATGGGCGCTCATTATTCCACCTGAACATTTACACCTTTTTAGCATACACAATCTGAAAATACTGCTAGAACGCAACCAATTCTCACTTATTTCAAAAGACACAATTGGCAAAAAATTCAAACTTGCCTATGTATTTCATGCCCTCTATACAATCCGCCATAAAAAAATCTGGAGAAAAATTTCTAACTTAATTAAAAAAACGCCACTTAATAATTTATCTGTCCTCATCAATCTTAGGGACAATATGTTTGTTATAGCAAAAAAACAATAGATAACACTGCTAGAAATTTTTCCTGGCAAACACTGTTATATTGCCATTTAAACCACACAGCACACGCCAATTTTTAGCAAAACGATTCCCAAATAATAAGTGCAGAGGATAATAAAAAATTGGATATTTCTTCATCCACCTAATAGCCGAACCCAGCGTCACGATTCTATAATGATGCTTAATACTTATCACTGTAAATCCTTCCTCCTCAAGAATACGCCGTATGGTACCGGGCGAAAAATAATATAAGTGCATACGAATAAGATTCAACCAATAGCGGCCCATAAGTTTTGCCTCCCAGCCGGCTACATTAGGTGTAGTCATGGCCAGATAACCACCCGGTCGCAATACTTGTCGCAAATCTTTCAAAAATTCCCGGGGTGAAGATACATGCTCTAATATCTCGTAAGCGGTAATAGCATCAAAAAAATTAGAAGGAAAATTACATTCAGAAACAGCGTTATTACACACTCCCGGATGCCTCTCCGCCGCATAGGACGATTGTTTTTTTGACAATTCACTCCCCCACACTTTCCAACCCCGTTCTACCGCAACATCCAAAAGAAAACCATAACTACAACCAACATCCAGAAGCTGCTTGCTGTTGATTTTTCCAATTATTTTTTCAAATTGTTCTAAATCACGACGAAAACTAATTATGCGATCCTCGGCTGATGAAAAATAAAAATCATCCTCCTCTACTTTATTATACAAAGAGGCTACATCAGAATCACGCGGGTTCATATAAACCATACCGCAATTTTTACAACGAACTATGTGCCCGCGCGCATAATCACAATTCGCGTATGTAAAACTACGAAACCGTTCTGTGGAAAAATCATGCTCCGTATATGTTGCGGGGTACAAAATTTTATAATCATCAGATCCGCACAAATCACAAACAACCCACTCAAGATAGGGAGCAAACGAGGCGAGTGAAACATCATGTTTTGGAGGAAGAATCATTTTTTCTTTTTTATTTTCTAACTTTGACATAAATTATTGCCTTCTTTAATAACTTCACCTCTTTTAAATCAAAAAAATATAAAAGAAGTTACTGCTACAGAATAATTAATAAGATTGCCTCAAATCGTAAGCACTAATATTACCCCATGTCTGGAGTTTAATCAAATTCCAGCGTTCATCAACATTCCATTCCGGATTCTGTTTTTTATCCCACACCAAATAATCAAGCGGATAGCGTCTTACGTAGGTAAAAAAATTCTCATCCGTAAGTTGTTCATAATCAGCTACCATATTATCTATGGTGGCGGCATCCGGAAAACAAGTAGCGCATCCGCCAAAATTGTACCTATAGCCAACCACCGCCAAACTAATATCTTCACGATGAGCATCTAAATATTCACGAATATAATCCGGGTCAATTCCCTCTAAGTACTTATAAACTAAATAAGAATGTAGAAAACGTTCATCAGGAATAAGTGTATAGAGAACGCCACCACTGGCAGAATAAATATTATTATGTGTGAGAGCCGGGATAAGACGAGTCGATTCGCCCAAAGAAAGTACAACAGAATCACGCGCTGTTGATTTATTTAACCACTCAAAAAGAGGGGCATATTTTTGTTCATCTATAACTGCAGATAAATTGGCTTTGTAAGAAGCGTATTGTATCATAATTCCATTAAAAATCAAAAAACCTGCCATGAAAATAACGAGACCTGACATTATTTTCTGCCACTTAGAAAAAAATCTATTTTGCAGAGAAAACAGAAGAACAACTAAAAAAATAATCATCAAGGGCGTATTATAATACCAATGAAAATGTTCATTAAAAATATATTTTCCGGTAATCACTTGCTCGTTCACGACAAAAATAGCCGTAAGGAAAATAGCTGTAAAAAAAAGCTGTAATGAACGACTGAACACTTTTCGACTGAATATAAACAAGATTGCAGAACCAATCACTAATTTACTAAAATAAAACGCCCGCATTGAGATAAAGCCAAATCGCGTTGAGACCTCGGTATACCACGGATGTAGAGAAACCAAATAAATATGCCAAAAATACGGCAAACCCATTAGAAAAGCTCCTAAAGATATTATAATAATTTTTTTCACTTTTTCAAACTCTTTGTTCCAAATGTAAACTAAAACCAAAAAACCGTTCAGTGTAAACAAAAATGTCCAAGTAAATAAATAAACGTAAAAAGATAAGCCTAATATAAGGACGCTCAAAACGGCATAACTTTTCTTTGATAAATTTTGAAGCGATTTCCAAAAACAAAAAAGATAACTATAGAAAAACAGAGCGCTTATTTGCGGAGTCATCGGCCGTCCATAATCAATAAATGTCTGTTCCTGCGATGAATTTCCGCGCAGAAACAAATTTATTATATTGTCGGGGTCCACAAAACTATAGCCCAGGAGCACAAACGGCGCCGCCACGATGCCTACCGCGCGACGCCCTGTGAGCGCGAAACAAAAAAGGTAAATCATAAAGGCTAACGCTGAAACAATAAAAAAACGACTTACCATAACCGCCTGAACCCCGGAGGAGAGAAAAAATAGTTTTCCAAAACCGGCAATGATATTAGCGCTAAAGGGTGGAAAAAGATATAAATTATCCTTACTGTCAGCGAGGTATGGATTCCCCAAGCCCGGATGGCCATCATAGACCTCCTGCACGAATCCTACATATGGCGGTTCGGTGTTAGTTTTAAGCATATCAACACCTTGGTAGCCGGTGGAAAAATGCCAAATAACCGGTGGCGCTGCCACCACCATACCAATCAAGAGGGCAATAACCATTCCCAGCCAATGTTCTTTGAAATAATTTTTTATACTATTTATCATAAATTTATTATTTATGGCGATACTCACGGCGTATTATATACGGTGGACGCTGTTTCGCCTCTAAATACAATTTAGAAAGGTATTCGCCAATGACACCCAAAGACAAGTTTTGGATACCGCCTAAAAATAAAATGATTAATAATACCGAAGCCCAACCGGGAACAACCGCCTGAAGAAAAAAACGGACACACAATGTATAAACAAGACCTATGATTGAAAATAAAAACATCACTATTCCCAAAAGAGAAATTAATCTTATCGGCGTAGCGCTAAATGAAGTAATACCATCAATTGCCAATGAAACCATTTTAGAAAAATTGAACTTACTGCGGCCCAATGCGCGCGCGCGGCACTCATAATATACGCAGGCATATTTTGACTCTACAGAAAATATTAATGAACGCAAATAACGAGCGCGTTCCGGAAAATTTTTCAATTCCGCCACAATATCCCTGCTTAATAGTCTAAAATCGGCGTGATTGTAAACTGAAGGTATGCCAAAAAAACTCACAAGTTTATAAAAAAGTTGAGCGGTTATCCTTTTAAAGAACTTATCCGCAGCGCGATCCTTTCGCACTCCCAATACCATCTCATATCCTTCATAATATTTTGCAACCATTTCAGCAATTTTTTCCGGATCGTTTTGGAGGTCGCTATCAATACTAACAATCATTTCATTTTTAGCCGCGTACAAACCTGCGGAAATAGCGGATTGAAAACCAAAATTTTTCCTAAAATCAACCACCACTACATTTTGATCAGACTCAAAAAAACCGCGCATAATATCAAAAGTTTTATCTGTAGAGCCGTCATTGACAAATACAATTTCATATTCAGTTATTTTCCCGGCATTAACCCAACCCAAACAAAGCTCTTTTAATCTGGCATACGTTGATGGTAAGACCTCTTCCTCATCATAACACGGAATAACAATAGATAGTGAAGCGGGACAATTCATATGATATTCAATTAGACTTTCTTTTTACAAATAATAGTTTGATTTAAACCCCCTCCAAAAATATTAGTTACAAAAAACATACATGCTATGGCACAATAATAAACCAACCCAAGGAAACGAGAACCCTGTGGCAAATCAAGAGCTGACAGTGGAAAATTATGACTGTATTGTTTAACAACAGTAAAATCATTCTTTTCCATTAAACGACGCAAAGAACTGCTATTAAAATGTTGCAGGTGATGATGGTGATAGAGACGATCATAAGGACCGCGCCAACCAAATCGGCGTAAAATTCTAGCTAAACCGTATATTACGCTATTACTGTTAATAGTCACCAGAAAGACCATTCCACCACCTGACAAAACTGTAGATATTTTTTTAACAAAAGAAACTAAGTCAGGAATATGTTCAATAACCATCAACCCTACAACGGCATTAAATTCCCGGTTAAAGTCATGACCCACAAAATCACCCCGCAGACATGTTATTCCATCTTCTTTATTTTCAGAAACATCAATCCCCCACAGATTCCAATCCGGTTGTCGTGAATGTAAAAAATGCAATAGATCACCACGCCCACAACCGACATCCAAAATATTTATATTCTGATTATCAAAATTATTTTTGAGACAGGATTCTATAACACCAAATAACTTAAAATTCGGATGTAAAAACCAATTCTTATGCTCGGCTAAATAATAGTCCGGGTTATATATAGTCTCAACGGCAACATTATTTTCTGAAAAAACATGCCCGCAATTGCCACAAACAAAAACCTGCAGGCGTTCATCCTGAAGACGATTATTTTGACAATTTTGACAAACCGGACAAGAATGATTACTCATATCGTTCATAAAATTATATTTATACTAAAAAAATTAACGGACTACCAATATGTATGAAAAGCTATCTGAAACATTATTATTTGGAAAAATAACAAACAAAGGATAGCATTGAATTCTTTTGAATTATTATTATCATATATAGATGATGGAAACATCAAAAATAATGGCACCAAGAAGAGTAGAATGCGTTCTGTCTCCCCTCCCAAAACCAGGCCGGTAAAAATAAAAAGTGATAAAATCAGTAAACCTACTTTAAACCACCAGTTACTCTTTAAATAAACTCCACGAACATCCCTCAATAAAAATACCGCTACGGGCGCCCCTAAATACCATATGAAAGGAGTTAGATTATTAATAGCGTAAATAAAATACATTTTGAATGAATTGATATTATTGTCAATAGAATATTCAATTATTGCTCTTTGCCAATACTCATGTCCGGCAAAAAAATTTGTTATGATTGAATAACGCGCCCAAAGCCAAAGCGACAGAAAAAAGAAAACAAAGGCGAACAAAGTAGTCGCCACTCTATATAGAACTCTTCGCCTATTTACCAACTCGCTCTCTTTCACCGAAAACCATAATAGTGCCAAAAAAAGCGGAAGCATAAAAACGAACAAATAGTTGGAAAAAATAGCGTAACCGGCAGCCAATCCTGCGAAAAAAGACAAAAAATAACTGCGCTTCCAACCAAAAAAACAGGTAATAACAGCAAGCCAAATTATAAAATAATTAAGAGCATCCATTGAGGTTGCCGTAAAAATTACCCAACTTGGCACAAACATTAAGACTTGAACCATCCTACGGGCGACACTGTCTGAATAAACATCTCTCCAAAATAGATATAATAAACCAATTGAGAAAGAAGAAACTATAACCACTGCAATAGCCAAACCAAAATCACCGACATTAAACAATGTGGCAACTATGTGTAAAAAAACAACATAACCGGGCGGGTGCGTAGCAGGATGAAGCGGTAAAACCGGCACCAAATTACTAAACTGAGTCAAAAAATTCTTTAGCCCGATTGGCCGCGCAAACTCCAAAGCTCCGGTGTATTCAACTCGGTGATGCGTAAAAGGCTCGCCGATTCCTTCAATACCTATGCGCAAGCTAGCCACGCTAAGAGTAAAAAAAATAAAAATTGCCGTGATTGCCAACACAAAGCGCCTGGCGGGCAATTGTTCAATTTTATTACGAAACCGCATAAAAAACACAAAAATGCCAACTGCCAAAAGAAAGGCAATAATATCCCCCAATCTCGGAGAAGGAAAGGCAAAAAACAAAATTCTTTCAACCAGATAAGTTTGATCAAAAAAATTCAGAGAATATTTAGCCAAAATAAGCGCCAAAGTCAAACCCACGCACAATAAAAATAACTTTTTCAATTTATTGTCCTTTCCAAAATATCTATAATAAACATAGCTAAAAATGACCGTAAACAGAAAACCTGCAATCAATCCTTGCAGAATATAAAAATTTTTTTCACTATCAAGCGGATCATAATATGCCTTTGTATTCATAAAGGAAATTGCGCGGACAAACAATTCCGAAAGACTTGTCATATTAAAATACGTATTATAAATTAAATTTGACACCTATTTTTTCCTTCATACTATAGCAAAAAATACCCTTTTACACAAGACCCGCTACAAGTTCATTATTTAGATATATTCGCCCATTAACCACAATACAAAATCAGAGAAAAATTGTTTTATAAATCTTTATAAAACCCAAACCAGTTTCTTAAAACAATCTTTAAAACATCAAAAATCATCTGTGGTGAATCAAATATAACACTAAGATTTTTTGACTTGCCAATTTGTTGTAAAACCACCGGAATCTCACCTATTCTGAAACCAAACTTCTTTACCAAAAGTATAAGTTCAATATCAAAAGCAAATCTATTGATTGTTATTTTTGGCATTACCGCCTCCACAACTTTACGATTCATCCCTTTTAATCCGGCGGACACGTCAGAAAAATTAAGCATTAGAGAACCGGCAAATAATGAATAAACAGCATGAGCAATCTTTCTAACCATAGTCGCCTGTTTCATTCCTTGTTTACCGGATAAATTACGGTTAGCTAAAACAAAATCAAATTCATTTCCGAATATTTTTTCATATATCTTTTTGATTGATTCAGTGCCATAAGGCAAATCGGCGTCAGTAAAAATAGTGACTTCACCTGTTGATTTTTCAATCCCCTCTTTTACGCTATATCCTTTGCCTTTATTAATATCCCTACTGATAAAAATTACATTGCTCCCGTTTTTTATTTTATTTTCTACAATTTCAACGCCTTCTTTTGTTCCTCCGTCATTTACCACAATCAATTCTCCATCCAAGTTTTCTTTATTAAAAAAATCAAGGATACTGTCAATTGTACCGCTTATAACATCGGCGTCATTATGAATTGGAACAATAATTGATATTTCCTTTTGCATAAACTTTAATCAATATTTTTGTATAATGTATAATGTCCTACTGTCTTAATCTTTTCAAACTTGCTTTCTAAAATATTTATAATCAAATTATCAACCTCTGTCAGAGACCCCGCCACGACATAATCAGCATTTAAATCCTGTATATTCTCTTTTAATCTTTTAGGAGCAAAAAACAATTCCGGATTAATTCTTACATACTGCTGTAAGTTTGTATTTGATAATAAAAATGCAACGGGTGGTCCGTTTACTACTAATATACTACCTTCTGCATCTATATTATCTTCTACATAAGCAACCATGTCTTGAACTTCTGATGAATAATATAAAGGTTCATTACGCTTGGCTACAAGTAAAAAAGATTGGATAACAATAAAAAATATAATTATAAAAAAAACTATTTTTTTAGGAAATATTTTTTTTAACCCCGCCGGAAAAAATAAAAACAATACTAAGTGCGCGGGGAAAAAATACCTATACCAGCCCGGCGTTTTTAAATACCATAAAAAATTTAATACCACAAAACTAATTAATGCTATCTGCGTTGACAAAATTTCTTTTTTCCTGATCAAGCTAATTATTAACCATAAAGAAATCAAAAACATCACCATAAAATGGAGCGGAGTGGTTTCCAAAACAAATCTTTTCAAATTTGAAAAGACCAAATACATAACATTCGTATTATCCGCGTACGAGTTAGAATAATAACTTATCGCCGAACCGATATTCCCAAATGAAAAATTTGGATTTATAGTCCAAAACCAAAATAACATCGGGACCATTCCCCCTAAAATAAGCAGACCGTATTCAACAGGCGACCTAAATTCACTTTTTATAATTTTATAAATTTCTCCAATAAGCAAAGCCGGTAAAATTAAAATAAAAAAAGGTTTTGTCGCTATTGATAAACCAAGCAATATTCCTGACAAAAATAACTTCCATAATTTTTTATTATCCAAAAAATATAAACCCACCAACAAATAAAATAATCCCGCCACTTCACCAAGCGCGCTCTTACCATTTCCATAAAATGGGAGAAAAACTACAATAAGCGCCAACGTCATCAGAGCGGATTTTTTACCAAACCATTTGCAAACTAACAAATACGACGCTAATGAAAATAAAAAAAGATAGAAAATCATCGGAATACGCGCCGACGCGATGCTGTTGCCAAATATTTTTATAGACAATGCGACCGGTAAAATTACCGGATAATTTGTCGTTATTAAAAACTGACGCTCCTCAACAAATTCTTCCGGACCAACTTTCAAACTAAAAACGCCATCCTCAACCAAACTTTTTGCTATCCCGGCATTTAAACCTTCGTCATACCACGTAGCCGGGCTGTATTCAAGACGCCAAACACTAATAAAAAGCAAAACAAAAAACAGTAAAAAAACAGCTATTTTACTTTGTGAGAAAAAATTCCAGATCAATCTAAATTTTTCATTCATATTTGATGTAAGTATTTTATATTATTTTTTCTTATTTTACAACCCTAATATTGCTGGAAAATGGACTGATTACAGTCAATTAAAACAAAGAAATACCCTATGGAGTAATTAGGCTCTGTGTCAATTAATTTGTAGGTTTGTGTTTTTTTCTGTCGTCCCGTCTTTTCGTCTGTCATTGCGAGGAGTCTCAAGACGACGTCGCAATCCCGTGAAACAACGAGATTACTACGTCAGTCACAAAGTTCCTTCCTCGTAATGACAGTGTGGCAGCAGGGCTCATCCGTAATCCAACGAGATTGCGACGGCCTTAAAAGGCCTCGTAATGACAGGCATAACAAAACGGTTATCTACACACTTCAATATAGAGCCGATAATTATTGACCTAAAAGCCAAAATATAGGATAATTATCATATATATTATGAATCTATCAATAATTATACCCACACTCAACGAAAGAGACTCCCTGCCTCTGCTTTTTGATGAATTTTTGCCAGTTTGCAAAGAATTAAATGAAAAAAACTTTGAAGTTGAATTGATTATCATAGATGACAACTCAAACGACGGGACACAGCAATTCGTAAGGGAATATTCAACAAATTCCGAACTAAAAATTAAACTAATTGAACGAAAAGAGCGCGGCCTGGCTACAGCCGTAATTCGCGGTTTCAGAGAGACAAACTCAGAACTTTTATGCGTGATGGACGCTGATTTGTCTCACCCGCCAAGTCTAATTCCGCAACTGGCGGAAAATTCAAAAAGTTTTGATGTGGTTTTGCCTTGTAGAAATATGCCGAACGGAGGCGCGGAAGAATGGCCATTTTTACGAAAATTAATATCTAGAATAGCCACTTCATTGGTCAAATTTATAAACATAAAAGCGCGCGACCCAATGAGCGGGTTTTTTCTGATACACAAAAAAGTTATTGACGGCGTGGAATTAAACCCTATCGGCTATAAAATACTTTTGGAAATTCTGGTAAAGGGAAAATATAAAAACTACATTGAAGTGCCATATATCTTTCGCAATCGCGCTACCGGCAACAGTAAAATGAGCAACAAAATAATTTTGCAATATCTTAAGCATCTTTGGAAGCTGAAAAAATGGCAGAAGAAAAATAAGCCGGCTTTATAATGCTTCCAGTATTTTTTTGGCTCGGTTTTCCCAGCTGTAATTCGCCACATCAGTCAAAGCCTGTTCCGCGATTCTAGCGGATTTGGATTTGTCCGTTAAGGACTCCTTTATTTTTTTTGCCAAAAGTTCAGGATTATCAGACGGCGTAAAAAAACAATTATTTTCATTTAACACTTCCCTAACCGAACTTAAATCAGACGCGACAATCGGCGCGCCCGAAGCCATATATTCAAACAACTTCATCGGCGAAGTGTAACGCGAAGATATCTTTTCTTTGGCGCTATTGGGCAAAACCAAAACATCAGCCGAATTTAACCAATACGGAATCAAATTATGAGGCTGCCAGCCGGTAATATGCAAATTGGCAAAGTTATATTTCTTTTTGAAATTTTCCACATCTTCTTTTGTGCCGCCGACCAGGTATATTTCCGCCTCCGGCAATTCCTTGGCCGCCTGCGCCAACAAATCCGCGCCTTTCCAAGAATACAAATGTCCGGCATACAAAACAATCTTTTTTTCTTTAGGTAAATTTAATCTCGCTCTGGATTGTTCTTTTGATTCTTCAATACTGAATTGACCAAGGTCAACGGCATCCGGCGCAATTAAAATTTTATCTTTGTTTATTCCGTATTTAATCAAATCTTCCCTTATCCCCTCGCTTATTACCAATAACCCTTTTGCCCTTTGCCAAGCCATTTTATGTTTTCCGCGCGGTTTCTCCGGCAAAGTGTGAATCTCATAAAAAATATCCACCTTTTTTGACAACCACAAAGCAATCGGTAAATCGCGCGTATAATACGCGTCAAATTTATCTTCTCGCCCTGAATGAAATTGAAGGGGGGTAATATATTTTTTGACTGACAGGTAAAAAGTAAATGTCTCCAGCCAAAAAGTTAATCTTTTGAATACAGGCAAAAAAATAAAATCCAAACACCATATTTTTTTCAAAGAAAAATTTTTGGAAACATTATAAAAATCAAAAGCGTCATCTTTAAGATGGTTTCTTCGCTTGGGGGCCAAAAGTTCAACTTCAACCCCCTGCGCGGCCAAAGCTTCACAGGTTTTCATAATCTGAATGCCATGCGCTTTTTCAGTCGGTAAACGAATATTTGCTATATATAAT
>Ga0208977_1000368_pt1 | contig 38631 bp, 30 predicted proteins | sample RifOxyA2_FD_184030 | JGI IMG/M metagenome (GOLD analysis project Ga0208977, IMG submission 184030) | Groundwater microbial communities from Rifle, Colorado - Rifle Oxygen_injection A2 (SPAdes) | ecosystem: Environmental > Aquatic > Deep subsurface > Groundwater | place: Rifle, Colorado, United...
CCACGGCCGGAGGAACCGACACTACCGGTTGGACCGATAACGGCGCCAATACTTCCGTCACCAAGACCGGACTCAGCCTGGCCAACGGAGGGACATATTACTTTACAGTCAAGGCCGAGAACGGAGCGGGACTGCAAACCACCCCGGTCAACTCAAACGGCCAGACTGCGGATACGACCGCGCCTTCCAATCCGGGCGCGGTTAACGACGGCACGGGCACGGATATAGCCTGGTCCGCTTCGCTGACGCAGTTGTCGGCAAACTGGACGGCCTCTTTCGATGCGCAAAGCGGTATAACCAAATATTGGTACGCTATCGGCACAACAGCCGGCGGGACCGAGGTGGCGGGATGGACCGATAACGACGCCAATACTTCGGCCACAAGTACCGGTCTAACCTTGGACGACGCACAGACATATTACTTCACGGTCAAGGCGGAGAACGGCGCGGGACTGCAGTCCGGAGCAATTAATTCCAACGGCCAGACCATCGATCCCAGCGCGCCTTCCACCACCGGCGCCGTTAACGACGGGACCGGAGCCGATGTAACTTATACTATTTCCGCTTCCCAGCTTTCAGCAAACTGGAACGCCGCTTCGGACGCGCAGAGCGGCATAGCCAGATACTGGTACGCTATAGGCACCACGCCCGGAGGAACCGACACTACCGGTTGGACCGATAACGGCGCCAATACTTCCGTCACCAAGACCGGACTCAGCCTGGCCAACGGAGGAATGTATTACTTCACGGTGAAGGCCGAAAATGGAGCGGGCACGCAGTCTTCCGTGGTCAATTCCGACGGCCAACGTGTTGACACCACCGCGCCGACAAGCCCCGGACCGGTGAATGACGGAACCGGCGCGGACATAACTTACGTCAATTCAGCCACACAACTGTCGGCCAACTGGACAGCAGTTGCCGACGCGGAATCCGGACTGGTCCGCTACTTGTACGCTATAGGCACCACGGCCGGAGGAACCGACACTACCGGTTGGACCGATAACGGCGCCAATACTTCCGTCACCAAGACCGGACTCAGCCTGGCCAACGGAGGGACATATTACTTTACGGTCAAGGCCGAGAACGGAGCGGGACTGCAAACCACCCCGGTCAACTCAAACGGCCAGACCGCGGATACGACCGCGCCTTCCAATCCGGGCGCGGTTAACGACGGCACCGGAGCCGACATAGCTTACTCAAGTTACTCTTCCCAGCTTTCAGCGAACTGGGCCTCCGCCTCCGACGCGCAAAGCGGCATAGCCAAATACTGGTACGCCATAGGCGCCACGCCCGGAGGAATTACCCTTACCGGTTGGATCGATAACGGCGCCAACACGTCCGTCACCAAAACCGGACTCAGCCTGACCAACGGAGGGATCTATTACTTTACGGTAAAGGCGGAAAACGGAGCGGGAATACAGTCATCCACTGTGAGCTCCTCAGGCCAGCTCGTTGATGCCACCGCGCCGACAAGCCCCGGACCGGTAAATGACGGGACCGGCGCGGATATAGCTTACGTTAATTCCGCCACACAACTGTCGGCCAACTGGACCGCCTCTTCCGACGCGGAATCCGGTCTGGTCCGCTACTTGTACGCTATAGGCACCACGGCCGGAGGAACCGACACTACCGGTTGGACCGATAACGGCGCCAATACTTCCGTCACCAAGACCGGGCTCAGCCTGGCCAACGGAGGGACATATTACTTTACGGTCAAGGCCGAGAACGGCTCCGGACTGCAAACCGCCCCGGTCACCTCCAACGGCCAGACCGTTGACACTACCCCCCCAAGCACTATAGTTTCCGTAAACGACGGCGCCGGAGCCGATATCGCGGTGACAGGCGCCTCAAGCCGTCTGGCCGCAAACTGGACAGCCGCTTCGGACGCGCAGAGCGGCATAGCCAAATATTGGTACGCCATAGGCACTACGGCAGGCGGCACGAATATTGTGGACTGGACCGACAACGGGATAAGCACTTCCGTCACCAAAGACGGCCTTAGCCTTACGGACGGCGCTATATATTATTTCACGGTAAAAGCGGAGAACGGCGTAGAGATACAGGCCCCCGCAACCAACTCTAACGGCCAGTTAGTGGATATAGATATTACTCCGCCGGTTGATGTACCACAGGTCCGGGACGGCACCGGGGCCGATTCGGCCTGGGCGGGTTTACAGACACAGCTTTCCGCTAACTGGGACGCCAGTTCCGACCCTGAATCCGGCATAGCAAAGTATTATTACGCTATAGGAACCACGGCCGGAGGGATAGACATTTCAGGTTGGACGGATAACGGCAATCTCACATCGGCCACCAAGACCGGCCTAAACCTGGCCGACGGGCATATTTATTATTTCACCGTAAAAGCGGAAAACGAGGCCGAACTGCTGTCTGGGGTTACGAATTCCAACGGCCAGACTATAGATCTAAGCTCGCCTTCTACCACGGGCGCCGTTAATGACGGGACAAGCACCGACATAACTTACACTAATTCCTCTTCCCAGCTTTCAGCAAACTGGACCGCCGCTTCCGACGCGCAAAGCGGAATAGCCAGATACTGGTACGCCATAGGCACCGCGGCCGGAGGGACCGACATTGCAGGTTGGACGGATAACGGGACCAATATCTCCGCCACTAAAACAGCATTAAGCCTGACCAGCGGCCAGCTATATTATTTCACGGTAAAGGCCGAGAATACAGCCGGACTCCAGTCCTCCGCGGTCAACTCCAGCGGACAGACTGTGGATACCAGCGCGCCTTCACCCCCCGGCGCCGTTAATGACGGCGCCGGCGCCGACATAACTTATTCAAGTTCCCCTTCCCAGCTTTCGGCCAACTGGACCGCCGCTTCCGACGCGCAGAGCGGCATAGCCAAATATTATTATGCAATAGGCACAACGTCAGGCGGAACGGAGGTTACGGGGTGGACAGATAACGGGACCGGCACTTCCGTCACCAAAACCGGACTGAGCCTTGCCGGCGGCCAGCTATATTACTTCACGGTAAAGGCCGAGAACGGAGCCGGTACGCAGTCTTCCGCCGTTAATTCCAATGGCCAGCGCGTTGATACTACCGCGCCGACAAGCCCCAACCCGGTGAATGACGGTACCGGCGCAGACATAACTTACATTAGCTCCAGTACACAATTGTCGGCCAACTGGGCGGCGTCTTCCGACTCTGAATCCGGGCTGGTCCGTTACTTGTACGCTATAGGCACCAGCGCCGGGGCGAACAATGTCGTAGGATGGACGGATAACGGGACCAATACTTCCGTCACCAGGACCGGTCTGAACCTTACCAGCGGACAGATATACTACTTCACGGTCAAGGCTGAGAACGGAGCGGGGATGCAGACTCTCGCCGTTAATTCTAATGGCCAGCGGGTTGACATTACGGCGCCGTCAAGTCCTCTTGCGGTGAATGACGGCCCGGGCCCCGACCTTGTTTATACGAGTTCATCCTCACAGCTTTCCGCCAACTGGAGCTATGCTTCCGACGCGCAAAGCGGCATAGCCAAATACTGGTACGCCATAGGCACAACAGCCGGTGGAACGGAGATATTAGGCTGGACCGACAATGGCAATGTCGCATCGGTCGTTAAAACCGGCCTTAGCTTGAACAACGGCTATGCCTATTACTTCACGGTCAAAGCGGAGAATGGAGCCGGCCTGCAATCCGGAGCCGTAAATTCCAACGGACAAACCGTGGATATTACGGCGCCCTCGGTTCCCGGTACCGTTAATGACGGTACGGACGCCGATATTTCCGAAACAAGGGCGCTCACCCAACTTTCGGCCAACTGGGGCGCCGGTTCCGACACGCAGAGCGGCATAGCCAAATACTGGTACGCCATAGGAACAACGGCCGGAGGAACAAATATAAGTGGATGGATCGACAATGGGACCGGCACTTTTGTCACCAAGACCGGACTGAACTTAACCGACGGGCAGATATATTATTTCACGGTTAAGGCGGAAAACGGCTCCGGGCTACCGTCGGCGGCGGTAAATTCCAACGGACAAACCGTCAACGCGGACCTCACCCCGCCATCCGATGTGGGATATGTGCTCGACGGTCTCGTGGGCGCTTCCGCCTGGGCCGGCTCGCTGACCCAGCTTTCAGCGAACTGGGGTACGGCGACGGACTGGGAATCGGGAATTGCCGACTACGAATACGCCATAGGCACTAACGCCGGAGAGTCGGATGTCTTGGGCTGGACATCCAACGGCGCCAACACCTCCGTGACGGCGACGGGCCTGAGTCTGGAAAACGACCTAAAATACTATTTCATGGTCAGGGCAAAAAACGGGGCCTCGCTGTATTCCAACCCGGTTTATTCAGCCGGCCAGCTAGTGGACGCGTCTCCGCCTTATACGCCGTCGCCTGTTAACGACGGCGAAGGCGCCGACATAGCTTACACGGATTCGGCTTCGCAGCTTTCAGCCAACTGGGCCGTTTCCGGCGACCCGCAAAGCGGATTGCGCCGCTACCTTTACGCTATCGGAACCACGGCAGGCGCCGCCGATATCGCGCCTTGGACGGACAACGGTTTGAGCACGTCGGTCACCCGGGCGGGGCTGGCTCTTTCCGATACACAGACTTATTACTTCAGCGTCAAAGCGGAGAACACGGGCGCCGGACAGAGCGTCCCGGTAAATTCCGACGGACAGACGGTTGATCTCACTCCGCCATCGGTTCCGGCGGCGGTGAACGACGGCCCCGGAGCCGATACCGGTTATTCCAGTTCCACGGCGCAACTGTCGGCTAACTGGACGCCGGCGGCCGACGCGCTGAGCGGTATAGCCCGATATCTTTACGCCATAGGCACAACAGCCGGCGCGGTAAATATCGCGCCCTGGACGGATAACGGGCCCAGCACCGCCGTTACCAGGACCGGACTGAACCTCGTTGAGGGCGGAATTTATTATTTCTCCGTAAAAGCCGTGAACGGAGCGGGCATAGAGTCCGGGGTCAGAAGCTCCAATGGGCAAGAGCTTGTCGCTCTTTCCGAAGATATCTCTCCGGTGAACGACGGGCTAGGCGCGGACATGGATTATGTTTCTTCGCTAGACACTCTTTCCGCCAATTGGAACGCCTCCCATCATCCCAGCGGCATAGCGGAATACCTGTATGCGATAGGCGCCAGCGCAGGCGCTATCGACGTTGTGGGCTGGACAGGCAACGGTACCGCCACCAGCGTCACAAGAACCGGCCTGAGCCTTTCCGAAGGAACTATCTATTACTTTGCGGTTAAGACACGTCCCAATCAGGGGATTACCTCCTCGCCCGTGATTTCAAGCGGCCAGAAGATAGATACGGCCAGCCCCACGGCCAAGGTTGAACTGACGCCCGCGCCGCCGTTGAAAAGCGGCATTTTTACGGCAAAACTTACGGTTACCGAAACCAATCCGCTCTCGGCCCCCCCTTCGCTTTATTTTACACCGTCCTCCGGAAGCGCAAGACCGATACCGCTCAGCCAGGTATCTCCGGGCGTATGGAGCGGCGCCGGTTTTATCGAATCCCAGTGTTCCTCCGGCACGGCGTCTTTCTCTTTCTCCGCCTCCGACATGGCCGGTAACAACGGCACGACCATAACCGAAGGGGGCACGTTCCTTATCGACACGTCGGTGTCCGCCGCCTCCGGCGGCACGGTGGCCAACAGCGACGGCAGCACCGTGATTCTCCCGGCGGCGGCCCATACCTCAACCCTCTGGGTCACAATTTCCACGCCAGCGGCTTCGCTTACGAGCTCGATAGATTCGCGCACCCACGACTCGGTGGGCTTGCGCGGAATCGTCCTGACCAGGGAATTCACGGCCACAGACTCCGTAAATACCAAAGTGAGTAATTTTAACAGGCCGGTGACCATACGCCTGAGCTGGCCTGACGCGGACAACGACGGGCGCGTGGACGGAGATTATGTATCGGAAGACCTCCTGAGGCTTTACTATCTTGATCCGGTTCTGGACAAGTGGGTAACGGTGGAAGGCATGCGCAAGAACACAACCCTTAACACCCTTGAAGCGGACGTCCCACATTTCTCCATCTATTCTATCCGCAGCCTCCCTTCCGGAGAGCAGTCAATGGACTCCATAAAAGCATACCCCAACCCGTGCTATATGGAGAACGACAACCTGACCATCTCCGGTATTCCCGTCGCGTCCGCCGGCGTTAAGATACTGATCTATAACGCGGCCGGGGAACTGGTCCGCACGCTTAAGCCGGGGGACGGCATTGACAACTTTAACGTAGGAACATGGGACGGCAGGAACTCTTCGGGTGATAAAGCGGCCAGCGGGCTGTATATCTATCTGGCTAAGACCGGAAATAACGGCAAGGCGACCGGTAAATTCGCCATACTATGGTAAAAAGGACCGCGATATTATTCCTGGCGCTGGGGCTCACGCCCTTGGTACCCGTTTACTCCGGAAATGGGACCGACGCCGTGCCATTCATGAAAGTAGATACCGGCGCCAGAGCCGCGGGCATGGGCGGAGCGTTTGCGGCCGTAGCCGACGACGCCTCCGCCATATTCCATAATCCGGCCGCAATGACGCTGGCCGACAGGAAAGGGATCATGTTCAGCCACGCGGAGTGGCTTGAGGGCATACGCAACGAGTGCATCTCCTACGTGCACACCTCCGGCACGGATTGGACTTTCGGAGCCGGGGCAAGCATGCTTTTCAGCGGCTCTATGAAAAAATACGACCGCAACGGCGGAGAGGCCGGCAATTTTACCGAAAATGAAGGCTTTATCTCGCTTGGGGCCGCGAAAAATCTGGGCGACAAATTGAGCGGCGGGCTGGGGATCAAGACAATTTATCAGAAGGCGGGCGAGGAAAGCGATTCCGCGTACGCCGCGGATGCCGGGCTGCTTTACCACTACGGCAAATGGCGTTTCGTTCTGGGGATGGAAAATATCGGCACAAAACTTAAACTTTACCGGAATAAATTCGATCTGCCGGCCGCGTACAAGACCGCCTTGGCCTGGCGCGTGTTAGATCCGGCCTGGATAACGATCCAGTTGACAAACAGGCCTATAGGCGGCCTTTCCGCGGCCATGGGGGTCGAATATAAGCTGGCAATACGCAAAGAGGACTCTGTTTACGCGCGCGCCGGCTACGTGTCGGGGCCCGGCTCGGCCGCCGGTTCGGGGATAGCCCTGGGCCTCGGCATCGGCAACACCGGCTTTAACCTGGATTACGCATTTACCCCCTTCGGGGACCTGGGAAACGTTCACAGGCTGAGCTTGAGCGCCAAATTCGGAGAAAGAACCAAAACGCTCCGGGCCAGGGAAGCAAACCTCACCCCCTATAAGCGCCATACGACCAAAGACCGGGGCTGGCAAAACCTGAAAAAGTAGGATTATTTTTTTATAGCGGTGAAAACAAAGTGCGGCGGCATATTGCGTATTTCAAGTTCCACTTTTATCTGCCGGAACTGTTTGCGCAGCAACGGGATCAGGTGTGTAGTGCATTGATACGCCACAAATCTCCCCCCATGCGGCAAATGCGCGTAAATTTCGCGGATCAGAGTAAACCGCTCTTCCGGAGAAAGAAAACTGAACGGGATCCCGGAAACAAAACAATCCGCATTTTTTATTTCCATCCCGCGGAGGATATCGGCCATATTCCGCACATCTCCCCGCGCGGTCCGCAAGCGCGGATCTTCGATCTCAGCCAGTTTCTTATAAAAACCTTCGTTCCGTTCTATCGCCGCCAGCCGGCCGTCGCGAGCCAGGATCTTTAAGATCTTTTTCGTCATCACGCCTTCGGCCGCGCCGAATTCCACAACTACTCTGGGCCCCCCCTGCTCTACCGCACGCACCACACGGGCGACCAGATACTTGGAACTGGGGTGAATGGCGGCTACGCCGGCATCGTTAATGAAAGTTTCAAGATAACTGAACGGTCTTTTGAGCATCCGGCCGCTATCCGCTCCGGCCTTTATCAATTCATTAAAACCGTACCGTCCTTTTGAAATTTTATCCTGGATAAACGCGTCCACGCGCCCGAACGCCGCGCGCCCGCCTTTTTTAATATTTATATTTTCTTTATTTTTCATGCGATATTCTTCCGCGCCTGATATTCCGAAACGCCCGGAACAACGACGGATATTTTCCCGCGCGGCTCCGGAATATTTCAGCGTGAAAAAATAAAGAGATTTTATTTCTTCGGTTCTTCCACCACTACTTCCTCATCGTCCACGATAGGCTCCACGGAACCTATCTTGTCGCCTTCCTCAAGGCGGACCAATCTGACGCCCTGTGTGTTCCTAGAGATGGCGCGGATATCCTTACAGGGCATACGGATGATCTTTCCCTTCTCGGTCATAACCATAAGATGGTCTTTATTCTCCACCAAATGTATGGCCACCACGGCTCCGTTGCGATCGGTTGCCTTGATAGTTATAACACCCGAGCCGCCGCGATGCTGATTGCGATACTCGTCCAGATCGGTCCGTTTCCCATAGCCGTTCTCGCAAACTGTCAGCAGGGTCTTCTTGCTCTTGGGCTCGGCTACCTCCATGGAGATGACCTGGTCGTCCTTATCCAGGCGGATACCGCGCACGCCCATGGCGTTCCTGCCCATGGACCGGACGTCGGACTCGTTGAACCTTATGGACATGCCGCATCTGGTGCCGATGATGATCTCATATTTACCGTCGGTGTGCCCGACGTTCGTAAGGATATCCCCGTCCTCAAGCGTTATAGCGTTTATGCCGGAGCGCCGGATATTGGAGAAGTCTTTGATCGGGGTCTTCTTGATATTGCCTTTGCGGGTGCACATTACAAGGTAGGATTCCCTGCCTTTGGCTTCTTCAAAAGACTCTATAGCGATAACCGAGGTAACCTTTTCGTCTTTGACCTGCAGCAGGTTCACTATGGCCTTGCCGCGGGAAGTGCGGTTCCCCTCCGGGATCTCGTAACCTTTCAGCGCGTAAACTTTGCCACGGGTGGTGAACAGAAGGATCGTGGCGTGGCTGGAGGTCACAAAGAGCTTTTCAATAAAGTCCTCTTCCTTGACGTCGGAACCGATGATGCCTTTTCCGCCCCGGCCCTGCACTTTATAGGTATCAGCCGCTATCCTCTTGATATAGCCGCCGTGGGACATCGTAATGATCACATTTTCTTCCGGTATAAGGTCCTCTATATCCAGTTCCGCGGCCTCTCCGGTCAGTTCGCTCTTACGCTTATCCCCGTATTTTTCCTTAAGTTCCTTCAGTTCCTCGATTATTATTTTGAGGACCCTTTTGGGGTCGGCCAGGATGGCGCGCAGTTCAGCCACCAGTTTCATCAGGGCCTTATGCTCTTCCTCTATGGCGCCCACTTCAAGGCGGGTGAGCTGGTGCAGGCGCATATCGAGTATCGCCTGGGCCTGGATATCGCTTAAAGCGAACTGCTTTATCAATTTAAGTTTGGCCTCAAGTGAATCCTTGGATTTTTTTATGATCTCCACCACGGCGTCTATGTTCTGGAGGGCGATGAGGTAGCCTTCCAGAATATGCGCGCGGGCCAGCGCCTTGTTAAGATCGTATTTGGTGCGATTGACCACCATTAGGCGGCGGTGGCGCACATAGTGCTGCATCACATCCTTAATTGGAAGTACCTTGGGCCGGCCGTCCACTATGGCCAGCATAATGACGCCGAAAGAAGTCTCCATCTGGGTATGTTTGTAAAGCTGGTTCAGGACGACCTGGGCATTGCCGTCGCGTTTGATCTCTATGACCACCCTCATGCCGCGCCTGTCGGACTCGTCGCGGATATCGGAGATATCCGGTATCTTCTTGTCTTTTACCAGTTCCGCGATGGATTCTATCAGCGTGGATTTATTGACCTGGTAGGGGATCTCGGTTATGATGATAGCTTCGCGGTTCCCCTTCATTTCCTCGATCTCGGCCCTCGCCTGCGTTTTAATAGAGCCACGGCCCGTTTCGAAATAGTCCTTGATCCCTTTGCGGCCGCGGATGATACCGCCGGTCGGGAAATCCGGCCCCTTGATGATCTTCATCAGATCTTTAATCTCGATATCTGGGTTTTCTATAACGGCGATGGTGGCGTCGCAGACTTCCACCAGATTATGGGTGGGTATATTGGTGGCCATGCCTACGGCTATACCGCTGGAACCGTTCACAAGCAGGTTCGGGAGCTTGCCGGGCAGGACAGAAGGTTCTTTCATAGAACCGTCGTAGTTGGGAACAAATTTCACGGTGTCTTTTTCAAGATCGGCCAGCAGCTCATCGGCGATGCCGGAAAGCCGGGCCTCGGTATAACGCATGGCGGCGGCTGGATCGCCGTCCACCGAACCGAAATTACCCTGGCCGTCCACCAGCGTATAGCGCAGAGAGAACGGCTGGGCCATGCGGACCATCGTGTCGTAAATAGCCACATCCCCGTGCGGATGGTACTTACCCATAACATCTCCGACCACGCGGGCGGATTTCTTATATGGTTTATTATGCTGCAGCCCCATGTCGTCCATGGTGTAAAGCACACGCCGGTGCACAGGTTTCAGGCCGTCGCGCACGTCGGGCAGAGCCCGGCCCACGATAACGCTCATGGAATATTCGATATAGGAGGATTTCATTTCCTCGCTTATATCGCGGTCCACTATATTGGTAAAAAGATTTTCAACCGGCTGGTGTTTGGGGTCCTTGTGTTCTGTCATAGATGCTCCTTATAAATCAAAAGCGGTAAAGAGTCGCCTCGTTACGGCCGCGGAAAATAATTCCTGAAGATATTTAACCTGAAAAATTCAGTTGAATTTTCCCTTTCGCGGAGCTCAGGTGCGCTTCGCGCGGCATACGCCCTCGAAAACCTGGCGCGCATTGCGCTTGGTTTTCGACCCGCTGCTGCGGGGAATCCCGGCCGTCTAATGGCCATAGGCCCTGATACGGCACCTACGCAGGTATTGCATTTTTTTGTTCACCTGATCTTCCAATGGAAACCAAGTTGAACTGCACGGTTCGGGTTAACGCCGGCATGTTAAAACTCTTCGACACCCGTTAGATATCCAGGTTTCTGGCTTCAAGGGCGTTCTGCTCTATGAATACCCTTCTGGGCTCCACCTTATCACCCATAAGCGTGGTAAAAATACCTTCCGCCTCGGCTGGATCCTGGAGAGAAACCTTCAGAAGCCTGCGCTTGAAGGGGTCCATCGTGGTTTCCCAAAGCTGATCCGGGTTCATTTCACCCAAACCTTTATAGCGCTGGATATTGGCGCCGGCGGAGCCTATCTTCAGAACCGTTTCGAGCAGAGTCTTCATGTCATTGGTCTTGACCGAGGATTTTTCCGTGCAAACCTCGAAAACAAAATCCTTCTTTCCCTCTTCCGCGCAAACATGGTTTTCCACCGCATATCCGAGGGCCTTAAGCTTCTGATTTATATTGGTTATGCGGGTAAACTCGCCCAGGGACTGGAATTCCGGCCCCAGGTTTTCGCTTTCCATATCCAGTTCCCCCTCCTTCAGCTCCTTGGAAAGCGTTTCCTTACGTTTAGCGATATACTCATTGGAGTAGCTGAGCCACTCATTCTCCGTATAGAAGTATTTATAGGTTTCAGGAGCGGTCTCTATGCGGTAAAGAGGGATCTTTCCCCCGGCCGCAAAAGTCAGATAGTCCGCTAAAGTTGTATTTTTAGTTTCCATCTTCCTGATCACGTTTTCAAGCGAAATGACAAGAGCCAGCAGGTCGCTTAACTCCTTGGTCTCCATCTTTTTTCCTTTGGCGTTTTTGACCAAAACGCTAGCTATAGCCTCTTTCAACTGCCAAGCCTGGAGTTTTTCCTCGTTGTCGAAATAACTTTCAAATTTCCCCTTTTTGACCTTATAAAGCGGCGGCTGCGCGATATAGATATGGCCCTGCTCTATAAGAGGGCGCATTTGACGGTAGAAAAAAGTAAGGAGCAGGGTGCGGATATGCTGGCCGTCCACATCGGCATCGGCCATAAGCACTATCTTATGGTACCGTAGCTTTTCCAGGTTAAACCCGTCTTCGCCTTCCCCGACACCGGTGCCGATAGCCGATATAAGCGTGCGCACCTGCTCGTTTGAGATTATCTTTACAAGCTGCGATTTTTCCACGTTCAGGATCTTTCCCCGGAGCGGCAGAATGGCCTGGAACACGCGGTCCCGACCCTGCTTGGCCGAACCGCCGGCCGAGTCTCCTTCCACTATAAAGATCTCGGCTTTGGCGGGGTCTCGTTCCTGACAGTCGGCTAACTTGCCGGGCAGTCCGGAATCGGTAAGCGAGCCTTTGCGGCGCGCCAGTTCCTTCGCTTTCCTGGCGGCTTCCCTGGCATCGGCCGCGCCTATGGATTTCTGACAGATAGCTTTGGCTGTGGAAGGATGTTCCTCAAAAAAAACGTTCAACATCTCTCCGGCTATGGATTTAACGATCCCCTCCACATCGGAATTGCCGAGCTTGGTCTTGGTCTGGCCTTCGAACTGCGGGTGAGGCAGCTTTACCGAGATGACGGTAGTCAGCCCCTCCCTGACGTCATCCCCGGTGACGGTATACTCCTTATCTTTAAGCAAATCGTATTTTTTAATGTAATCGTTAATAACCCGGGTCAAAGAAGACCTGAAGCCGGACACATGAGTGCCGCCCTCTATGGTCTTGATGTTATTAACGAAAGAGTAGATATTTTCGGAATAATCTCCGTTATACTGGATGGCCAGATCCAGCATCACTTCGCCGTCGGTCTTGGAAATAAATATAGGCTCTTCGTGCAGCACGGTCTTATTGGTATTAAGAAATTTAACGAATTGTTTTATGCCTCCCTCAAAAAAGAAGGTGTGTTTTTTATCTTCGCGCTCGTCTATTATGGTGATGCGGGCTCCGGGATTCAGGAAAGCGAGCTCCCTGAGACGGTTCGAAACCGTATCGAAGGAGAAAATGACGTCGCCGAAAATTTTTGTATCTGGTTTAAAAGTTACGCGGGTCCCATGTTCCGCGGTCTCACCTTTGGCCTTAACGTCGGCTTTCGGTTTTCCGCGTTCATAACCCTGGGTCCAGACCTTTCCTTCCCGGTAAACCTCCACTTCCATCCACTCGGAAAGAGCGTTCACCACCGATACGCCCACGCCATGCAGGCCGCCGGAAACTTTATAGCCACCGCCATCAAATTTGCCGCCCGCATGAAGCACGGTAAGAACCACTTCCAACGCGGATTTACCCTTGAGTTTGGGATCCTTCACTTCCTTCATGGGATCCACCGGGATACCGCGCCCGTTATCGGTAACGGAACAGATATTTTCTTCCTTAAGAACCACTTCTATGCTGTTGCAGCCCCCGGCCAGGATCTCGTCTATTGAATTATCCACCACCTCATAAACCAGATGATGCAGTCCCAGCGCCCCGGTAGATCCTATATACATTGCCGGCCTTTTTCTTACCGCTTCAAGGCCCTCCAGCACCTGTATTTGCGAAGCATCGTAGCTTTCAGTTTTCGGGTTATGGGTCTTATTCATGTTTTATTCCTTTAAGCCATGGTTTGGCGAAATATTTGTTAAGACTTTTTAAAATTTGTCTGCTGTTCATAAAAATCTCGTTATAAACCACGGAAGACTCGGTCTTCACCACTATATAACCTTTGTTAACTCCTAATAATTCACAATGTTCGGCTATCCTTCCTATCTCTTTTTTCCAGACGGCGTCAAGAATAACCAGCCTTTCCGGAATTATTCCGCCAAGCGTCTTCCAGGATTTTTTAACGTATCCTATATTGGTCCAGTTAGATGATCTTTTGGTTAGAAACATTATGATAGTGGCTTATAATAAGGGGTAACTGAAAATATGTACCGGTAAAAATTTCGGCAAATCCCAATATCCACCGCCTGTTATCTGTTTTATAAGTCAGATCACTGCGTTCTGAGCGGCATTACTATGTATGTAAAGTCTTCGTTGCCGGGTATTCTAGCCATGACCGGAGTTGATGGAGTGTTAAAATCAAGAATAATGTTCTGTTCCCCGACAGTCCTCAGTATGTCCAATATAAATTTGGGATTAAAACTGATCTGAAAATCTTTGCCTTTATAATCAACTTCCAATTCATCCTCAAAATCCATGGTCTGGGAAGAAGAATTTACAATAAGCATCCCTTTTTTAAAGGTGTATTTAACCACTCCGCCGCGCTCGTTAGAGCATATAGCCGCCCTTTTGGTCACGGCCGCCAGCTTCGGAGTATTTATCTCCACGGAAATTTCCTTGGTTTTGGGAATGATCTGGTCATAAGCCGGAAAGTTACCCTCTATAAGCCTTGAAATAAAAACCGTTTTTGCTATTTTAAAACCGATCTGATTAGGAGAAAGCCCCACCAATATTTCATCTTTATCGTCTATATCCGACGATTTTATAAACTTAACCATTTCATTTAATATTTTGGAAGGCACTATTATTTTAAAATCTTTTTTTATTTTCACTTTATCCGTGGAAGCCAGCGCCAGGCGCCGTCCATCGGTGGCCACCACGCAAAAAATTTCTTTTTCATATTTCCAGAGGAGACCGTTTAAAAAATGCCTATCATCCTCCGTTGAAGCGGAAAAAATAGTACCGCTTATCATTGAAAACAGTATTCCGGAGGGAATCTTGAAGGAGTTGCTTTCATCAAGGTCCGGGATTACCGGATAATCGTTTTTGGGCGCGCCGCTTAATTTAAATTTGGATTTACCGCTATTTATAGCCACTCTGTTGGAATCATCAACCGATATATTAACTTCCGACTCTTCTCCCATATTCTGGACTATTTCCATAAACTTTTTTATGGGTATAGTTATGCTTCCCTCAGTCTTTACATCCACATTTATATGATGTTTTATGGCCATTTCCAGGTCCGTAAAAACCACTTTAAGGCCCTTATCTTCCGTTTCCATTAAAAAGTTCTGTAGTATAGGTATGGTGCCGGTTTTGGCGGAAACGCCGGCTTGTATGGTTTGGAGACCTTTTATTAGTTTTTCCCTATTACTATTTATTTTCATCGTATTCTCCGTCTTTAATAGTGGGTGTTTATAATGTTAATAATGTTAGTTCTATTTGGAAAAAATACTAACATCTCAACCAAATTTACTAATACATTCCCCAAAAAATCTCTTTTTCAGGGGTTATGAAGAGTTACTAACAGCTTTTATCTTAGATATCAACTGGTTTATCACTTCATTAAAATAGGGATCCGTATGTACCAGTTGTTTTATTTTATCCCGCGCGAACATCACAGTGGTGTGGTCCCTGTTGAAAGAATCTCCTATCTCCGGGAGAGACATTTCAGTGAGGTCGCAGGCCAGAAACATCGCTATCTGGCGCGGGAAAGCTATAGCTTCGGTTTTACGCGGGGATTTAAAATCTTTCCTGTCCATGCCGTATTTATCGGCTACCACGGTTTTTATCAGGTCGATGTTTATCCGGCTGTCTTCCTGGTCTCCGGGGGCGATGTGGTCCTTTATTATTTCCTTTACTATATCTATCGTCGGATGGGTACGCATATTGGAACAGTAATTTCCCACGGTTATAAGACAGCCCTCAAGTTCTCTTATATTCTTTTTTACATTCTCAGCTATAAAAGTTATGACATCGTCCGGAATCGTGAATTTATGCATTTCTTTTTTCTGCCGGAGAATGGCGATACGTGTCTCAAAATCGGGCATCTTAATGTCCACCGCCAGGCCGGAAAGAAACCTGGAAACCAGGCGCTGGTTCAGGGCTAATTCCTTGGGAGGCCTGTCGGAGGTTACTACTATCTGTTTTTTTGATTCGAAAAGGGAATTAAAGGTATAGAAAAATTCTTCTTCGCTTTTATCCTTGCCGATAAGGAACTGAATATCGTCAAGGAGTATGCAGTCCAGTTTTCTGTATTTATTTCTGAAAGCTTCCGGGGTCTTGTTCTGCAGGTTCTCTATATATTCGTTGACGAAATTTTCGCTTGCCGTGTAAATTATCCTGGCGCCGGGGTTGTTTTTAAGCATCTCATTAGCGATTCCGTGAAGAAGATGAGTTTTTCCCAGACCCGGAGCGCTGTAAATGAAGAAAGGATTGGATTTACCGGGTTTCTGAGCCAGGGCTACAGCGGAAGCGTAGGCGAATCTATTGGAAGCGCCCTCTATAAAAGTCTCAAAAGTGTAATTGGGATTGAACGCAAAAGCCTGGGTTTGACCCATGCCGGGCGCGCGGGTAAGATGGCCTTCGCGAGCCGGTTCAATTTTCGGCGCCGGTTTTGGTTCGCTTGATGCGAGAGATAATGAATAATTTATAGTGAAGTTATTTCCGGTTACGGCTAACGCCGTTTTCACTATATTTTCTTCATACCGTTCTTTAACGGTCTTATATATTATCGGATCCGGTACTTCCAACTTGAGAGTGTCGGCCTCTATTACCAGCGGCTTTATCGGCCTAAGCCAAAGATCCACGGCTTCAAGACCTATATCGCCTTCAAGCCTTTTTAATATATCCTGCCAAATTTCTTTTATGTCTGTAGGGTTATCCACAACTTATCCACAACTGTTAGTAGATTATGCCAAAACTTAAAAAGTGTTTATAAAACAAGCATTTTTTTGGTTAATAACTATTTTTAATATTATTAATGAGCAACCTGCTATAGGGCCGTGTTAAATAGATATTAAATGCTTATTAAACACATTAGAACCTTTAATAAGGGTAGTTTTTTTAACCGAAAAAGTCAACAGGTATTTTCAGGTATTGTTTGTGGTATATTATAATTAATAAATGGGTGAGGATTGCGGAAACCGTAATTTCCGGCTTACCTATTATCCGAATTAAGCGGATAGGCCGGTATTTACCGGAAAGGGACCATTTTGTATCAGGCGGTCACTCCTATTTTAACTTTCCTGAAGCGGGAAGGGCTGTTCCCGTGGCACATCATAGCGGTTTGGGTGGGTTGGCCCTTGCCGCAATTCGCCACGCCCCACAGACGCCAGGAATTCTCGTTCGCGATGGCGTCGCAGGAATTCCAGAATTCCGGCGTGATGCCCTGGTAGGTGGGATTTTTTATCATCTTCGTTTTTTTTCCGTTCTTTACCAGCCAGCCTATCTCACAGCCGAACTGAAAGTTCAGGCGCTTCTGGTCAATGCTCCAGGATCTGTTATTTTCCATGATGACGCCGTCTTTTGTATCTTTGATAAGATCCTCTTCGGATACGGATCCCGGCATAAGGCTGAGGTTGCAGATCCTTGTTATCGGTATATTATTATGGCCGTCGGCCCGGCAAGAACCCCAACTGCGGTCTTTGTTTATTCGACCGGCGAATTCCCTGTTGGTCATGTAGCCGCTCAGGACGCCTTCTTTAACTATGTGCCAGCGCTGGGCTTTTACCGCATCGTCGTCGTAACCGGCGGTGGCCAGGCCGCCGGGCAGCGTGGCGTCGGCCACAAGATTTACTATGGGCGAACCATAGCGGAAATCCCCCAGTTTTTCGGTGGTGGCGAAGCTGGACCCCGCGTAGGATTCTTCGTAACCCAGAACCCGGTCAAGTTCGCAGGCATGGCCCACGGATTCGTGGATCTGAAGGGCCAGCTGGTTGCCGTAGATGATAAGGTCTTTGCGGCCGCGCGGGCAGGCCGGCGCGGTTAAAAGCGCCACGGCTTCGCCGCGGACGCGTTCCGCGTTTCCCGGCAGATCCAGGCTTTCTATAAGTTCATATCCCATGGAGAGGGTCTGGCCGCCGTGTGTGGACGGATAAGAACGGGTCTGGGCTTCGCCTTTGTCCACGGCATGGCAGACGTAGCCCGCGCCGCTTGAAAGCAGCACCTGCTCGATCCTGGAGCCTTCCGTGGTCATGTGCCACTGGTGTTCTCTGATAAAGTCCATGCTGGAGACTGCGGATTTTATTTTCGCGTCCTTTCTCAGGACTTTATCAATAGCGAAAAGCATATCCAGTTTCTTCTCTATGGCGACTGCGAACGGATCCGTGATGAACGGCGTTTGCCAGAAGTCCCGATAGGCGGGTTCATGGGCGAGGCGCACTTTTTTATTTTTTAAAGTGGCGCTGGCTTTGGCTATGTTTAAGGCGAATTTGGTCACGCGCTCTATTTCGCCGGCGGTCATTAGGTCGCTGGAAGCGAAGCCCCAGGCGCCGTCAAAAAGTATGCGCACGCCGAAACCCAGAGTCACGGTGTCGTTAAGAGCGCCGATCTCTCCTTGTTTTACGCTCAACGTCTGGCGCCTGGCCTCAATTATGCGTATGTCGCCGAAATCGGCCTTGTGTTTATCCGCTATTTCAATGGCTTTATTAGCGAAGGTGAACATTATGGTCTCCGTTTAGAGTGATCTGGTTTTAAAAGGGCGATGCTTGATTTTAGAATTCCGTAGATGAGGAGAAATTAAAATTCCTTATCTTGAGGGCCGGCGCGGATACACGGCCCCAGGAAATATACGCCTGCGGCTTATCGCCCACGGCCTCCACTCTATTGAACGCCTCTACGGCGCTTTCGGTGAACCGCAGATTTTTTATCGGATAAGCCACGCGTCCGTTCTCTATCATAAAGGTTCCATCCCTGGTCATGCCCGTCATTTTCACGGTGAGAGGTTTGAGAAGGTTGGTATAGTGAAAATTGGTCACTAAAATACCTTTTTTAGTGCTTTTTATCATTTCCTCCATGGATGAGCCGCCTTTCAGCAACGCGAGATTAGCCGGGATGGGACCGTAAGTATTGGGGACTGGCAGGGCATGCCCGGTGGTTGTTCTCCCCGCCAGGGCGGCGGTTTTTCTGTCGTGGACCAGCGCCCGCGCGACGCCGGTTTCTATAAGCGTAACTTTTCGCCTGGGCATCCCCTCATAATCAAAAGGCATGCCGGCGCTTAAGCCGTCCAGAGCGTTGTCCTCTATTGTTATCTTTTCGCTCACGACCTTTTCACCCAATTTTCCTGTTACGAAGCTTTGTCCCTCCTGATAGAACTGCGCGGCGAAACCGTAGATGCCCATAAATAATACGAGATCAGCGGCCGCCGCCGGCTCAAGGATCACTGTGTAACGGCCGGGTTTTACGCTCCTCGGATTTCTGGAAAGAAGCGCCTTTTCCATGGCCGTCCGGTCAACGCGGTCGAAGTCTATTTCCCGCGCATCGGAGGCGGGGGATTCCGCCCAGCCGGAACCGTTCCCGTCCCTGACGGTCACGCTGTATATGGCGTAGCTTTCTTTGTGGAACGCGCGTACTCCGTAAGTGTTGGCTACCGTGATGGCCGCGGCGCCGTTCTCATAGGTCCCGTAGGCTGTCGCTCCGGCCTTTTTGCATTTTTTTATCAATATGCCTGCGCGTGCCGCCCGCTCCGCCGGCGGCAGCTCCGCCGTGCCCGGAAAAAATAGTTTTTTAGTCTTCTTAACGGGAACGGGTTTCGACAGCGGCATAAGGCGGGGGTTTTTCTTCTGGGTTCTAAGCGTTTCAAGCGCGCGGGAAAACCCCATTTTCAGCGCGGTTTCGGAGGGTTGGTTGAGGGTAAATCTGGTCACGCGGCCTTTGTCGGTCAAGCGAACCGATATTTCGGTGGCGGTGTTGGAGACGTTTTGGGAAATAACGTTGCCGGCAAAGCGGGTCAATGCCGAATCCGTAGAGGTTATTATTACTTCAGCCGGGCAGCGTCCGGCCAGGCGCAGGATACGTTCGCAGATGGTTCTATGGTCGTGCATCAGGGGAAACCTCCGAAGGCGCTATAACCTGGTAATTTCTTATCTTTAACGTTTATCATGCCGGCGGTGCAACGGCAGGAGCTATTATCAAGCGGCAAATGAGGGCGGCCGGGAACTGAAATTTTGGGGTTAAAGCGGTTTTCTTTCCGCGCCGGGTAAAGGCTGAGGCTGCGAGGCCGGATTTTTGTGGCCGCGCCCGCCGTGCTTCTTTTCTTCATGGGGAGCCGCGCCGGGGCCGGAGGGAGCTTTAAAGAGCGACTGGGCGGAATCCCTCGATTCCATCCATTTGCGCAGATTCTCCTCGTTCTTTACGGCGTAAGCCTCCGGCAGGGAGAAAACGCCGAGCTTGTTCTTTTTTGTATGTTCGGTTATCTCCTCCGCCGTTTTTGCGGATATGAATGACAATCTTTCCAGTACCTTGAGGTTGTTCAGGGTCAGGCCCACGAGATAAATTGAGCCGTCTTGGTTAAGGCCCAAGGCGAGGGTCTTTTCGGCAACCGAGTCAAAAGCCTGATAAAGCCATTCGGATTTAACTTCCGGAGACAGGTGGCTTAAAAGCAGTACCTTTTTAGCCCCGGTGTTGAAGGCCAATTGAAAAGCCTCCGTGATTCTGTCCTCCGAATTTTTGCCTTTGGCTTCCAGAAACCCGGGGTCTTCGGTATCAAGCCAGGTCAGGTCGGGATGCCGGGGGGATTTGTCAAATGAAAGGATCAGTATGGAATCTTTAAAATTCTTAGCCAATTTATAGGCGTTCTGAAGAAGTTCAAGATGTATATGCACGGCGCGCTCCGCGCCGAAAGCGTTTACAAATTCCGGATCGATGCGTTCCGTAACGGGCGGTTCTATCAGGAGGATTATACAGTTGTCGCGCTTGGAACTCATAGTGTACGGTGGCTTTTTAAAGTACGAACTTTAAGTATATTATACAATATAATCCGTTATCCGGGCCGTACAACACGGGCTTTGCGGGCGGGCGGCTCCGGCCGCGTGTTCGGTTTGCTGGAGAAGTCAGCCCTCACGGGTGTCTCAACAGGGCCGATGGCTGTAAAGCGGTCACAGGAGATAAGCCGGCATGAACAGGGGCGAGAAACAAAAGATCATAATTTACGGCGGCACTTTTGATCCCCCGCACAGGGGACATTTCGCCCTTATCGGGTCCGCCTTGAAGGTTCTGGACCCGGCGGTTCTCTATGTGGTTCCCGGTCTGCGTTCTCCGTTTAAAGATCTCCCCTGCGCCGCTTTCGGCGAGCGCGCCGCGATGCTTAGATCCGGACTGAAGTCCGCCGGCCTCGGCGGAGAAACGCGCGTAAAAATACATCCTTATGAATTTGAACGCGGCCGCCTGACCTATACCTGGCGGACAGTGTCGTTTTTCAGAAAGAAACATCCCGGCGCAGAGTTTTACTTCTTGATGGGTTCCGATTGTCTTGAAACTTTTCACCGCTGGAAGAATTACCGGCGTATCCTGGCCGATGCCCGCCTGCTGGTGGGGACGCGTAAAGGTTTTCCGCTGAAAAATCCGCGCAGGCTTCCCTATACGCTGCTCCGGGGCCGGTTTCCTCTGATCTCCTCTACCACGCTGAAAACGGGGCTTTTCGCGGGTATTGAGCAGCCCGGACTTTTTAAAGGCGCCAAAAAATATATATCCGCGCGCGGGCTTTATTTTGCCGGCCTGCGCCGCAGGGTCGCCGGGATGATGACTCCGGCCCGGTTCCGTCATACCAGGGAAACCGCACGGCTGGCGCTGGAACTGGCCTTGAAATACGGCGCCGATCTCCGAAAGACGGCGCTTACCGCATTGCTGCATGACGCCGCCCGCGACCTGGGCCCGCGCGCTTTGTCCGCGTACGTCCTGAAAACCCGGCTCAGGGTCCCGGCGTTAAGGGAAACGCTGGAAAAAGCCCCCATTATCCTCCATTCTTACGCCGGCGCGGAGCTGGCGGCAAAAAGTTTCGGCGTGAAAGACCGCGCCGTCCTGAAAGCCATACGCTCCCACACCCTGGGGGCGGTTTCTCCCGGGCTTCTGGACAAGATAATGTATGTCTCAGATCTGGCGGCCGCCGGCCGGAATTTTCCAGAAGCGGGCGCGGTCAGGCAACTGGCTTTCAGAGACCTGGACGCGGCTTACGCGGCCGCCAATTATGTTAAACTTGTCTATGCGTTCAAGTCCGGCGGCTGGCCGCATCCGGAAAGCGTGAAAGTATGGAACAGTCTGTTAAAAAAAGGCAAATAATGATCCTCACGGCCGGCGGCCTGGCTACGCTGGTCCTGGCCTCGGCGCATTACCTTTCTCCCATCTCAAGGCGGCTGGCCGCCAACGAAGACGTTGAACTTGTTCTGTTGAACAAAGAACGGCCGATGCTTTTTATTTACCAGTCTTTTTCAAGGACCCTCAACGCCGTGCGATTGCCGGCCAAAGCCGCGCGCAGCGGATCGGCATATCAGCGGGCTTGCGAAGTTTTGAAGCTTTTTTCAAAAAGCGGGGACACCGCGCGGGAAGATCCGGCTTACATAGAGGTCGCGGCCACGGGCGGGCCGGATATGGACGCCTTTGAAAAACTGGTCAACACCTGGCGCGCGCGTCCGGCGCAGCTTGGCGGGCTGTTCCGCTATCTGCGGGATTTAAAAAAAAATGAAGCCACAAATCTTTCCGCACATGATCTCTTCCTTTTAACGCTGGAGCTTTCCCGCCTTAATTCTTCCAATTTTATAAAGGAAGATTTTGATAAGTCCCGGCCCGGCGAACTTCCGGAGGCGGTTGCGGCGGTTAGAGAAACGGAACCGGCTATGGATCTGGTACGCCTTGAGGTCCTTAACGCTTCGGGCAGGAAAGACCTTGCCCGCCTGGTCACCAAATACCTCCGCAAAAAAGGTTTTGACGTGATAGACTTCGGCACTTACGGCAGTGTGGAAAAACAGACAAAAATTGTAAACTGTTCCGATAACCTTGAAGGGGCACTCCGGCTCAGGGAAACTCTGGGGCTGAGGGGTCTGGAGATATATTCCAAGGTTGACAGGATAGGCATTGTCCAGGCCAGAATAATACTGGGCGCGGATTTCGACTACACTAATATAGAGAGGGGAATAAAATGATAGATCTGGTTACAGTACTTAAGACGGCCGTGGCCAGCGGGGCCAGCGACATTCACATAGCCGTCAACAAGCCGCCTATGATGCGCAGGAACGGAGAGATGATCCCGGTCACCGATACGATGCCGGTCCTCAAAGCCGAAGATACCAAAACGATGATCTACTCCGCGCTTTACGACGAACAGCGCGCCAAATTCGAGGCGAATTGGGAACTGGACTGTTCCTTCGCCATCACGGGCGTTTCCCGGTTCCGTCTGAATGTTCTGGTGGCCAGAAACGGCGTAGAGGCCGTTATGCGCGTTATCCCCTCCATCATCCCCACGCCGGAACAGTTGAATCTGGGCCCAGTTATTACAGGGCTTTCCACCCTGCACAAAGGACTGGTGCTGGTGACCGGCCCTACCGGTTCCGGGAAATCCACCACGCTGGCCGCCATCCTGGACCTCATAAACCAGAAAAAGCGCGGGCACATGCTTACTATCGAGGACCCCATAGAATTCACCTATGAGGCCAAGAGCTGCGTTATACGCCAGCGCGAGATAGGCCAGCACACCAAGTCTTTCAGCAACGCCCTGCGGGCGGCGCTCCGCGAAGATCCCAACGTTATTCTGGTGGGCGAGATGCGGGATCTGGAAACCATTCAGTTGACCATCACCGCGGCTGAAACAGGACACTTGTCGTTCGCCACCCTGCATACCCAGGACGCTCCTTCAACCGTGGATCGTATAATAGACGTTTTTCCGCCGCACCAGCAGACGCAGGTGCGCGTGCAGCTCGCCAGCTCTCTTCAGGCAGTGGTTTCACAGATACTTCTGCCCCGTAAGGACGGCAAGGGGCGCGTCGCGGCGCGCGAGGTTATGATCATGACGTCCGCCATCTCGAACCTTATACGCGAAGGCAAAACCCACATGATCTACAGCGCTATCGAGACCGGGGCCAAAGTCGGCATGGTCCCCATGGACAAGGCGCTGGCCAACCTTGTAAAACAAAATCTGGTGGCTTTTGATGTCGCCGCGGCCAAGGCTCACGCCCAGGAGACGTTCAAGGCGCTCTGCAACCAAGTGTCGCAAACGGCCGTTTAATCGCGGGGCTGTGGGATAGTCGCCGGGCGGTTTTAAACAGGAGGCGGGTATATGGACGGGGAGATAGAGATTCTTAAGAAGATATTGATGTTTAAGAATTTTTCCGAGACTATGCTGGAAGAATTCAGCCGGACCTTTAAAAGGGTTTCCTACAAGGCCGGAGATATTATATTTAAGGAAAAGAGCGAAGGCGACACTCTTTTTATCATTGCGGAGGGACAGGTGGTCATAGAAAAAGGTCTGGACGAGGCCGGCAAGGAATACAAACCGCTGGCCATACTTGCGGACGGGGAGTTTTTCGGGGAGATGTCCGTGCTGGAAAATCAGACGCGCTTCGCCCAGGCCCGCGCGGAGAAGGACTCGTTACTCTACGAGATAAGGCGCGCGGAATTTTTTAAATTCATCAAGGAAAATCCGGAGAACGGCACCGCCATTTTCACCGAACTTGTGAAGGTTATAGCCAAGCGGCTGCAGCATACCTCAAGCGAACTCACTATGCTGTTCGATATGAGCAATCTGGTTATGAGGGATTATAAGTCCGCGGCGGAATTTATAAAGCTGACCGTTGAGGATATCTCAATTTATTTTGAAGGCGTCTGGAACTTTCAGGGGTATTCATACAACCAGTTCAATGAAGAGTTTGAGGAAGTGGTTTCCAAAAACTCTTTCGCGAGGGAGTCCGCCGGCCTGGAAACGAAAGGGGCGCTCAAGAGCGGCTGGATCAACGACTTTTCCTATCTCATGGTTTTCTATGCGCACGGCCGGCCGGCCGGCTATATAACTTTTTCCAAGTCTTCCGGCGTCTCCAACTATGAAAAAAATAATCTGACCACTATATTTAATACAATATCTTCCATCATGGGCTCCGCGATAGAGAACATCGAACACAGGACGGAAGCCGCGCTCATGCAGCAGCTTAAAACGCAAAAGTACACTATATGACAGACAATCAACCGGTTCAACAAAAACTTAAAAAGATCGCTATCGCGGCCGCCAGGCTGGCGGACGCTAAGAAGGCCGAAGCGGTAGCTGTTTACGATATGGACGGCCGCTCTGCGCTTGCGGACTATGTGGTAGTGGCCACGGTAGACAACCCCGCTCAACTGGACGCCGTGGATGAAGAGATATCCATCAACCTGAAAAAGGAAGGCCTTTACGCTCTTTACAGGGACGGAATGCGGTCCAAAAACTGGAAAGTGCTGGATTATGGCGGAATTATCGTACACATTTTTGAACGCAAGGCCAGGGAGTTTTATTCTTTCGACAAGGTGTATACCGGGTATAGCGAAATAAAATGGCGGGAAAAGCCGATTCCAAGCTTAAAAAAGACGGAACCTAAAGCTGCGCGCAAAAAGGCGGCGCCCAAAGCCGCAGTCAAAAAGACCGGGAAACCGGCGGCTAAAAAAGCTCCGGCCAGGAAAACCAAAGCCGGGAAAGCCGTCTCCAAGAAGGCCGCGCCAAAGAAAAAAATCTCTAAAAAGAAAAAATGAAACTCTCCGCGCTTGAAACGGCATTGAGGGCCGAGGTCAAGGCCGCTTTTAACCTGGATGATGCTCAACTGAAGCATTTTACCGTCTCCGCCCCCCCCTCCCATATCAAGGCTGATCTGTCCGTGGCCTGGCCCATCGCCGCTGCCCGGACACTTAAAAAACCGCCGTTAAGGATAGCGGAAGAGCTCAAGGCCGCTTTGACGGGCAAATATGACGCCCAAGTCCTGCCACCCGGCTTCGTGAATATCAACCTGAAGGATAGTGTTTTGGTGGACGCCGCCGGGCAGATATTGTCCGACGCCGGCTATTTTTTAAACCCCGCTTACGCCAAAGAGAAGATAAATATAGAATTCGTTTCCGCCAATCCCACCGGCCCGATGCATCTGGCTTCCGGCCGCGGAGCCACACTGGGCGATTCTCTGGCGCGCATTATGCGGTTTTTGGGGTATAGTGTGGCGGAAGAGTTTTATGTGAATAATATGGGCAAGCAGGTGGAACGGCTTGGGGCTTCGCTCAAGGCTAGATCCCTAGGGGCCGAGCCTCCCGAAGACGGTTACAAAGGCGGGTATCTAAAAGATATCGCCGCCGGCCTGCCGGAAGACGCCTCCGGCTGGACGGATAAGCAATTTTCAGAGTACGCGGTGAATAGTATGCTGGCGCTTCATAAGGCCGACATGAAAGCTTTCGGCGTGGAATTTGACCGCTGGTTCCTGGAGTCGGAGCTGCACGAAAACAAAAGTCCAGAGAGGACGCTGGAAGAGCTGCAGAAGCGCGGCATGATCTATGAAAAAGAGGGCGCCGTTTGGCTGGGTACTTCGACGGTGATGGATTCCGACGACAAGGACCGCGTGCTGGTGAAGTCGGACGGACACAACACGTATTTCCTGAACGATATATCTTATCACCTGAATAAATTGGACCGGGGCTTCACGAAACTGATAGACATCTGGGGCGCGGACCATCACGGCCATGTGCCCAGGATGGAAACGGCGATCTCCGCGTTGAGCGGGGAAAAAGAGGCTTTCAAGGTGATCATTCACCAGATGGTGGCTTTGAAGCGCGGGGCGGAAACGGTTAAGATGTCCAAGCGCGAAGGCGATTTTGTTTCGCTGAAGGAACTTCTGGAAGAAGTGGGCCCCGACGCGTGCCGGTTTTTTTTCGCGATGCACAGCCCCAATTCGCACATGACCTTTGATATAGACCTGGCTAAAAAAAGATCCAACGATAACCCCGTTTTTTATGTGCAGTACGTGCACGCGCGCATCTGTTCTATCTTCAACAACGCCGAAGATAAAGGCGTGGATCCCGGCACGGTTTTTGATGCCGCCAAGGTGGCGCTGAACTCCGAAGAACGCGGGATGATAATGAAGATGATGTGGTTCGGCGGCGTTCTTGAGGCCTGCGTGCGCGATTCTTCCCCCCATCTCCTGACAACCTACCTGAGCGAATTATCCGCCATGTTCCATTCTTTCTATGACAAGCACAAGGTCCTGGACGCTTCCGATCCCGGAACCACGGCCTTCCGCCTGTTCCTGCTGAAAGCCGTAAAACATGTGATAGCGCAGGGGCTAGGACTGCTGGGCGTCACCGCCCCCGAAAAAATGTAAAAACAGCGCAGGCGCTTATGTGCATAAAAAGCAGACGCCCCACTTTTGGCGGGGCGTCTTTTGTGAGTCGGAATATTTTTAACTTCAGTTTCGCGTCACTGCGAGGAAGCAGCGGTCCGCGCGTACGGGCGCCGGGTAGAAATCGAATATCGAGGCGCCGTTTCCGCCGCGGTACATATTGTTGGCGGTGTTGCCTGCCGATATCAGATTATTAAAGGCGTCGTAATAGTAGAATGTGGCCTTGCCGTAGAAGGGCATGGCGTTTTCTACGATGAACCCTTTGGCGTATGCGCCCTGGTTAAGGTTGCAGACGGTGCGGTACTGGGAGTAAGGATGGCTGTTGTTTGTCCACCACCAGTCGTAATTATTCCACCACTCGTTGTGATCCGGACCGTGATTGTTCCAGCCGTTATGGCCCCAATCATTGTTCTCCCAGTTGGGATGGCCATTGTGATGAGGATGCCAGTTCGGTTGTGGGTTAGGCTGGGGCCCGTGATGCCAGGGATTAGGCTGCGGGTTGGGCTGGGGCCCGTGATGCCAGGGATTAGGCTGCGGGTTGGGCTGGGGCCCGTGATGCCAGGGATTAGGCTGCGGGTTGGGCTGGGGCCCGTGATGCCAGGGATTAGGCTGTGGGTTAGGCTGAGGCCCGTGATGCCAGGGATTAGGCTGCGGGTTGGGTTGAGGCCCGTGATGCCCCGGATTAGGCTGCGGGTTGGGTTGGGGCCCGTGATGCCCCGGATTAGGCTGCGGGTTGGGTTGAGGCCCGTGATGCCCCGGATTAGGCTGCGGGTTGGGTTGAGGCCCGTGATGCCCCGGATTAGGCTGTGGGTTAGGCTGGGGCCCGTGATGCCCCGGATTAGGCTGCGGCCCAGGGCCGCCATGATGTCCAGGTCCGGGATTCCCGTGCCCCTGATGCCCTGATCCGCCGTTGTGCGGAGGTTGAACCGGAAACGGTTGCGGGTTCTGATTGGAATGTCCGCCTCCGAAACCGGAGTGATTCCCGGCTTTTAAATCATTAACAGCGGTGTCAAGGCTGCCGGGGTTATCGAATGAGACGACTTGCGCTGAAACGAAGCCCGCATAACATATGAGCGCTATCAGGGCGGTAAAAGTGCGTCCGCTTACTTTGATCATGAATGTCCTCCTACCAATAAAACTTACCAAGTCAGGTATAGACTATCACTTTCCCCAGGCTTTGTTTGAGGTTCAAAGGTCCCGGTATTTGCCGGAAAACGGCCCATATCTAAATAGGACTTATGGGTAAAATCTTACATCTCTTACATTCAACTTAGAAGTGCAACTGGTAGTAAAATACCAAATTACAGCGGTTTCGCTATAGGGGAAAAGCGGGTAGCCGCTTTATTTACCGCTAGTGTCGTGTCCCGTAAATAACTATACAAATGAAGGCTCAGATTTGAGCCGGATGCGAGGCGCGACGAGCGAGCATGCCCGTAGGCCTGTGAGTGAGGAGCAACGAAGCAGCCGGCCAAAGATGAGCCTCCCCCAGGGGGCTGGCGGGACCCCTTCCGGGGATTACCCACAGGTGGACACCGCAAAGCGGTTTCCCCTACGCTTTTGGCCGTCTGTGAGCCAGAGGCCCTTTATACGGCACCTGCGCAGGCATTGGGCTGCAACTGCGTCGCGCGTTCGCTTACGTAGCGCTGCTACGCCGCGCTCCGCGCTCCTTGTTTCACTCCAAAACTCGGCCAGCCAATTGTATGGTTATTTACGGGACACTACACTAGACAGCAGGAAGAGGTAATCGGAGAGGCGATTCAGGTAAATGGCCGGGAGCCTGGCTTTAAGCCGCCAGGAAAGGAGTTCGCAGAGGCGCGCTCTTGATCGGGAGAGATGTATTAAAGCCTCGATTCGGTTTTTACCGGGGAGGATGAATTTTTTTAAGGATGGCAGATGTTTTGAGCGGCCGGATATAAGGATTTCAATGTCGGTAATGAACCCTTTTACCTGGTTGGCGGTAGGCGCCCCGGCTATAAATCCGGCGGCGGCTATTAATGAGCGCTGAATATCGGTGATTTCCATTTTATCTTTTTCGGTTTTGAGTCCGGCCTTAATGACGCCTAAAAGCGAGGTTAATTCATCAATTAAAGCGTTGGTCGTTATCCGCAAATCCGTTTTTTTAATTCTTTTACCCCCGAACAATTCGGTAAATCCGGCGTCGCCGGAGCCCATGGCGGGCTTAAATTTTTCAGGCATAGTTTTATAGATCTTTTTTGAACTCGCGGATTTTTCCCAGCACCGTCTCACGGATGTCCTGAGGCAGTTCGCCGCCGGCTGCGGCAAATCTGGCCGCTATATCATTCGAATCGAATATTCCGTCCGGCACCAGGATGGGAGAAGATTTATGCGAGCCGTCCGGCGTATCCCCGTCGTCTATTCCGTTGTGTGTATAGCCGCCGCGCTTAAGCCAGGTCAAAGCCCTCGGCTTGTACTCGCGGTCATAGCACAATTGAAAGTCGGTGACGGCCTTGTCGGGAGAGAACCAAACGATCAGGTCGAAAAACTCGTCCGAGAACCATCGCCTTGGCGGATCTCCCGGTATCTGACGGACATTAGCGTTCTCGCGCAACATTATGAAGGTTATTGTATATATATTTAGGACAAAAAACACTTTTATACAAGAGGATATGACTTCGTGGTATAATTTATATTATTCCTGAAATAAAAAAAGAAGAGATTGTGTGAATTCAGGAATGACCGGATGACTTCTTATTTACGGCGCAGTCCTTCAGGACTGGCCAGGGAGTATTTATGACAGACAAAGTGCGGAAAACCATTGAAAAGATAAAACCTATGCTTGAGGCCGACGGCGGATCCGTGGAATTGTTGAATGTGGACGAAAAAAGCGGCATCGTAAAGGTGCGGCTTACCGGCGCCTGCGGCTGCTGTCCGCATGCGGCCATGACGCTCAAGGGCGTAGTGGAACGCATGATCAAGGAAGACGTGCCGGAAGTGAAAGAAGTGGTGGTCGGCTGACAGTCCGTTGAAAAGCCCCTTTCGGGGTCTTTTGACCGGTACCGCGCCTTTGCGACGCTCAACGCACAGTCTTGCAGCGCTTCGGCCCGGCTTCAAAATGCGCGCAAAACTACCTGGAGCGGGTTTTTTAGAGGACTGCCGGCCCTGGAATTGCGGTTGTCGCCGTTCTTTGTTGAAGATTTGGAGATAATGTAAGATCCAATTTTAGGTTTAACAAAGACATCATCTGTGATAATAGGTGTTTCTACAGGTATTTATTACGCCTTTAATAAATCTCCACTCCCATTCCAAATATTCGGACGGCACGCTTTCGCCCGCGGAACTGGCCTTAACGGCCTCAAAGGCGAAGATAGATTATTTTTCTCTTACCGACCACGACGTCTGCCTGGGCTGGGACGAGCTGGAGCCGCGGCTCAAAGAACTGGGCATACATTATTTGTACGGGATCGAATTGAGCACGAGTCTCCATGATAATCTGCATATTCTGGGCTATGGCCTGAACCTGAAAGACCCGGCGTTCCAGGAGAGAATCTGGAATTTCCGGGCCCGCCGCATCGAGCGTGTGAAAAAAATAATCTCGCTGCTAAAAGAGCAGGGGTTCGCCGTCACTTTCGAGGAGCTTAATACTCTTGTGGACCATGCCTATGGCCGGCCGCACATTGCGGATCTGATGAAAAGTAAGGGTTTCGTTAAAACCCGGCAGAAAGCTTTTGAGAAATATATAGCCTACGGCAAACCCGCCTATGTCGCGCCATGCGGGCCCGGAATAGAAGAGGCTATAAAGACCATAAAGGATGCCGGCGGTTTAGCGGTGCTGGCCCATCCGGGAGTTGTTCGGAACATTCTTGAGCTGGGGAAGTGGGCCGAGATGGGGTTGGACGGCATAGAGGCTTTTTATCCCGCGCACACCAACGTCCTCACCCGGGAATTCCTCGCTATGGCTAAAACGCACGGGCTACTGGTCACGGCCGGCACCGATTATCACGGGCCCGACACCGGGCGGGGAGAAATGTACGGTTTCGAATTTCACGACGAATTCTTCGGGCCCCTGAAAGGAATGTTCTTATGAAGATAATAGCGCATCGGGGCGCCTCCGGTTACGCGCCGGAAAATACCCTCTCCGCTTTTGAGTTGGCCATGAAAATGGGCTCCAAGGCTTTTGAATTCGACGTCCACCTCACCAAAGATAAACAACTGGTCGTTCATCACGACTATGACCTGAAACGTACGGCCGGCAGCCCCGCGAAGATCTCCGGGCTGGATTATGCCGAACTGAAAAAGATCAATGTCGGAAACAAATTCGGATTCCCCGTGGAGAGGATCCCCCTGCTGGAAGAGGTGGTGGACCTTATTTCCCCGAAGGCCGAGTGGATAAATTTCGAAATAAAGAACGACGGCGGCGCCTATCCCGGTATAGAGGAAGCTCTGCTTGGATTTATCCGCTCAAGGCCCGCTTTGTCCGCTAAATCATTATTCTCAAGCTTTGACTACACGACCCTCAAAAAGCTGCGCGTGCTTGATAAACATATCGCCCTAGGCTATCTCGGCCATAATCTTAGAGCCGTCTTTCTTCTGCCCGCTATAATGCGGGCCCGGGCGGTAAAGGCCGTTAATTTTCATATAGCTTTGCGTCTCGCTTCAAGGCTGAATGTCGCATTGCTGCGCAAGGCGGGGTTTAAAGTGTGCGTTTATACCGTTAATGAGAAGGCCGCCGCGCTCCAAATACAGAAGATGGGGGTAAGCGGTATTTTTTCCAACTATCCGGATATACTCAGTAAAGAGAAGAAATAGACCGATGATCACCGGAACTGAATTAAATGCGGAAATAAAACGACTGATGGCCGGGGGGTTGCGCGCCGGCTGTATGGCAAGGCAGTTTCCGGATGTGGCCGAGCTTACTTTCAGGATAAACAACCTGAAAAAGGAAAAAAATACGGTAATTTGCGCGCATGTTTACCAGACGCCGGATATTATTTACGGCGTAGGAGATTTTATCGGGGATTCCTATAAACTTGCCGACGATTCCCGCAAGACCCGTGCCGATGTTATAATTTTTTGCGGCGTGCATTTTATGGGGGAGACGGCTAAAATACTTAATCCCGGTAAAAAGGTTTATGTGCCGTCGGCCAACGCGGGGTGTTCTTTAAGCGAAAGTATTACGGCGGAGGATGTGCGCAAACTTAAAAAGCGATATCCAGGCCTGCCGGTGGTCACATATATCAATACTTCAGCCGATGTTAAGGCCGAATCGGATTGCATCGTGACCAGCGCCAATGCGGAGAGTATCCTGCGCAAGTTTTATGAAAAGCATGAGCGGCTTATTTTCATCCCGGACCGGTTTATGGGGATGAATCTGGCCAAGGTTCTGGGGAAGATTCCGGGGAAAGACATCATACTGTGGCAGGGATCCTGCGTGGTGCATGAGAACTTCGACGCGAAGACCATAGCTGTTTACCGTAGGAATTATCCTGGGCTGGCCGTGCTGGCGCACGCGGAATGTCCGTCGGATATAATCAAAGCGGTGGATTTTATGGGCGGCACAGGCGACATGTTGAATTATATCGAGAAGACGAACGCTTCGGGCTATTTATTGGTAACGGAATGCGGTTTTGGCGAACTAGCCCGTATCAAATTTCCCGAAAAGAATTTTATAGCGATGTGCCGCTTATGCCCCTATATGAAGTCCATCACGCTTGAAAATATTTTAGAAGTCCTTGAAAATCCCCGCCCTGAATTAGAAGTGACAGTTCCTTCCGATATCGCCGTCCAAGCCAAAAGATCCATAGAAAAAATGTTCGAACTGGCAGCATAGGGTCCAGATGCCTGTTGATGGACGACGGTGGGTTTCCTGGGCGATCCGGGACCAGGTTTTTGGGAAGAAGCCCGTGGGCTTCCATTGGCTCCGGAACTCGGGCAAAAGACAAAGCTTTTGCCCTCAACCATCCTCGCCATCCCGGAGGGATTCATTCCAGCTCACGGGCTTAAACCTTCAAATGGATCGCCCAGGGAATTTGCCATCGCCTATGCGGCGGAATAATTCAATAGGAGGAAAAGATAGCGGCTACCTTTTTCTATGCCAAAAGAACGGAGTAGGAACTTTGGACTTGGGTAAAAGGGTAATCCGTTATATGCCTTTAGGGTCAACCGCGGGTGCGCTCCAGGAGGAGAAGCATCATCAGGCTGTAAAGGATAAGAGCTTCTTCGGCCGGAGACAAGGCTTCGTGCTTTGTTATTTCGAAGCGGCCTTCAAGGAAGGCGGCCTTTTTTTGCAGCCGCATTACCAGGCGCCCATCGCTGGTTTTTACCGTATAGGCCGGGTGGAAAACGTAGCCGCTAAAAAGGCCAAGCAGCGGGATCATGTTCATCAACGTGTCGAAAACCTTAACCCAGGGGTCTTCCTCGCGGATTTGATAAACCGGCGCATCCCCGTCGAATATTTCATAATTCGCGCGCCATAAAGAAGCCATGCCGTGCCGCGCAAGCCGGCCTATTTTCTCCCCTTCGGGCCCGGCAAGAGCGTAATTGGCTGAAATATCCAGCACCCTGTCCGCGTCTATCTTGCACACGAGCCTGGCTTGGGCCTGATCCGAAAAGATCTGCACCGATTCTTTGAGTTTTAACGGCGCCTGTCGGACATAGCAGACCGGGGAGCCTGCCGAGTCCGTCACCGGGATCTGGGTCGCGAAAGTAAAAAATTTAAAGCTTATATTAAGTGGATATTCCATAGGGTTACTTGTTTAGTGTGCCGGTTTTTTTGCAAGGACTATGAGGCGGTTGGTTTTGTCGGACAAGGGGGCGCCGGAGAAACTGCCCCAGAATTTTATGGGCTTTAAGCCGGCTTGGAGCATGGCCTCGCTCATCCGGGCTTTTGAATACAAACGTGAGAAGAAACTTTTTTTCCGGATTTTGCCGCTTTTTATCCGTGTCCAGGCGCTTATGACGCCGTCTTTTGTCAGATTGGCTTCCTCAAGGTGATAGGAACCGTCTTCCAGTTTCATCCAATCCTTCGGCCTGAAATTTTTTCTGACAAAATCCCCGTGAACTATGTCTATCATGAAAAGTCCGCCCGGTTTCAGCGCGCGGAAGATCCCCTTAAGCGTCTTTATATCATCCGGGAATCTTTGGAAATAACCGAAGCTTGTGAATAGATTGATAACGGCGTCAAACTCGCCTTTAAATTTAAGCCGGCGCATATCGCCGCGCACAAGCGTCAGCTTTACTTGCGCTTTCTTCGCTTTGGCCGCCGCTTCCTTCAGATAATCATTGGAAAAATCATAGCCCGTTACCTTCAGGCCCTTTCCGGCCAGTGGTATCGAATGCCGCGCCGGCCCGCAACAGAGATCCAGCAGCTTTGACCCTTTCTTAAGATGCAGCTGCTTCAGCACGAAAGCCGTTTCTATCGGCGCTCTAGCCACCGCCGCCGGGGAAGCCGGGTTGTAAAAAGAATTTTTAAAGAAATTTTTATGCCACTCGCGGGGTACTTTCACGGAATCAGCCTTTTATTATGTTCCTGTATACGCCCGGCTCGGAGTCGGGGATTACGGCTGCGTCTACGGTTTTCTTAAAGAAATCTATGGGCCCCGCCCAGCCTACGATAGCGTAACCGTAGCCGGCCTCGCGCATGGCCTCAAGCGTCCTTATAAGCAGACCTTTGCCCACACCGGATTTTCTCGCGGATTCATCCACTCCAATGGGGCCGAAGAAACCCAAGGCGGCTGCGTCATAACAGGCAAAGCCTACGACTTTTGTGTCTTTTACGGCCACAAAACAGGAGCAGGGGAGGCGGGCGAAAGCGACGCCGCATTCCGATTCCCAGCCGGCGGAAAAATTTTCGCCCACCCAATTTAAAACAAGATGTTTTTCGGGCGCTATGGCGCGCTTTATTTCTATCCCTTCGGCGCGTAGCTCGTCCAGGGTCTCGCGCGCGTCTGGAAGTTTATAAAGTTTTACAAGAAGGTCGGACATTACTCGCCTGCCTGTTCCTGCGGCTGTTCCTGTTTTTGTTTGGCGTCGCCCTTTGGGGGCTGCCCTCCGTCTATGGGAGGCGCCGGCTTAAGTTTCTGTATGGGCTGGTCGGCCGCCGCCTTCCTGTTCGGCGCCGCTTTTTTTGAAGTTTTTCCTTTGCGTCCGGCGGCCTTGATTATCGGGTTGGTCTGTTTGTCGAATTTATAAGTGGGAATGGAATCTATCTGGTTGAATCTGTATTCCGAAACCGGCTTCACCGCGGATTTTTTTGTTTTTTTCTTGGTTGGGGGTTTTTTCTTGACCGGGGCTTTTTTCTCCGCCGGAGCGCTTTCCTGGACGGGGTCAGTGGAGGTCTCCGAGTCCTGAGCGTAAACCGCCAGAGCCGCGCCCAGGAATACCGCCAGCAAAAATGAGAAGATGTCTTTAATTTTTTTCATAAATGATCTCCTTTTAAACCGGAAACCGCGATTATTCGCTAAATTTTATTTCAGTGGGCCTGGGATTTGACCAGGTTGCCGAATTCCACGTTTCCCGTAGCCTTCATTTTTCTGTTCTTAATCTTCCTTAAATTTTAATTGATTTTTCGGGTTATAGCGTTTTCCGCCGCCTTTACGCTCGCTTCTATAAGGCAGGCCATAGTCACGGGCCCAACGCCTCCCGGTACGGGGGTTATAGCCTCGATTTTGTCTTTTAAGTCTTCAAAATCCGCGTCGCCGCACATTTTGCCGTCGGGCCCAATGTTAGTGCCGATATCTATGACCGTGGTTCCGGCGGCCAGCATTCCGGCCTTAAGCCAGCGCGCCTTACCTGTTGCGCTGACTATAATATCGGAGGCCTTAAAGATGGACGAAATATCGGGGGTTTGGGTATGGCAGACGGTCACGGTGGCGTTCAGGTTGGTAAGCATATGAGCCAGAGGCCTGCCCACCACTGCCGAGCGTCCGGCTACCGCTATCTTTTTGCCTTTAACTTCTATGCCGTGGTATTTTAGCAGGCGCAATACCGCCAGCGCTGTGCAGGGGACGAAAAAACCGGCGGTTTCCATATCTCCGGCCTTTGAAATGAAAAGGCGTCCCATATTCACGGAAGAAAGCGCGTCAACGTCTTTGCCAGGCGCAATAGCGTCCCACATAAGCGGGCTTTCGAAACCGTCAGGGAGCGGGCGTTCCACCATTATGGCATCCACTTCAGGATCATTTTTCAGTTCGCCCAAAACCTTTAAAAATCCGGTTAATCCATGCCGCGGCTCCGGTTGTATAATCCGGACTTTTATCCCCAGTTTATCGCAGGCGGCCACCTTTCTTCTGACATAAACGCCGGACGGGGAATCGTCTGAATAATTAATGATGGCAAGAGACGGCGGACGGCCGGCGCCGGCGGTCACCGCCGCGATGCGCTCAGGCAGAGCGTCCAGAATTTGCCTGGAAAGCGTTTTCCCTTCCAGCAGTGTTCTCATAGGTATATGGTATAAAAGTAAAACGGGAAGCGCAAAATGTTTCCGGTAATTTGGTGGGATCTAAGGAGATCAGGAATAAAAAACCGCCGGGTTTTAAAGCCAGGCGGTTTTTATATTGTTAGAAAAAAAATTACTTCTTCTTTTTCTTGCCCATTTTGGCGTTTACCATTTTGGCGCGGGCAACGTCGCCGGCCTTGTCGAGATAATAAAGGAAACCGGCTTCCTTTTTGACTCCGACTTTGGTGACTTTCTGGGGTTTGCCGCCCTTTTTGCCGCCGCGGGCCATCTTGGCACGGGAAACATCTCCGCCTTTGTCTATGTAATAGAGAAAACCGTCTTCTCTTTTTACGCCAACTTTTTGTACTTTTTCACCCATTGTGAAGCCCTCCTGAAGTATGTGTTTACGAACAAATTTTACACTATATCGTCGTAGAATGCAAGCTTATAAATTGCCTGTGAATGCGGGAAAACCGTAGGTTGTGCGCAAATTCATTAATAACAATTTCTTCGCGGCTTTTAATCGGCAGCAAGAACGGCGGAGTGGGATTGCTTGCGGAGATAAACTCTTTTCCTCGCAGAACCAGTTGCTGGATTTCATTCGCATCACATGAAGTACCAAGAATTTTGATAATCTGGTAAAAATAGGTTTCTTTATTGACAACATGAACACTCACGGACTGGGCGGCCGGTCCGGCGGCTTCTTTTTCCAGCTTCGACTGCCATTTCGCGAAGATTACCTAGTGTAGTGTCTCGCAAATCCCTTTACTTTTGACTGGCCGGGTTTGGAGCGAAACAAGGAGCGAAGAGCGTGGCATAGCAACGCTATGTAAGCAATTCGCGACGCAGTTGCAGCCCAAAAGCGGCCAGCCCCCTGGGGGAGGCTCATCTTTGACCGGCTACTTCGTTGCTCCTCGCTCACAGGCCTACGGGCATGCTCGATCGTCGCGCCTCGTATCCGGCTCAAACCTGAGCCTTCAAAAGCCAAGAGATTTGCGAGACACTACACTAGCACCTGGCGCATTCAAGCGCGCCTTCCTGGAAATCTTCAAATCCGCAGTTAGGGCATTTCATCCTGTGAATCCTGTTTAGGACATCCGCGGCTTCAGCTATCTGCCCAGCAGCTTGTCTAAAGAACTCCTGCCATCTTCCCACCTGGCTTTGCTGGAGTCGTTGAACATTAACGACGCCTTCCCGCTGCCGTCTATCCAGACCGCAGCGGATCCTTTTATGCCGGCCAGCAGTTTGAAAGCATTTTCTTTCCCCATCACGGCCAGCGCGGCCGAAGCCATAAAGTTCTCGTCTTCTACCCCCGGATAATATATGGCAAGGGTGGAAAAATCCTTTATCGGATACCCTGTACGCAGGTCCAGTATGTGCGAATAAAGCCTGCCCTCTATCTCCACGAAGCTATCACGCCCGGAAGAAGAGATCACCATCCCGTCGTTAAAAGCGAATATCCCCAGCAGGTCGCTCCTGGTTAAAGGGTCCGTCACGCGGTACTTCCATGGCCTCTTGCCGTAAACCAGCATATTTCCGCCCAGGCGCAGCTGAACGGGATATGACGGCGCCCTCGCTTGGAGGATCTTGTAGGCGCGCTCAAAACAATAGCCGCGCAGCAGCCCGCCAAGGTTTATCTCCACGGGCCGCGAAAACCTCACCATTTTCCTGGCCATGTCCACCTGCACGTACCGGGAGCCGATACGCTGCAGGGCCTGCTCAATGTCCTCTTTGGCCGGCAGTTTCTTGCTGGACCCCGCCTCTTTCCAGAGCGGCCAGAGCGGCGCGAAAGTTATATCGAAAGCCCCATCGGTAAGCCGGGAATAGTCCAGACCAAGGAGAAGCAGACGCATGAATTCGTCAGTGACCGGTACCCACTCATTACCGGCCTTCTTATTTACCAGCGAAGTGAGGCTGTAAGCGTTGTTATAGCTGAACTCCCCGGAAATACGATCCCATTCGGAGAATATCTCGTCCGCCAACTCTTTCGCCCCCGGAGTATCCGGTCCGTAGGCCCTGAGTTGAGCGGACACGTTCAGTATGAACGTTTTTTGCGTGAAAGTAGCCGTGGTTCCGCGCCTGGAGCAGCCCCCCGCTGATAACGCCAGCGCTGAAATCAGTAAAATAATTTTTTTCATGACCAAACGCCCCCTTTTTAACCGTGATAACTTTGCAGAGACAATAAGAGCAACCAATGGTAGTATGAAAAGGGTGGCTTCCTTCCGAGAGGCTTAGTGGCGCTCAAGGCGCAAAGCCTTTTTGGATATCAGATATCCTACGATATCTGTATCAGTAGTGAACTCGGAAAGGAGGCCACC
>Ga0208977_1000369_pt1 | contig 38399 bp, 18 predicted proteins | sample RifOxyA2_FD_184030 | JGI IMG/M metagenome (GOLD analysis project Ga0208977, IMG submission 184030) | Groundwater microbial communities from Rifle, Colorado - Rifle Oxygen_injection A2 (SPAdes) | ecosystem: Environmental > Aquatic > Deep subsurface > Groundwater | place: Rifle, Colorado, United...
CTAAAAGCTCCTCGCAATGACTGAAATGACATTATTCTGTGTTCTAATTCTTAAATATTTCTGCATTCTTGAAATAGAACACCTTTCCACAACTATGCCTATACTTCCCCATAGATTATAAAGACCCGTCGTTACGTGTTTAGTAAAGACTTTGTATTTCACAAATCACTTAACCACCTAATCACGTATTCGCTGCCTTTAGAAGCAAGTGATTATGTGGTTAGTCGTTACGTGTTTAGTAAAACTTTGTATTTCACAAATCACTTAACCACCTAATCACGTATTCACTATTTACTCTTCACTCTTTACTGTCTCACTTGCTTTTTCTTTTATATGATGACGCAAGTGCGCTACCCGCAGCACTTTACCCTGCACACCAAACATAATTGAGTGCAGGATACCGTTTTCACTTTATCACACAGACCTTTTTCATCTGCTTGTAACTGCCAGCTACGATGCGCACCAGATAAATACCGCTGGGCACATATTTGCCCAGGTTTTTCCCGTCCCAATCTACGCGGTGGTAACCGGCTGTCTGGTATGAGTTATCAAGAATTTTTGTTATTAAATCACCGTTTAATGAATATACATAAATACTCACATTACCGGCAGTATTATTTGAAAATTCTACCGTAGTTTTTTCACCGGCTAAGGGTTTGAATATGTTATTGAGCACTTTCACTGAACTTGTAAGCGCGGAAGCCGAAGTAAAATCCTGCGTCTGGTTTGCCGACAGGGAAGTATATACTTTCTCTTCAGGTGTAAAGGTAAGGTCTGCCGCCACAGGAGCAATAGTATAATTCCCGGCGCTTAAATGCGTAAACTGATATAAACCAAGAGAATCAGTAACCGTGGTGGAACTTATAGCCCCTTCAATTGCCATAGTTATCCCGCTTAACACCCTGTTAGTACTGTCTCTTACATAACCGCTTATGCTGTAAGTTGCCGTACTGACGGAAAGTGTGCCGGTAAAATTCTGAGCGGTCTGGGTGGCGGATAAAAGTGTATAGACTCTGTTAACAGGCGCGAATGTATAAGAAGTTTTTGCAGGAGTAAGCGTATAACCGGCTGCATTAAGATTGGTAAATTCAAATAGGCCAGTTGCGTCAGTAGTTACTGTGGTGGTTGTGGCACCCACCAGCGTTACAGTTACGCTGGCCATAGGCTGGCTGTTGGAATCAACTACCTGTCCTGAGATACCGTATTTCACCGCGGTGGCAGTATAATCCTGCGCAGATTGGTCTGCAGAGAGAGTATAATTTCTTGGCGCTGGACTGTAAACCCAGCCTGCCTGTACTGGGGTAACTGTATAATTACCTGCATACAAAAATGCAAACACATACTGGCCTGATGAATTTGTGGTAGCAGTAGTATTTTCAGCACCGCTAAGAGCTACCGTTATACCTTCAAGAACTGTACCTGAACTTGTAAGAATAGTGCCGGTGATCATGTATTGAGGAGACGAACCTACGTATGTTGCAGTAAGGTTCTGGTTTTGCTTAATAGTAACCAGCGGAGTAAAGGTAAGCGATGACGGGCTGAAAGAAAAATCTGTTTTTGTAGGAATAAGCGTATAGGTGCCGGTAGATAAATCCGTAAACAGGTAATACCCGTTTCCGTCAGTAATTGTGGTACTGCTTGCCTGGCCTGAAAGCGCTACTGAAACACCTGATACCGCTACACTGCTTGAATTTTTTATGTATCCGCTTATGGTTTGAGTGGCCATATTAACGCCCGTAAAATCCTGGCTGGTCATAACTGTTGAAAGAGGCAAGTAGGTTCTGTTTCCAGGAGTAAAAGCGTACTTGTTTTTTGACGGCGCTACTGTATAATTTCCGGAAACCAAACCTGTAAATTCAAAATAACCGGACGCATTTACTAAGGTAGTTGCGCTTGAAGAGCCGGATAAAGTTACCGTAGTACCCGTCACAGCCAGGCTGGCAGCATCTCTTACATAACCGCTTATGGAATAAGTCTGCGCTATGGAAAAAGCATTGGTCTGCACACCGCCGCCGAAGGTGGTAACATACATTTTGTTTGCATCTGACGGATTGAAAAATATATTTCTGCACGCCCTGAAAGGAATAGTACTCATTTCTACCCAGGTAGAACCCGCGTTGCGGGTATAGTAGATATGCCTTTGGGTAGGAAAATCATCATCCTGGGATATACCCACATAAAGAGTATTCGGGTCACCGGGCATCATGTTTATACCATGAGTATGGTCCATAGATAAAACTCTGGTCCAGGTGGTACCGCCGTTTGTTGTTTTATATACTCCTCCCGAACGGTCATCTGTATATCCGCAAATGTAAAGTATGGTTGCATCTGAAGGGTGTATAGCAATATCCAGCGGATAATCCATAGCCTGTGAAGTGGTTTTTATTGCAGTCCAGCTGGTCCCGCCGTTTGTGGATTTATAAATTACTCCGTCAAGGCCGGCATAAGTAGGCATAACTACCAGGTACAAAGCTCCATCGGCTCCTCTATTAATTCTCCAGGCATTTGTACTGTTACCAGCGCCGGTTATGCCCGAATTTATAGCGGTCCAGGAATGGCCGTCATCTGTGCTTTTATAAGCACCGCCGGTGGTTCCTCCGAAAACTGATGCATACATAGTTCTGCTTCCCGCAGTGCTTGTGGGGTCAATTACAATATCGGTTACAATTCTTCCGGGCAACCCCGTGGTTGCATTCCAGGAGGTGCCGCCGTTTGTGCTGTATCTTATTCCTCCGACTCCGGATGGGGCTGTATTTAAAACTTTTGTTTCGGGCAAATCGTGAACACTGCCATATGAAACCCAGACCTTGTTTGAATTTGTGGGGTCAACAACTACCGCATAAGCATTATGATTGCCTGTATCACAGTAAAACCAACTCTCACCGGCATCAACAGATTTCCATAATCCTATATCCGTATAACTGACAAAAATAGTATCAGGATTACTCGGGTCAAAACATACATCATAAGTTGTAGTAACATTAAGGCCGGTAGTAGACCACTGGTCACTGCCCTCATCGTTTGAATATCTGGCAGTCCAGGTAGTTCCGCCGTTTTCTGAACGTGTAAACCTGCCGTCATCAGTCCAGGCAACTTTAGTGGAATCTGAAGGACAAATGCTTAAACAATGATACCTATGATCAAATGGAATGGCCCACCCAAAAGTAAAAGTTCCTGTTTCTCCCACCCAGCCGTCTGTTACATTTGTATGTGTATTTCCATTCATAACCGTAGACCAGGAAGTACCTGAGTTTATGCTTTTATAAATATTTGTGCCGTCTGTATAATATATCGTCTGCGGGCTATCATTTGAAGTTTTTACGTCAAATGGCCAGTTAGAAGGGAGGCCGGATGTTAACCGGGTCCAGTTAGCTGCATTGTTGGTACTTCTATACAAAGAATAAGAAGAACCGCCTACGATTGACATATAAATTGTTGTCAATGTGCCATCGGACCCTCCGGACATATCATAAATTTCAGTACCGGACAAACCTGTATTTGCAGATGAAAATGTTGCACCATTGTTAGTTGATTTAAATAAACCATTTGTAGTAGCTACATAAATATTTCTTGTGGAAGAAGAACCGTCTTGATCAATAAAAATTGAAATAATTGTTGTATCTGACGTCAAACCTGTAGAACTGTTCCAGGTGCTTCCGCCGTTAGTGGTATATTTTGCATTATTAAACTCATTATCTCTTTCCTGAACCCAGAAATACCCGCTTGTTAAAAACATGAAACTTGAATTTTCCGGATCTACCGCCATCATTATGGGATAATAACTGCCCCCCTGGGCTGTTGAATTTGTAAATGCTGACCAGGTAACACCTCCGTCTGTGGTACGGTAAACATACCGGGCGCAGGCATAAAATGTGTTTTTATCGGTTGGATGAAATGCAGTGGAATAAGTCATACCGCCAAAATCTATGGTGCGCCAGGTGGTACCTGCATCATTTGTTACATAATAGCCGCCCATATCACAGTTTACTGTCATAATATCTGAATCAACCGGACTGATAGCAGAATTATGCATACCGCCCCCGCCGCCGGGGCCCATACCGGACCATTCGGCCTGTGCGGGGGAACATATTAATGCTAAAGTAAAAACGCTAAACGCTAAAAAAAAGCGAAGAAGTCCGTCTTGCGAAAGCAGACGGGACCCCGTCATTACCCGCATGACGGGTAAAAAGTAAAGAGTGAAAAGTAAAGAGCTGCGAGTAGCGTATTTGCAACCTATGATAAAACGGAAAGCAAATGTGAAAAGTAAAATCTTTAAACTTGAAACTTGAAATAGTGCAGGTTTTTGGTTGGGCACGGTTATGCTCCGTTTGTAAGGCATAGAACGACTTATTTATATAATAATACCCTTAATTTTTGAAGTAACAGTCAAAACTATGTCAAATACGGGTCAAATAGCGTGATTTTTTATGTTTCTGGGGTGCTTTTTAACCTTGAAATTTCAAAGGTTATTCTTGAACTTTTAAGGTTAAAATTTGTGGGTTTTTAGGGGTTTGGTTATAATATGAATGGAGAGGTTGCGGGTTACGGGCAGTATCCCGATATCAAACAGTAAAAGGGAAAATCGGGGCAAAACTGTTTCTGAGGGTTTTTAAATTCAAAGAATTTGTCATCTTCGGGTGCGCATGAATTTGTCATCTTCGGGCTTGACCCGGAGATCCAGTGTCGTAGATTCCCGACTGCAGGCAGTTACAATATTCGTGTCTGCCGTAACCCGTTTGGAAGGGTGGCAGACCAGCGTCCCGATGACAAATGGTAAAAAGGAAACATCGGGATTAGAATCTGTTTCGGGAATGACAACTTTTTTCAAATTTCAAATTTCTTGTCCCGTACAATGTGGCAGGACGAACTATTCACTATTTACTATTTACTCTTCACTCTTCACGGCCTTACTTCACAACACAGACTTTTCGGGTTTCTTTATATCTGCCAATATTAATGCGCACCAGATAAATACCGCTGGGCACATAGTTGGTTATTTTTTCATACATTCCATCCCATACTTTAATGTGCGGGCCGGCAGTCTGATATTCATTATTGACAAGCCTGCATACCAGGTCTCCGCTAAGTGAATAGATAAAGATACTTACATAACTTGGGGCTTCACAGGAATAGCGTACCGATACCGCACCGCCTTCCAGCGGTTTAAAAATATTATTTCTTACGGAAAGGCTGTTGCCTAATGTATAAGTAGCTGTAAAATTCTGATTGGGCGTATCCGCATTCATGGAGGCAAAAGTAATCTCAGCAGGCACAAAACTCCAGTCCGTTTTTGAAGCTGTTAAAACATACGTACCGGTACTTATTGCCAGAAATTCATAATTACCGTTAACGTCTGTTGCAGTAGTTGCATTGGTAGCTCCTGTTAGAGCCATCGTCACCCCTTCTAAACCCAGCCCTCCATTTTTAACGCTACCGCTTAAATTATAAAAATGGAATACTGATGCCGTTATGTTCTGGCTTGATAAACTTACGTTTGAAATTATACATGTCAGGCTTGATACGCTGAATACACAGTTTGTTTTTGAAGGTGTAACACCGTAAGTGCCTGTGCTTAGCTGCGTAAACTGATAGAACCCATTTGCATCCGTAACAGTGGTACTGCTGGCAAAACCTGACAACGCTACCGTAACTCCGCTTACCGCAGCACTGCTTTCTTCTTTTATATAGCCGCTTATAGAAAATGTTGAAGAAAACACAAACATATAAGTTCCGATAAAATTCTGCGCAGTAAAAGTACTGTTTAAAGACAGATAAGTTCTGCTTGACGGATCAAACAAATAATTTTCTTTCATCGGCGTTATGTGATATGTGCCCGAAGTCAAATCTACAAACTGATAATATCCGCTGGTGCCCGTAAGCACATTGGAATTTGCCAACCCTGATATTGTTACCGTAGCTCCGCTTATACCTACACTGGCTGCATTGCGCAGGTAACCCGTAATAGTGTATGTAGGCACTCGCACCGCAAAAAAGTTATAATCATACCTGTCTTCTGAAATATAATTATTTGTACTTACAGGAATAAAAATATAGCCGACCTTCGAAGGAGTAAAAATATTTTCACCCATGGGAACAGCCGGTAAAACATAATATCCGCTGGCATTAGTGGTTCCTGAAGAAGTTGCTATGCCGGAAGATACCACCACCACATTTGCAACAGGATTACTGCTTTCATCAAGTATATAACCTCCCGCTTCAAAAGTAGGGTAGTAGGTACCTGTATAATTCTGGTCTCCCTGGCTTGAACTTACCATAGTGAGAGTGTAAGTTGTTTTAACGGCAGAAAAAATATAATTTTGTATGCTGGGTGTAACAGTATAAGTTCCCGTGCTTACATTTGAAAATAAATAAATGCCGGATGAATTTGTAAATGCCATTTCATTCACATTTCCGCTTCCGATTAAATTCAAAGCAACATTTTCCATAGCTACTGTATTTGTATCAGTAACTACTCCGCTTATAGTAAACTTGGGCACATAAGTCATTGTAAAGTCCTGATTGGACTGATCAACCATACAAAATGAAAACACCATATTTGTCGGGCTTGTCAGCCAGCCGGATCTGGAGGTGGATACCGTATAAACTCCTGCTGAAGTTAGGTCACTAAAAACATAGAAACCGCTGTCGCCCGTGGTATAACTTCCGATTGCAGAGCCTGTAATATTTACTACTGCATTTGCCACTGCTGTGCCGCTGGAAGTTCTTACATAACCGCTGATGGAAAATACTGCATTACTGGTAAGGCGCAAATTATCATAGTATAAAGTGTAAGGTGTAAAACCTGAATCATTGTCCATATACATATAAATTGTTCTTATAACGGTAGTTGAAGTCCAGACTGCCATTACATCAGATAGACTTATCTGAATTGATGTTCTGCCGGGAGGTATGCTGTTTCCCGGCTTGGTATATCTTTGATACGGCGTCCAGTTATTATCAAACATCATATCCATTTCTACAGTTGTAGCGCCGGCATTATATACGTCAACGTAAAGATAATTATACCCCGCCCAATTCTTTATATTGAAATTTGCAGCGGTTGCATCTATTTCTATGCCCGGATATGTGCTTGCCGCACTGGGATGCAATACACTTATGGCATTTGTTCCGTTGCTGACATAAGTAGAATTATTTGTAACAGCAATAGTTTCTGTGCCTACGGAAGGCGTAATACCTGCTGTGCTTTCAAAACTACAAACCAGCGCTTCACTGCTTGTACCGGTAAAATCCTGACTGGTAGTATTGGCACTTAAATTTGAATAGGCCCTGCTGGCAGGCGTAAAGCTTAACCCGCTTTTGCTGGGTGTAATTATATAACTTTCGCTTCCTGCCAAGCCTGCGAATTCGTAATAACCTGTTGATGAAGTAAGCATAGTTGCAGCGGAAGCGCTTGAGAGCGTAACAGTTACACTGCTTATACCCACTCCTACGCCGTCTATGATAGTACCTGAAAGCTGGTACACTGTGCCCGTATAATTGCCCCAAAAATCCTGGTTATATTTATCTGAAGATATAGGGTCATAAACATAATTTACCGGGTTAAAACCCCAGTTGGTTTTTGTGGGAGTAACAGTATAAGTGCCGGTACTTAAATTCAGAAACTCAAAATAACCGCTGGCATCGGTAGTAGTGGATAAACTCACATCTCCTGTCAGCGCTACCGCAACACCGCTCATGGTAACACTGCTGGCATTTCTTATGTAACCGTTTATATTTACGCTTACGGTACCATTGGTCAGCACACCTCCGCCGAAGGTGGTGGCATACAGCTGGTTTTTATTGCCGGGATTAACAATAACTTTACGCGCCTGTTTGAAAGGCATACCCGTCAGCCTGGTCCAGGCAGTTCCCTGGTTAATACTCCTAAACAATCCATAGTTTTCACCTACTAAATCATCATCCTGGCAGAACCCGGCATAAATATAATCAGGGTCACGGCTATCCACCGTTATAGAGTGTACGTATTGATAGGTTTCACCATTTACGTCAAGTTTAGTCCAGCTGGTACCGCCATTTACGCTGCGGTAAACACCGCCCGGGTTTGAAGCGTTGTAATAATAACCTGCCATATAAATTATACTGGGGTTAGTGGGGTGTACTGCAACGTCAAGCAGATAAGTAAATGATTGCGAAGTATTCACCTGCGTCCAGTTGTCCCCTCCGTCCGTTGACTTATAAAGCGCTCCCGCAGTACCTGATGCGCGCCTGGTGATGACTAAGTATAATGTGCCGTCATAGGACCTGGTAATTTTCCAGGCATTCCTGTTGGCACCCAGCCCTGTATTTTTTGCAGTCCAGGTAGCTCCGCCGTCTATGCTTTTATAAACTCCGGCGCTGGTATTTGCACCGCCTAATACAGTCACATAAATAACCCGCGCAGCCGAAGGGCTGGCAGGGTCTACTGCAATAGAAGTAACCGGTCTGTTTAATAAACCGGTACTTGATGCTGCCCAGGTAGCTCCGCCGTTGTTGCTTATCATAAATCCACCGGTACCTGACTCAGCGCTTCCAAGAACTGTCATTTCAGGAATATCGTGGGGCTGGGCCCAAACGCAATAAACTTTGGAGGAATTTGAAGGGTCCACTACAACATCATAAACATTATGGTGGCCCGTTTCACAATATTGCCAGGACTGGCCTGCATCTGCAGAGCGCCATAACCCGATATCTGTATAAGGAATAAACATGTTATTTGTATTATTTGTATCTATTTCTACATCATAAGTGGTGGTAACTTCCAACCCCACACTTTTCCAGTATTTATTTCCGGCGCTTCCTCCCATATCTTTTGTATATCTCTGGGACCAGGTGGTACCGCCGTTATCCGTGCGGGTTAGAGAACCATCATCGGTCCAAAAGGCAATGTTGGGGTTTGCGGGTGACACACCAAATGTTCTGTGCTGATTATACGGATTTCCCCAGGCAAAACCGAACGAACCTTCATCACCTATCCAGCCGTCAGTTACGTTCCAATCAGATCCGTCCATTACCGCGGTCCAGGTGGTGCCGCCGTTTGTGGTACGGTATATTTCAGCACCTGTAAGCACATAAACAATATTCGGGCTGGTAGAAATTCCCAGATCGTAAACATCAGAATCAGGAAAAGAAGCTAAATTAGTCCAGCTGGTGCCGCCATTTATGCTTTTATAAACACCTTCGCCGTTTATAGTAACATAGAGCGTAGTTACAGTCCCGGTTGAACCGCCCATATCAAAAATATCCGTAGAAGGCAATCCGGTACTGGCAGAAGAAAAATTGCTCCCGCCGTTTGTAGATTTATACATTCCGTTAGTTGTGGCAACATATATAGTTCTGCTGCCTCTGGGTGAACTTCTATCAATATAAATTTCCCTTATATCATAACCGGAAGGTAATCCGGTTCCTGCAGCGGTCCAGGTAGGATTATTGGTATTTGCATTTGATGTAATTTTAAAATTATTAAAACTATTTGTATCCATATTTGGTTTTGTACCGTTTGCTAACCACATATATTCCGGATAATCCGGGTCAATAGCAAAATTAATCGGCCTGTATCCTGAAGAAGAACCTTCGTCAGAATCATCTGTTAATACAGTCCAATTAACACCAGCATCATTGGATCGGTACAAGTGGTCACCCGACGAAAATAAAGTTACCGCGCTGGTAGGATGAAATACTGTATAGGGAACTGTTGAACGCAAATCAACCATACGCCAGCTCTGTCCGTTATCTGTGGTTACATAATAACCGCCCATATCGCAGTTTACTGCCATAACATTTGAGTTTACCGGGCTAACCATGGGATTATACATGGCGCCGCCGCCGCCAGGGCCGATGGAGGTCCACTGAGCGTATGCCGGAGAACATATAAACGCTAAACTATAAACGCTAAACGCTAAAAAAAAGCGAAGAAGTCCGTCTTGCGAAAGCAGACGGGACCCCGTCAGTACCCGCATGACGGGTAAACAGTAAACAGTGAAGAGTAAAAAAATAAAATATCTTTTCTTTTGAAATACGGCGGGAAGGTTAGTTTGCTGGTTAATTTTTTGCACTTAGAATCTCCGGAATTATAAATATTTATGTGTTATGTGTCATGTATCATGTAAAATGTGTAATGCAAAACTGAAACCGTGTTATGTGTGATGTTTTATATGCCGTATTATCTTTGTGTATTTTGAATTTGTCATATTCGGGCTTGACCCGGATATCCAATAGTCTTAAGTGCCATATAGATTCCCTTTCAGAACCGTCAGGGAATGACAAAAAGTGTGTCTTCTTCGGGCCTGCACGGAATATCTATGTGTTCTTGTCATATTCGGGCTTGACCCGGATATCCAGGGTTCTATGCCTTAAACCCATATGGATCCCCGACTACGGGCAGTTACAATATTCGTGTCTGCCGTAACCCGTTTGGAAGGGTGGCAGACCAGTGTCCCGACAACAACTGGTAAAAGGAAACATCGGGACAAAACCTTTTCGGGGATGACAGCTATTCCGGCGGGTTTGGAAACCCCGCCCTACAAAAGACTCTTTACTCTTCACTATTCTTTTATTTAATGATACAAACTTTCTTCGTTTCACTTATACCCGGTGCTTCAATATGTATAAGGTATATACCGCTGGGCAGTACCGTACCGTCACTTGTTTTACCGTCCCATTGTTCATTATACAGGTCCGCATTTTTTTCTTCATCAATAATTGTTTTTACGTGCGTGCCTCTGGTATCATAAACCTCCACTTTAACATTACCCGGAGAGGTTGTTTTAAACATTATGGTTACTGACTGGTCCTTTCTGGGATTCATTTCATTGTTATAAAGTTTAAACGTAGTCACAGCTCCCGCAGGAAGCACCCGGAAGTTTGCAGTTGTATTACTGCTTGTTGTTATGGTATATACAATCTTTGACGGTGAAAACGAATAACCGGTCTTAACAGGAGTTACTGTGTACGTACCAGAAGAAAGGCCCGTGAAAGAGTAATCGCCGTCAGCGTCTGTTGTAACGGTTGCACCGGCAGCACCTGACAAAGTTAAAGTGACGCCAACCATGCCAACATCAGCTACGTTTGCTACGCAACCGGACATAGCATAAACTCCTGAACTAAGTTCCGTTCCACCGCCGCCAACTTCGCCGCCACCGCTTCCGGAAAATGCATAAGTAGAAACTACAACCATATTGTCGTAGTAAAGAGATATGGGTAACGCAACGTTAGCTTCAGCTGTATCTACGTAAACAGTCATAGAATATATTTCCATACTACTGGTCCAGGTAGATGTTTTTACTAAACTTAAATCCATTGATAATATAGTTTTGGTACTTGCTAAAGCCAGAAAGTCAGTTTTCTGATATGTCTGCATAGCAGTATTTCTGAAATTCATGCAGATTGCAACATCAAATGCATTTGGGTTATATACATCCATTTTAAACTGAGTTCCGCTGGCCCAGTTTGTATATGCAAAAGCCCCGGCATCCATTCCAAACCCGGGATAGTCACCTGATGTATGATCTACCTTTAATGCATTAGAACCCTGGGTTACATAAGGACTATTTGACACTACAGTTAAAGCAGCCTGGGTACTATCTTCATTTGGTTCTAAAGCTGTTAAAGTTTCAAAGGTGCAGACTACATTATTATATATGGTGGTATTATCTCCCTGGAAATTCTGGCCGGTTAAGTTTGAGCCTAAACTGGTTACATCTATACTGACAGGAGTAAACACATAACTGATTTTTGACGGTATTATGGTATAAGTGCCTCCCGAAGTTAAATATGTAAATGTATAAACTCCGTCAGAGCCGGTAGTAGCTACCGCAGTTTCAGTACCGCTTAATTTTACCGTAGCACTGGTTATACCTACACTTGCCCCGGTTCTCACATAACCGCTTATACTATAGTAAGTTACAGACACAGTATCCGTGCTTAGCAACACGATATTATCATAATACAAAGTCTGAGGAAGAGTAACTTCAGCCGCATCAAGATAAAATATCATTTCATTGATATCTATACCTAAAGTCATAGTAGAAGTTCTTATAGCTGCTAAATCTATAGTAACAGTGTTTGCGCCCGGGCTTAAAGATATATTTGTCTGTTCATACCTTTGCATATCGGTATTTCTTAAAACAAAGTTCATGTTCACTAAACCCGCACCCGGATTATAAACGTTAAACGCAAGGGTAGTAAAATTTGCCCAGTCTGTAATACCGAAAGCCTCAGCTTCAAGCAATATACCCGGATAAGCGCCGGTACTATGAACAACTTTAAGAGCATTAGTACCCTGAGTTACATAGGCTGGATTAGACTCAAGTGTAAGGGTCTGTTCACCTTCACCGCCGGTTATGCCAACAGTATCTTCCATGCTTTGAATAACTTTGGTTATCATTGGAATACCTGCGGCAGTAATATTCTGAACTACGTTTGCATTTGTAACTGTAACTGAAGCCGGGGCAGGGGTAAATGAATATCCCAACCTTTGCGCTGTAACAGTGTAATTACCTGCCTGCAAGCCATAGAAAGCATAAGCGCCGTTTGCACCGGTAGTTGTTGTTGCGCTTGCGCCTCCGCTTAAAGTTACTGTTACGCCGCCTACTGGTGCGCTTGTACTTGTGGCCACAGTTCCGCCTATAGAGTAACCGGTACCTGTGCCTCTTAACCGGAGGTTATCGTAGTACAGGGTGTGCGGCAAAGCTACGAGTCCGCCGTCACCGGGGCCTAATATGAAAAATAAAACATCTGTCATATTTGCTAAGTCTTCGTCTGTTTCACCCGTAAGACTGATAGAAAGAGTACTTCTACCGGGAACTATATCAATATCTGAACCAGTTAAAATTGCTCCGGTAGTATTATCAATTCTGTAATCTATTGTTATTGCAACCCCGGGATTATAAATATCTACATACAAACCTGTATAACCAGCCCAGTTTGTTAACAACATGGCAGAAGTATCCATGGCAATACCCGGATAGTTGCCGCCACCGGAATTGTGCACCACGCTTAAAGCATTGCTTCCCTGGCTTACGTAAGTACCAGTTTGGGTAAGGCTTAAGGTAGCATCAACATTGCTTTCGTTTGGACTTATACCTGTCATATTTTCAAATCCGCAGACTAAAATGTATTCAGATATACCGGTAAAATTCTGGCCGGTTTGGTCTGCACTAAGATTTGCCAAAGTTAAACTTGAAGGATTAAAGATATAATCTGTTTTTGTAGGCGTGATACCGTAGGTCCCGCCGCCTGGAACGGAAGAAAGGGTATAGTTGCCGCTTGTGTTAGTATAGACAGTCATGCCCAGGTCACCCGATAAAGTAACAGTAGCTGAACTCATGGCGGCGCCTAAATTGTCCAGCACGGTACCTGAAATATTATAAGAGGTACCTGCAAAAGTACCGGTAAAATTTTGTGATGCATCAGCAGACACGTTTGTAAAAGTCTGACTTGAAAGAACGAAGGCCCAGTTGGTTTTTACTGGAGTAATGCCGTAAGTACTTCCCGTGGTAACGCTGAAAGAATAATAACCGTTGCTTGTGGTTGTATATGTGCTTATCAGCCCGCCGGTGCCGCTTAGAGCCAGTACCGTGTTGCCGATTCCTGTACCTGCACCAGTTCTTACATAGCCGGTAATGTTTCTATACGCCGCAGATTTCATAAAGGTCATGGAACTTAAGATAACTGGAACAGTATTTCCATTATCATCTTCATAATTTTCCATGCTTTTAAGCACTACCGTGCATTGCGCATCGTTGATTTCAATTGAAAAATAATTTGGCATACGCGTCTGGTTTAGATCTGCTGTAACCGTATAACTCTGCAGTGTCTGCCACGTTGAACCTACCCGCGCCTGCGCTACACCGCCTACAAGCGAACCGGCTGCATTGGGGTCACTGTTGGTATGCGCGCCAATGTAATGAACACCGTAATCGCTTTCTGTAACAACTCCACCGCTAACAGAAAGAGCTCTTCTGAAAATATTGGAAACACCGTTATGCCCGTTAATTACTAAATTAACACTGTGGGTTTGAAATAACGGCGCCAGTACTGTCTGTCCGGCTGAATATGTACTATCATTGTATTTACTATTATCTTGCGTAAAAATTGGTGCGTGAAGCAACACAATAATCCATTTGCCTTGAGACTGGGCCGCATCCAGTTCGGCGTGAAGCCAGTCATACTGGGTACCGCTGGCCGCAGTGATACCTGCGCCTCCGTTATGCCTTATGGAAATTATTCTGGCATTGCCGTAAGTAAACGCATAATAATCTTCTGATCCATTTGTTCCAAAACCATTTGAACTGTTGGGAAATTCATAAATAGTATTTCTCACGGGATAATACGGAGCAAAACCTGTATCATCGTGATTGCCGATACACGGCGCTATCCAGGTTTTCTGCATTAAAGGCATAGCGGTACTGCCGGCAATTTTAAAAAATTCTCCCGCTGTACTGCCACTGTAGTTCCAGTAAAGCATCTGCGCAGAATTGGTTGGCGAACCTACCTGGTCACCTGTATGAAGAACAAGTGGCGGATTCTCAGCATAAATTCCTCTCATGGCTCTTTCACCGTACACTACATATCCCGAAACTTCGGTCTGATGCTGGGTATCACCCATAACAGCAAATCTTAAACTTGACTGGGAACCTTCTGCCGGAAATGTGGTAAAAGCCCAGCCTGCACCGGCATTGTTGCTGGAGGTGCCGTCTGATGTAACTCTGTAATAATATTGTGTGCTGGGTGACAGGTTTGCTATTTTTGCATGATGAGTATAAAATGTGCCGTCATTTTCTGTAGCGCTGGCGTCGCTGTATGAGTTAACTGATGTACCATAAGCATTTGTGGGGCCGAAGTCAAGTGTATTTGTGGTTGTCTGGGTCTGGGTTATCCAGCTTATTATGGCTATGGTTGAAGACATATATGAAATATAAGGCCCGTTTTCAAGAATCTGCACTGAACCGGTAAAAGTGCCTGTAAAGTTATAACCTGTAGCGTCACCTGTTAAATTCATGCTTCTTGATACAGGTGAAAAAGTATAATCTGTTTTTGTTGGCGTAATTACATAAGTTCCAGATGAAATACCGTTTATTATGTAATAACCTGTTGAACTGCCGGTAACACTGCCGGTAAATAAACCGCCTACTCCGCCGGTATAACCTACCGTAACACTGCCAATTCCTGAACCGCCTCCGGTAGCAATCTGCCCGCTTAAAGAACACGGGGTTAACGCTCCGTTTATAGCACCGGTTAAATCCGCGTTAATAACGAGGTCGCTTGAATCAGTACCATCATTATGTACTTCTAAGGCCAATATGTTAGAACCGATATTTATTAAATTTGTAGGGACATCTACGCTTGTATATATTTGACTACTTTCATGAGCCGGACTTGCAAGAGTGCTAAAAGCAGCACCGGAATCAACCCCTGCATTTGAAACCATAGTACCGTTAATATAAGCTACATATCCGTCATCATACGTAATTGATAAAGTAGCACTGCTTATTAACCCGACAACGTTAAATGTTTTTCTTATATATATTGTGGGACTTACGTTCTGTATATTTATTGTTGTGGTAATATAGGATTCTCCGTAACCAAATATTCCCGCGCCGGAAGACCAGGCAGAATCATCAAAACTTGTGGTATTCCATCCGGATACATCGGTAGATGGTGCAAGATATCTCCAGGTATCGTTTCTTGAAACAAAAGTTACTGAAGATGCCGGTTTTACAAGAATCAAACCACAAATTACAATTAGTGCGAGTTTCAGGCTTTTCTTTATCATCTTTCCCCCTTAGGGTTTAAATATTTTAAACGACAGCAGAATTCTCCGCCACAGGCGGAGACGAATGCATGCGTGGCGTTTACCCCTGCGGTAGTTTTCAAATTGTTCTATTTGAAAAGTGCATGGGGTAAATATAAATTTCATGGGCGTGTACCGCAAAAAACTCTCTATTTATATCTTTATTATATATAATACAGTATTTTACTCAAAGAAGGGTCAAGAGGTTATCAAATCCTTGTCAAATGAAAAAGAAAAGGGGTTGGGTTTTGCGCTTCTTTGGTTACGCAAAACCCAACCCCTTCTAAAAACTCAAAAACAGTGGTTAGTTATTAAGTGTATAAGTGATTAGTTTAATCCTTTACTAACCACATAAACACCTATTCACTTAATCACTTCTGTTTATCCACTGCAGGTTTCAAATAACACAATTTGAAACCTTACCGCGGGATAATGCGAAAGCTTTATCCAGAAAAACAAAATTGTTTGGAAGTGAAGGATAACCGCCACACACATCCGCTAAACTTAAGCGGATCATCTTTTATCCACTGCTGATTTTTTGAACACACACTCAAAAAATCATGTCACGGGATAACCGCCACACACATCCGCTAAACTTAAGCGGATCATCTTTTATCCACTGCTGATTTTTTGAACACACACTCAAAAAATCATGTCACGGGATAACCGCCACACACATCCGCTAAACTTAAGCGGATTGGCGGTTAGAATCCAAAGCCGAAAGAAAACTGGCTCAAATTTTCTACATCACCAAGCATTTCTGTACCATAATTCAACACATATGCATTTCTTACATTAACGCCGAAACCGAACGTCATTTTTCTTACATCTCCGGCTCTGTAACCTGCGCGTAAATAAAGCAGTTTTGCAAAACCGTATTCTACGCCTGCGCCAATGGTGGTTTGTTTGGTTCTGCTGGAACTAACTGCTTCGCCAAGGACACGGAAAGTATATTTATAAGTGTCCATTAAACCAATGGCAAACCCTGCTTTTACTTTCATAGGAAGCGGGTCTGCTACTTGGTCATACTTCAAGCCTGCACCGGCATTTTGTACCGCTACCCCGAAAGAAAAACTTCTTTCCGCGTTGCTCTGATAAAGAATACCCGCATCCAGTGCCATGGTGCTGGCTGGATAAGTTTCAACAAGTTTTGAGCTTAAAGATTTTGCGCTCAAACCTACAAGAATCTGTTTTTCATCGTCAATCTGTTTCAGGCAGTTGCTGTAATTTACAATTGCCAGTGTTTCTGTTAAAGCTTTTACTGTCCTTACCAGGTTTCCACTGCCGTCAATTTCTTCAAACTTGCCGCCGTCAAAAGTTGAATAACCCACGCTTATGGCTCCGCCGCGGCCCTGCATTTTTACTCCCGTAGCAAGAGTGGTCAGTGTAGTGTCTGACAAAGTGTCATAATAAAGCAGGCTTACTTCTTTTCCTTTAATATTATAAGTACCAGCAGGATTTGAAAATATGGAATTGATATCATCCGCCAGGCCCGTAAAACATTCGCCTAAGCCCAGTGGCCTTGCACCGATAGTCTGCTCAAGCACCGTGCTGGCAAACAGCTGTGCAGAGCAAAGCATCAGTAAAATAAACAGCATCTTTTTCTTCATTTTTATTCTCCCGATTTATTGTTTAATATTTTAAATTTACATCTTTTTCTTTCGGGTCTTGGAATAAAAAGTGGTTAAGTGTTTAGTCGTTATGTGTTTAGTAAAGACTTTAACTAACTTCCAACCACTAACCACATAATCACTGTTTTGGTTTAGTGTTACTTTACCAATCTTAAATTATCAATGTAAAGCGTTACCGGGTTTCCCCCGTTTAATGGAACAAAAGGGGCAATAACTTTAAGATTTTTCAAATCAACCTTTCTTTTTGCTCTAAGCAGATTAATCTTTATGGTTATTACGCCTTTTTTAATTGCAAAATCATCAACAACGGTTACTCTGTCCCCTTTTTTATCTTCAAGAAAAGTTGCAAAACATTCCAATGCAGGGCCGTCATTGATTACATCAAAATAAATGCTTTTATAACTGCTGACATCGGTCTTCTTAAGCGCGGCCATATTTATTCTTATGCCTGGATAATCCCCGGACTGAAAGTCTATTTTAAGTGCTGTTTTACCTTCTGTGGCTTTGTCAAACTTTACTGTTTCAAAATCTGTAGGTGATGGTTCATCTGTTTTTTCAACAATTCCTTCTATTTTATCAAAACCAAGGATAAGCTCTTCAACTAATGCAGGCTTTGTTTTAGGAGCATCTTTACCTGCGCTAAATATTGCACTTTGTGAAACAAAAAAAACAAACATAACCAGGATTAACTTTGATAAAATTTGTCTAAACATAACATTCCTCCGCTTTTTTATTACCCGAAAAAGACTGTCGTTTCGGGCTAACTTTCATTATTATTATAGCATGAAAGTGTCAAAATTCTAACATACCAATGTCAATTTTATGTTATTTTTTAACCCGCAGCAATCTGAAATTCAGGTTGCGTGTATGCGGATTATCCTTCATTTTCAAACATCTTTGTTTTTCTGGGTAAAGCTTTCGCTTTATCCTGCGCTTTGGCTTTTCAAGTGTTCTCATTGAAAAGACAGCAAGGATTATCAAGTAAAAAAAACAGTAAAATGCAGCATACGACAGCGATTAAGCGATGAAGTAAAGTCTTTACTGCCGTAAACTCCATCGCTGCCTTATGCTTCATCGCTTTATTTTATAATACATACTTTTTTGGTCTGGCTTATACCAGGCCCTTCAATATGTATAAGGTAAATACCGCTTGCTACAACGTTGCTTACTTTGTCCCGGCCATCCCAGCCGTCAATATAAACCTGCGGGGCGCGGTCTTCATCAACTAATGTATGAAGTAACGTTCCCTTAAGGTCATAAACCTCAATTTTAACATGCCCTGACTGCGTTTGATTGGTAACTACTGATACATTCTGTCCGGGATTTTTCACCGGGTTAAACTCATTGTTAAGCAGTTTCATTGAATTACTTCCGGTAAAAGTGTTTAACAACCCGCTGAAATCTACTGTAGTATCACTGATGAAACTATACAAAGTAAAAGTTTTAGGATCAAAAGAATACCCTGCTTTTGAAGGAGTTAAGATATACGTTATGGAAGTAGTAACATTTTCAAACTCATAAAATCCGGTGGCTCCGGTTGAATAGGTGTCTATGGTTGTGCCTGAAGAGTTTTTTAATGTTACGGTAACTGCGCTTATGGCAACAGGCGGCACAGCTAAATCCTTTACATACCCGCTTATAGTTTTACCTGGCATAAATGTTGCTACAAAGTCTTGTGTAGTGTTGCCTGCTAAACCGGCAAAATCCCTGTAAGGCGGTGAAAATGCATAGCCGGATTTTGACGGAGTAACTCTATAGGTTCCATTGCTGGCTAAATTTGAAAAAGTATAGGTACCGGGTGTATTTACCGCAGCACTATTACTTGAACTTCCGGAAAGAGTAACAGTAATTCCGTTTACTGCGGTCCCACTGCTTTCTGTAACATTACCGGAAATACTATAATTCAGCACAACGCTGGAAGACAACAAACGCATATTGTCAAAATAAAGACTGACAGGATATGTAGCCGTGCTGTTAGTTTCTGTAGTAATGTATATCACCATATTGCCAATATTTGTATTTGAACCCCATCTGGTTCTTACGGTATCTAAATTTACTGACAACGGGTTTGCACCCGGCGACAACGTTTGTTCAGTAAGAGTATATCTGGTACCGGTGGTGTTATCTAACAATATATCTAAAAGAATGTCAGTGGAATTACCATTATACACATCTATAAACAACGTTGAATAAGTGTTAGACCAATCCGTAATACTTAAAGCAGAATCATCTACCTGTAACCCGGGATACGTCAGGTCATTATTTAAAACAGCTTTTAAACTGCTGGCGCCTTCTGTGACACCTAAACTGGTAACAATGCTCAAAGTTTCTGTGCCTTCATTTGGCGTGATGCCTGTCATATTACTGAAACTGCAAATAACCGGCACGCTAGAACTTACCTGTACAACTGATGCCGTAAAATTCATAGCTGTCTGATTTGCATTGCTTATGGTTACAGCTCTTGTTGACGGGCTTAGCGTATAACCGTTTAAAGAAGGAACCAGGTCATAGGTTCCGGGCGATAAATTGTTAAATGAATAAATACCTGCAACGTTTGACTGGGTGGTTTTTGACTGCGGACCGGAAAGCTGAACGGTTACACCGCTTAAAGCTGAACCTCCATCATTTATAGTACCTGAAATTGAATAATAACCCGGTAAAGAACCTGTAACCAGCCTCATATTATCAAAATACATTGTTAAAGGAAGCGCGGTAAATTCACCGGCATCTAAAAAGATTTCTACCTGATTCACATTATCCAGCGGAATTTTAAGAGCCGCTAAATCTATTGTTAAAGTAGTACTTCCCGGGGCAACTTCCACAGTAGAATCTTTGGTAGAAATTTTAATGTAAAAAGAAACTGTCATGGTGCTGGGGTTAAAAACATCAATTGCAAAAGAATCATAAGAGCTCCAGTTTGTAGTAAGTAACCCTGAACCATCAATATTTACACCCGGGTAACTGCCCGCGGCAGTAAAGATTATTCCCAGAGAATTTGAACCCTGAGAAATATAACTTGCATTGGTATTTAAGCTGGAAGTGGTCCCTGTATTATCCGTTATGCCTGTAGTAGCTTCAAAACCGTTAGCAATATCAATGGTAGAAGTGCTCAGTGAACCCGTAAAATCCTGCGCTGTTTGGTTGGCACCGGCTACGGTTACGTTTCTGCTGGCAGGGTTGAAAGAATAACCTGCCATGGAAGGAGTAATAATATAAGCGCCGTCTGCAAGATAATTAAAGGTAAAAATACCGCTGGCATCTGTAATAGTTGACCCGCTGCCGGCGCCGCTTAATACCAGGCTGACACCTGCCATGACCGCGCTGGAAGTAGAGGTAACAGTACCGCTGATAGAATAAGACCCCGCAGAGCCGGAAGAAACTATTGCGCAGATATTATCCATCACAAGGGTTCTGGGCAAGGTCCAGGCTTCGTCACCATCGATATAAATATCTACACGGGTTAAAACAGAGCTTAACGTCCAGGTACTTGACCTTACGGTATTTAAATTAATACTTACCTGTGTATAAGTACTGCCTGCTATAGGTAAATACCGTGAATATCTCTGATTGCTGGCATTTCTTAATACCATTACTAATTCTGTTGATGATGCATCCAAATTAAATACATCCATAGTCAGACTGCCGGCAGTAGTAAGATTTGTATTTGTTAACACGGCAGTTGGAATAACCATGCCGGGATAACTGCCTGTAGTAAAATTTACCTGTAAAGCTCTTGTGCCTTCCGTTAAATATGCGGCACTGGAAATAAGAGTCAGAGCTTCCCATTCAGGAGCCGCATCATCATCGCCTGATTCAATGATACTTGTTAATGAATTAAAACCAAACACCACATTGCTTATAGGAGCTGTTGCTGTAGCTACAAAATCCAGGTCTATCTGGTTGCTGGTTGGGTTTAACACTCTTCTGCTGATAGGCGCAAACTCATAACTGGCCCTTGAGGGGGTAATGGTATAAGTTGCGGTAGTGGCAGTAGAAACTATAAAGGAATATGCTCCGCTGCCGTTGGTTACAGTAGTCGTTGATGCACTGCCGGTTAAGGCTACATTTACACTGCCTACACCGCTTCCACCGCTGGTTATTGTTCCGGATAAAATACGTTCTGAATTTCTGGCCCAGGAAAAAGTATCAAAAACTGTACCGCTGGCATTTCTTCCATAAGTTGTACAGCTATCACCGTTTATATCAATAACTATGTAATGATTCGCATTTGTAGAATTTTCGCTTGAAGATGCTTTATAAGCACTGAGAGTGGCTGAATTGGTACCGCTTATCCAGTCTGAAGTATAGGCTGCCGTAGTACGTATATCAGCGCCGCCGCCGCCGGTAACAAAATATGTAACTCCGTTAATTTTATTAAATCTTTCATAAAAATGGTCATGCCCGCTGAAAACCAGGTCTACATCATAAGATTCATATAATTCTCTCATCCCGCCCCAGTTTAAAACACCGGGAACACCTGAATCACCAACATCAAAAGTAGGGTCAGCTCTGGTGCCGCTGTAAGACTCGCTGTTACCGCTGCTAAAAACAGGGCCATGATGGAAACAAACTATCCACATACCCCGCGTCCTTGCCGTAGCAAGCTTGTTTTCAATCCAGTTATATTGGTAGGAACCAACACCCCAGTCTATCCAGGAATCAGGTCCGCAATACCAGCCGCCTTCACCGTCATCATAAGCATCCCCTGTAGAATCAGAAGCCATGATGGATATAAACCTTACGTTACCAATGTCGTAACTGTAATAACCTTCCGGGTCATAATGAGTAGCAGTGCTTCCCGTGTCACCGTTTGGCGGATTGGTAAAATACTGGTAATACAAAGGGACATTGTTTACTTCGTGGTTTCCAAGAGCATTTGCAAACCAGATACCTGGCGCCATACCGCTGGTAATGTTAAAATAGTAATTAGTCCAATCAGTGGGGTTCGAAGTACCGGTTTGGTCACCTGAATTAATTACTGTTCTTGGTGCCGGGCTTTCTAACTGCATACGATTTACTAAGCTTCTATGGGTGGCTATGCCTGTCCTGGAATCTCCGTAGGCAATAAAGCGTATTTGTGTTTCGCTTGGTGTAGGATAGGTGGTAAAAGTATAATCTCCGCTTTGAAAAGCGTCTGAATTAGCGCGGTAATGATATAGTGTGTCGGGTGCTAATCCGTTTATTTTTACACTCTGCACCCACTTAGTAGTATCTATGTTATTAACACCGGCACTACCAGTTGAGTCAGCACCATAACCCGTAGTAAGGCCATAATTTACGCTATTAACTGTTGTAGCAGCGTCTGACTGCCAGGTAATGGTAACCGATGTTGATGTAACGCAGGAAATATATGGATTACCATTTACTAACGCCGCAAAAACGTTTCCTGTGAAAATAATTACAAAACCCAAAATTACTAATAATCTTTTCATTTTCTCCCCCGCTTAAAATCTATTTAATTGTTTTTATTTGAAAAATCCAATGGTGTCATTCCCGGCTTGACCGGGAATCCAGTCAAAATTAATAAACCGTTGTTGCTACCCGCTTTCGCGGGTAATGACAATAATGGCAGTATATAACTTTTACTGCCATTTTCTTAGTTTTTTACTTGTCAACCTATCACTTCGACTTTGCTCAGTGTAAACAACTTATGAACTTATCATCAGCCTTACACTATTATTCTAATACAAACCTGTCAAACACCGTTAAAAAGGCTGTCAAATAGCTGTCAAATGAAAATAATAGTTTTCAAATGATGTTTTGGTGTGTTTACAAAATTCAGTGGGCTTTTTTTGGTTTTGTTCAGCATTGTCCCCCTCTTTGATAAAGAGGGGCTAGGGGCGTTCACCGTTAAAATGTTTACGATTTCTTTGTTAACTTCGGTCATACAAATATAGTTATTATCACTAGTGTCCGGTTAAAATGTCTTCGTAAATTGTCATTGCGGAATGACATCTTTTTTTGTCATCTTCGGGCTTGACCCGGAGATCCAGGTTCTTTGTCTTAAGTCCCTATGGTTCCCCGATCAAAACCTTTTCGGGGATGACAACTTTTATAAAACACCAATAAATCGGCAACTGTTATGTTAATGTCAAGTGAAATCAGGCAAAATCCTTTATGGCTTTTGCTCTTTAACTAAAAAAGTAACTTACTGTTATACGTGGCTAAACCCACACTATTTTGAAAATACGTTGCTCTTTTTACTATTGTTTCTAAACCCGTGGATCTCTGTCTACAAATCCGAATCTATTTATCGAGTCTGTTGCCGATCGAGCCTTTCCACAGGTTATCTGTTCAAGGAAACTCGTTCTTTTAATTCGTATTTCCGTTGCTCTGTTAATACTGCAAATATTCGGGTTGTTAATTTACGCGCTACCGCAACAATTGCTACCTTAGCAGCAAACTTTTTGTTGTGTGTATTATAAATACGCTGATAAAAGTCTTTTAGTTCTTTGTCTTTTCGTATTGCTATCCAGGCGCATTGTACCAGCTTGTTGCGTAACCGGTGGTCTCCAAGCCTGGTAATTGAACCGCGATTGATGTCATCTCCTGTTGAATCTTCGCTGGGAACCAATCCCAGAAATGCTCCGATCTGGTTTGGACGTTTAAGTTGCCGCCAATCGCCTATATGCGCTAATAGCTGGCTGGCTGTTATACCGCCAATACCAGGAACACTTTGGATATATTCCATATTTTGTTTTATTTCTTCGTTATTTGCGCAAAATTGTCTGATGTATTTGCTCGTTTCTAAAATGTTTTTGTGAAAATACTCAAGGTTATTCAAAAGACTGTCTAATTTAAAACGCACTGTTTGCGAACAGAAAAGTTCTCGAAGCTGATTTTTTACTTCGCAGGTCCATTCCTGGGCAGAATTCCGGGAATGAGGAAATTCTATGCCTTCAAATAATAAAAGTGATTTTATGCGCAGTTTCGTCGCCACCATTTCTTTCACAAAGGTGTCGCGTAGCTGGGTTAAATGTCTAAGTTCCCTATATACCTCTGAGGGTACATGGATGCTTTTCAATTGTCCACCCCGCAGATTTTCTGATATTTTCTTACTATCCAAACGGTTTGTTTTTACTCGTTCATTACTTGCACTTGGGATACTTGCTGGCGATACTATCAGACAAATATTACCTTCGCTTACAAAATCATCATATAAACCAAATCCCGTAGGGCCTGCTTCATAGGCGTAGACTATTTTTTGCCCGGGGTATTGGTTTTTTGCATAGTTCATCAAGTTTTGTGCGCTATATCTGGTCTTTATCGATTTCATTTCTCCATAATGCGTGAGAAATGTTGCTGAAATACTGTGTTTGTCTACATCCATCCCACAGAATACGTCGTATTCTTTCGGGATGAAGACTGAGCCGGTTCTTGGGTTCATTGATGCCTCCTATATAAGATAGTTACTGCACTAATATTTTACTTCTTATAAAGGATTTTGACTCAGCTTGATATTAATCATACAAATCTACGCTTTTTATCAACTTATAATCCTATCATCTTATCAACTTTTTAATTTACTTTACCCTTCATTTCCAACCCCTTTTTTCAAACATCCTTGAAACAGGGATAAAGTTTTCACTTAACCCTGTATTCCAAACACAGCTGAGTGCAGGATTCCCTGGTTTTCCCTTTCATACGCGGTTACCAGGATGCTACTCGCTACCGTTTTCACTTTAACATATTTGTTTTTCTGGGTAAAATTTTCATTTTACCCTGCATACCAAACATTTTTGAGTGCAGGATTCCCTGGTTTTCCCTTTCATACGCGGTTACCAGGATGCTACTCGCTACCGTTTTTACTTCACCACGCAGACTTTTTTTACCTGATTTATGCCGCCAGCTTTTATGTGTACAAAGTATATTCCACTGCTTACCACCTCATTGGCTACATCACTGCCATCCCAGGTTCTTGATAATGGACCCTCACCAGCGTCGTCATTGTAAACAGTTTTTATTAATTTACCTGCTCTTGAATATATTTCTATAGTCACGTGTCCGGCCTGGGTTAAGTTACAGCTGATAGTTGATTTATTGTTGCCTTTTCTTGGATTAAATTCACTGTCAAAAACTTTTGCTGTGCCGGGGTTAACCGTGGGTTCATTATCTTCAGGTTCCTGTGTTGGGGCAGGCGCAGAAGACGTGTTTGTGCCAGTAAAATCCAACCCTGTCTGACTGACACCTGAAATTAGGATTTGTCTTTCAAGAGGCGTAAATGAAAAACCTGTAAATGACGGTGTTACGATATAGCTTCCGTTAGAAAGGCCTGTGAATGTATAGGCCCCGTTTATATCTGTATTTGTAATTCCGCTTGGTATCCCGTTTAGCCCTACTGATACTCCGCTCATGGCAACTGATGCGGTGGATAATATAGTACCGGTTATGCTGTATGTAATTGGGTCTCCGCCGCCACCGCCTATTCCATCATCACCGTCAGAAATATGCATATTGTCAATGTATAAAGTATGCGGAAGAGTTACTGTGCCGTCGCCTAAAACATAAATTGTTATTTCACTTATATTTAATCCGGAAGTTAATTCTGCAGCTTCAGAAAGCTCTATGGTAACCGTATTCCAGCCGTTAACTAATTCATTATCAAACCAGCCGTGGCTTTGGCCGGTATTATTTCTTATTGAATAATCAAACATACCTGTACCGACACTGTAAATATCAAATAAAATCTGGGTTTGCCCGGTCCAATCAGATGTTCCCATGCTTAACGCAGGTATTACAACTCCCGGATAATCACCCGTATTGCATATTATTTTTAAAGAACCCGTGCCTTGTGTTAAATATGCTGCATTTGTTTCAAGGCTTAGCGTTGAATCACCCGGATTTTCATTAACTTCCATTCCTGTGATATTGTCAAAACTGCAAACAACAGTACCGGTGCCTGCGTTTGTGCTTGTTCCGGTAAAACTTAATGTTGTTTGGCTGCTTGTAGGCTGTATTAAAATTCTGCCGTCGGGCGCAAACGTGTAATCGGTTAATGCGGGCGTGATAGTGTAATTGCCGGATGCCGTTGAAATTGTAAAACTATAAAACCCGCTGGAATTGGTGAGAGTACTGCTTGAAGCACTGCCGGTCAGCGTAATTGTGACGTTGTTTATTGCTGCATTTCCGGAGGTACGCACATACCCGCCCAGACTGTATGAAGTTACGCCGACACTGCTTATAAATGCCTGCCAGGCAGCATCAATAAAATTATTTGCGTTTGTTGCAAATACCTGTGTTGCATAAGTACTTCCTGCGGCATTCGGATGTGAATCTGAAGTACTTCCGCCATAAATACTTTTAAGCCTGTTGGGGTAAGACACGGCATCATCTGCATTTGCCAGATAATCAAAAAAATCGAATACTGCTACATTGTTTAATCCTGGATGTGCTGTATTATAACTTGATAACCAGTCATTTTTCAGCCAATTATTGAAAATCCTGGCACGATGGCCGTTGGCATCAGTTGTATCTGTATTACACAAAGGCGGAGCAGTAACAGCAATAAAAAGTGTATCAGGATTCTCAGCAAAAATATCCTCCAGCGGTTTATAAATGTACCCTTCGTTATTGTAAGTATTGCCTGAACCGCTTGGATGCCGGTAAACTGCTTTATCATCAGTTATTGTATCCGGTGCATAAAACGGGTCGCCGGGTTCAGTCCCGTCACCTGAAATATCACTGTTGGGGTAACAGCTTTTGAACATTATTATTTTATTTACACCGGAAGCACATGCAAATGTTTTTAAGTTACCCAAATAGTCGTTAAACCAGCGTATCCAGTGGTTCATATCCGTGTTATCACCGGGAATTGTTCCCAGTGAATCCGGCCGGCTGGCAACAGGGGCAATATCTATGCTGTAATACATGTCATTGCGTTCATCAATATAATCCTTTGCCAATAAAGCCGCGTTTAAACTGTCACTAAGCCAGTTATTTCCTACGGAATGATGAATAAAAACCAGATTATCGGCAAGGCAGTAATTTGTGTACCCTAAAACAAAAAGAACTGTTAATAAAATTATTTCTTTTCTAATTCTTTTAATCATGCTTCCTCCGCGAAATAAGTATCAGCGTTATTATGTATATTATAATACAAAAATGACAAAAGTACGTTTGAAATAAGTCAAATACTGGTCAACCGGTTGGAAATCCTGAGAAATTAGAGTTGATAAGTTAATAGGTTAATAAGAAAAGACTTTAACATATAAACTTATCAACGTATCAACTTATCATCTTTTTTTACTTACTCTGGCATTTCCGTGTGAGTTCTGAAACGGTGATAAACTTTACGGGGTATTTTTCTTTAAGTGTGAGCAGGCTTTTTTTCATGGCATTCCAATAAGCATTATCAAAATCGTTTACTGAAAAGTGGTGGCTTATTAAAAGCGGGCGGTTATGCGCAAAAGCGCTGGCCGCTTCTTTAAGGTAGGTATCTATGGTTTTCTGTTCTATGTCCTGCGGATTAACACCATTATTTTTATCATGCACAAAAAAATTATAGTCCATCATAAGCACGCGGGATTTCCCTTCCTGTACAGAACCCATGGGAAATTCCAGGAAAGAATAGTTTTCACCTTCATTGTTTATGGTTACACGGTTATATTTATCAAACTCATCTTCATCAACGGAAACAATGGATGTAAACCCGTGCAAACCCATTACCGGATAAACGTATTTGTTCATTGCCAGATAAGGAAAGCGCACGCTTTTTACGGGTACTGTTAAAAAGGAACAGATTTCTGCAAATTCATCAAACTCTATGCGCCAATCTTCTTTGTCCCAGGTTTTTGCGTCAAAATGCCCGCACAAATGCGAACCGATTTCACTGCCCAATGCTTCCGCTTCAAGCACGTAGGCCTTGCGCTGGCTTACGGACTGATCTGTACCGCCAAACCCGATATTTGATACACCTTCCTGAATGGGGTTAACGGGATTGAAATAAATGGTTTTATCTGCCTGCGGTATAAAGTAAACCGCACTGATAAAAAAAGTAAACTTAATGTCATTGGTTTTTGAAAATGAAATAATGTCCTGCCATTTATCCAGCTCTTTGCAGCCGTCAAAACTTACTACTACGTAAAGAGTGCCGGAATCAAAACTCTGGTTGTAAGGAAATGTTTCCATGCGGTAGGAAAAATCTTCACTGCGGATAAAACCGGCTGATAGGCAGATAAGAAATACGTTAAAAATAAGTGCAGAAACTTTTTTTTTCATATTTAGATTATTGCACGTTTTTTCTTAATCTGCGGCCTACTATCTGCTGGCCGAATTCAAATATAGAAGCTACCCCAAGAACCGTTAAAAGCAGTTTTGATTCATCAATAGGGTCTGTTTGCCTTACTTCTTTAAAAGACCGCAGGGCAATTATATTTATTATTGCGCGGGCAATGCCGGAAATTACAAATACGGTAAGTATCTGCGAACCGTGTATTAAACCGGGCAGTTTTGTTACCAGCACACCGCCTATAAGAGCGCCAAAAAATAAAGCAATACCGTTTGTAAAGTTAAAATATGCTATACACCTTGTCCGCACCGCCGGCGAGGCCGCATCAAAAATAAAATTCAGCACGCACAGGTTAAACCCGTTCCAGAAATGCACGGCAAAAATGTTTATTACAAGTATGTAAATCCAGTTGCCGGAATAAACCCACAAAAGCGGCACTACCGGCAAAAAAATAGCACAGACTTTCATTATTTTTACGTTTCCCACCTTATCAGCCAGCTTGCCCCATAACGGAAGAGTCAGCAAACCCGCCAGGGTAGATATGGTAAGTATCCAGGTATATAAGGAATAGCTGTATTTCAGTTCTTTCAGCATATATACGCTCACAAACGGCCCCGAAAGAAATGTGGCAAAGTTTATGCCTGCCACGTACAAGGTAAATTTAATAAAGTTTCCTTTGGGAAAACGGCTTAGAAAATCAAAGTATGTAAAACTTTTCTCCGGCACTATTTCCTGAGGTATGTCTTCCATTTTGCTTAAAAAATGTGCTGAAAACATACGAAAAACACCGGCAATAAAAAATAAAAGAAAAAAAGCTATATAAATATTCTGCGTCATTGCTGCTAAAAATAATCCAGCCGCCAGGTTGCTGCCCACGTTTACAAAACCCATTACCTTGCCGCGCATGGCAAAATATTTGCCGTACACGTCTTTTTCTACCGTATCGCTCATTAAAGAAAGCCATGCCGGGTAAACCAAAGCACCGGACAATGTATTAAAGGTAAGCAGGGCAATATAAATCGCAGGTGCATTTGTTTTAAATACAAAATGTAGTACTGAAATAACTATCCAACTAAGCGCCTGGCAGAACACGCCTATGGTTATAAACCTGACCCGCCCTTTTACTTTCTCAACAATATCGGCAGATTTCAATTGAATGAAAGAGCTGAATAACTGCGGTATAGCGTTTAATAAACCTATCTGAAAAGAAGATGCACCCAGAACCAGGGCAAAAGGCGTAACATAATTCAGCGTAAATCCCATCATAACAGATGCAAATAATCCGTCTGCAAAAGAAAATTTCAAACTTTTTTCTTTATTCATCATATTTTTTTATTTTCCTACACAAAAATTAGAAAATATTTCGTCAAGGATGTCTTCTGTGGTAGTTTCGCCTATTATTTCACCCAGCGCATCAAGGGCAGAACGTAGATGAAGCACAATAAATTCTCCGGATTCATTTTTACCGGCAGAAATTAGCGCCAGGCTGATATTTTCCACAGCTTTGTTTAAGGACTGTTCCTGCCGCAGATTTACCACATAGGCGCTTTCCTGCGTGTCAGGCGCTTTCAGTGAACCCAGCTCTTCAAGAATTTTAGCATAAATTGCTTCTTCAAGTGACGTGACTTTATCGGAATTATGCGCACTGCACTGGACTACCGCGTGGTTATGCAGTATTTTATCAAGCTCTGCAGCAGATTTTTTAACCGCCGTTTCTGCGGTTTTAGCGTTTAGCAAATCCGTTTTATTTAATACAAGTATTGTTTTTTTGCCGGACTGTGCGACTATACGGGCAATATCGGTATCTTCTTTTGAAAGCTCCGTTGAAATATCTATTACAAAAAGCACAATATCCGCCTCGCTGATAATGTCTTTTGCTTTCTGCGTAGATACTTTATCGATATATTTTTCTATTTCTTTTGTTTCCTGCAGATTATTGTCCAGATACTTCATCATTATACCGGCGGTATCTAAAATAGTTACAGGGATGTCTTTCAGGTTGAACGTTTCGGTAATAATATCTCTGGTGGTGCCGGGCAGGGGTGCTACGATGGCGCGTTCTTTTTCTAAAATTGCGTTAAACAAACTTGATTTGCCTACATTGGGCCGGCCTACAATGGCGGCTTTTATACCTTCTATGTAAACTTTATTTTTTTGTGATGAGTTTATTATATATTTCATTTCCGAATTTGACTTTTCAAGCACAGAAACTATTTCTTCTTTGGAAATTATTTTTATATCTTCTTCTGAATAATCCAGACTGGCTTCAATGTTTGCGGTAAGGTTGATAAGTTTTGACCGGAAATCTTTTATTTTCTGCGATAAGGAGCCATTAATCTGCGCTACTGCCAGCACCGCTGACTTATCTGTTTTGGCGCGGATGAGATTACACACCGCTTCTGCCTGGGCTAAATCTATGCGGCCGTTAAGAAACGCGCGTTTTGTAAATTCACCGGGAGCGGAAATGCGCGCTCCGGATTTCAGGCATAATTCAAGAATTTTGCGCAGTACTGCCGGCCCGCCGTGGCCTGAAATTTCCACAACATCTTCACAAGTGTAGGTTTTCGGGGCCCTCATCACCGTAAGCAGGACTTCGTCAATTTTATTTTTGCCGTCAGTTATCCAGCCGTAATGAACGGTATGGGATTTGAAACCTGAAAGTTCTTTGTTGTTTTTTGAGAGGAATATTTTTTCTGCGGTTTTTACGGCATCAGTGCCGCTTAACCGTACAATGCCTATGCCGCCTTCACCGGTATTAGAAGTAGCTATTGCGGCAATAGTGTCGGACTGGGCCAGTTTCATGGAAGTGGTTTTTGGAAAGAAAAAAATACAAAATGCCGTTTAGAAAATCAGGCGTGTTTTGTTTTTATTACTACGCGGCGTTCATCATCCCGGCCTTCGGAAATTGTTTCAAACTCATCATTGTCCTGCAGCAGTGTATGCACATATTTCCTTAAGTTGGGGGCCATGGGAAGCAGCCTGAAAGGTTTGCCGTTTTTCTTTATGGTATTCACAGCCTCATCAACCATATCTTTGATTTTTTCTTTCTGGCGCAGGTTGTATTCGTTAACATCTATCACAATCCTGGGAATTGATTCCATGATTTTTCTGAATTCTTTATTCATTATGCTTTGAATTATAAGTTCCAGCGCTCTTAATACTTTTCCGTTTTTACCTATAAGCAGGGAACTAAGCTTGCTGTCCGTAAAATTTATGTTCATTACATATTCCGGGTCACCGGGTACAAAAACAATTTCCGGTTTTTCTTCATTTATCTGCATGAGCTTTATGATTTTCAGCGCGTGGTCTTTCATAGAATTTTCAAGTTCTTTAATAGGTTTTACACTGGTCTGGGCTTTCTTTTCTGCGGGCACTCTTTTTTCCTGCGGTTTAAGCGTTACTTCAGCATTACCCCTTGGGATCATTTTGATTCTGGAAGGTTTTGAACCCATAAGCCCGAACAAGCCGGAGGAACCCTCATCAATAATCTTTATTTCCACATTCTCTTTAGTAAGGCCCAGGCTGTCAAGCCCTTTATTTATAGCCTCCTCAAGTGTCTTTCCTTCAAATTCATGAGCTTCTGGTTTCTTATTCATTTTATTGCACCTCTTTTATAACATATGAAAATTAACTTTTTTTTGGTTTCATTACAACGTACTGGCCTAACAAGGTAAATAAACTGTTTACAAACCAGTAAAGCACCAGTCCGCTGGCAAAATTATAAAATATGAATGTAAATATTATCGGCATCATTATTACCATCATTTTCTGCGAAGGGTCAGTAGAAGCGCCGGAAGCTTTCTGCTGAATGAACATGCCCGCACCCATAAGTAAAGGAAGCACTCTAATAGGAAGGCCGCTTACGCTGAAAAGCAGGTCAGGAGCGGAAAGGTCATTTATCCAGAGGAAAAACGGAGCCTGTCTTAATTCATAGGTATTGCTTAACGTATTATAAAGCGCCAAAAATATTGGTATCTGCAGAAGCATGGGCAGGCATCCGCCAAGCGGATTGACTTTATGGGATTTATATAGGTTCATCATTTCTGCGTTTAGCCGTTTGGGTTCATCTTTAAACTTTGTCTGCAATTCTTTCATTTTCGGCTGTAAAAGTTTAAGGCCATTGGTTGCCTGGTAGCTTTTCATGGTTAAAGGAAACAATACAACCTGCATGATAAGCGTTAATATTATAATGGCAATACCATAATTTTTTACTATACCGTACATGTATTTCAGAGAAAAAAACGCACCCTTACCCAGCATGCTGAAAAAACCAAAATCTATACTTTCTTCCAAACCCAGACCTAATTTTTTAAGTTCTGAATGAACCTTGGGGCCGATATAAAATGAATATTCCAGCTTTTCTGTTTTCCCCGGCAAAAGCTCCAGTTTATTTATTGCTTTCATAGTAAAAAGTTTGCCAAGAGAAGTTTTGTCCTGGTTTACCACTATACTGCTGAGATTTTTTTCGTTTATAAGGGCTATTAAAAAGTAGCGGTTATCTATGCCTACCCATTTGTAGGGCGTGGCATCATGAGTATCTGCTTTAAGTTTCTGGATAGTTGAAGCCTTGGCTGAAATCTGCGCCAGGGCAATAACGCGGGTTAACGCATCTTCCTGCTTTTGTTCAGCCGGTGCTGCACCTATGCCGGGGCCCCAGGACATATTTAAAGGAAAACTGCGGGGTTTATTGCTCTGATTAGTTATCTGAAAACTTACTTTATTTAGACAACCCTGGGATAACTCATAGGTTTTTACTACTTTTACATTATCAACCACCGCGCTGAAAACTATACCGGTTTCTGATTTAGAATCAATTTTAAAATTAATTTTATTGAAAGTAGCGAAATTTTCCGCTTCAAAACCATTATCCGGGGCAGTAAGCACCAGGTCTATCTGTTTGCTGTTTTTTTCTTTTACGTACCAGCTTTTTATTCTTGCACCTAATGTATTAAAAACAACTTTATTGGAAGCGCATTCAATAATTATATCTTTGTCTTTTGCGCTGTCTATCTGATTCATTTCTACTGCAGGCGCATTTTTCTGCACTATTTCAGCTGACTTGCTTGTTGTTTCAAGCTGTCTCGGAACTGTGTAGGGTTTCGGCTTGTTTACAAAAAACATGGTCCAGCCGATTATCACTAAAGTAGAAAGTACGGTTGCTATTATAACTCTTTTTTCCATACTGGATCATAACCTCCGGGGTGAAATGGGTGGCATTTTAATAATCGGCCTGCACCCATGTATATTCCTTTAAGTAAGCCGTAGCGTTCAATGGCCTGATAAGTATATTCTGAACAAGTGGGATAAAACCTACATTTTGGAAACGGTGAAATGGACCGGATAATAATGCGGTAGGTTTTAATCAGAAAGAGAAAAAAGGATTTAAACATATATTTCTAGTGCTGCTAATTAGCTTTTTGCTGCCGCCTGTTAAGCTTCAGGGCGGATTTCAAACAGGTCACTCTTTTTCCACATAAGAAAAACTGTATTTTTAAGTTCTTCAAAATTCATAGCGGGTAGTTTTTCTTTTATAAGGAATACTATATCAAAATTCTGTTTCAGCAAATGTTTGTTTAAGCGGAAAATTTCCCTTATACGCCTTTTAAGCCGGTTGCGTATTACTGCAATACCAGATCTTCTGGAAATAGCAATACCAATTCTGATATTTTTTATTTCCTGCTCATCTTCGCTTGCGCGCTGATAAGCAAACATAATTATGCCGGAACTGCGGAGAACTTTCCCGTTTTTAAAAACACGTTTAAATTCTCTGTCGTAATGCAATATTTCCTGCTTGGAAAACGTAAATCTCATCTTACAACCATATACCACAATAAAAAAGTTACGATTAAAATAAATATTTCTGCTTTATCGTCCTTGATATCGTGGCAATCAATCGTTATTGAGGGGTGAGTTTCCAACGGCCTTTTTGTCTTCTTTTTCTTAAGACATTTCTGCCGCCAGGGGTTGCCATACGGGCAAAGAATCCGTGCGTTTTTGCTCTGCGTCTCTTATTGGGTTGAAATGTGTTTTTTGGCATATTGGAAAATATACTAAATAAATCCCTGCGCGTCAAGTGAAGCACTTTGGTCGCTGCTTCATTTTGGGCGACCCCAGCCGAAGCACATACCCGGGCGCTAACCGATTCTGCAATACTCGCAGCTATTGCCCGCATCGTATAAACAGCTCTCTGGTGATACCCTACAACACATTCATACTCAAGCTTACACTTGGGGCATTCTGCAAAGGCGGGTAAATTTTGTAACAGGTTTTTACGGAAGATTATTTCTGCAGCATTTGCCTGCTTTTTTCAAGCAGATTTCTTATATTTTCATTAAACTGTTTTTTTTCTTCAAGAAATTTTTTCCGTTCCTTGCTCTTTGCATATTTTTTATCGATTTTTGTCAGAGATTCATCAATCCTTAAAAATATTTTTTCATCCGGGTCAGGGCGTTTCAGCGCTTTCGTTAAAGCTTCCCGCGAAATCCTGGAAGGAAATTCTTCAAGCTGCTGGGCAACCTTAAACCTGAAAATACTGTTTTTATTCGTTTCCGGGTCTAACAACCGGTCCAGTAGGTCCGCGCTTCCCATTAAATCAATTCGCAGAATTGCTTTTAAAGCATTTTCGGCTATATAAGCGCTTTCCAGTGACGGCCTTGCCAAAGCCTCTTCTGTGGTTATTTCCAGAACAGGCAGGGCGTTTACATATTTCATATCACCCAGAACCGCCATAGCTCTGGTTGCAAAAAGAGAATCAATTGTTTGAATGCTTTTGTTGTCATTTTCCCCGATTATTTTAAGCAAACACACTGCTGCGTCTTTTCCCATTCTTTTTATTGCAGCAACCAGGGCCTTTTTCTCTTTTTTAGTGCTGACATCAAGTATCAAAAGCATTTTTATTCTGTCTTCAACAGAGGTATCTTTATTAGAAGCAATATATTTTACCGCATTTACTGTATTTTGTTCTTTTGTTTGCTGTTTTTTATGTTGTGCTTGTAAGGTTCCTGTAATAAATAACGCTAAAATAAGTAAAAAAATGTGTTTTTTCATTGTTTTTTCCCTTTTTCTTATGATATTCTGCCACTTCTATTATAAAAAGTCAAATTAAAGCATTTAAACTGATTTTTGATTTATTAAGCAAAAAATAGTAGTATTTATTTAACTTCGTTTACATATAAGGATAGCGTATGCCAGATAACATATCAGAACACAAGACTGATATTGAATTAAAAAATATCCTTTCGGCGCTTGCCAAAAAAGTTGAAAAAGAAAAGTACCTGCTTGAACAAGCCCTTCTTTCCGCTGAAAACAAAATCCAAAATTTTGAAAAAGAAACTCTAACCCAAAAAAAACAATTTGAACTGGAAAAACAAAAAATCATAAATCAGTACATGCTCAGGCTGAAAAATATTGAACAATCAAAAGTATTTCAGCTTAAAGAAGAATTAAAACTGATTATAAGCGAAACCCAGGAATACCTTTCTATTCCCGTTGAACAAAATGATGAGCAGATAAGAACTCTTGAAAAAGACATTTTAAATCTCCAGGATATTTTGGCAAACCTTCAGGAAGAAATCGTTGGAAAAGAAAAACTAAAAATTGAAATTATTGCAGCGCATTCTTCTGAGAGGGAGTACAGCGAAATCCAAAACGAACATTTAACTACACTAAAAAATGAAAAACAATCTTTTGAAACTGAAAAAGTCCTGCTTGAAAAAAGAAAAATAAAACTTATAGACCTGGGCAAATCTTCTGAACTGGGCATTGAAGACCTGGAAAAACAAATAAAAATTCTTGAAAAAGAATATTATGAAGAAACAAGGGATATTACCACGCTTGAAAATCATATCCGGGAACATGAAGGCAACATAGAGGTTTATGAACAAAACATAGACAAAATAAACTTTGAAAAAGGTCTCTTGCTTTCCATCGAACAACTGAGAAATAAAAACATTGCTAATATTATAAAAGAAAAAGAAAAAATTGAAACAATTTATGAAGAAAAGAGGGAAGAAATCAAAGCAATACAGAAAAAACATGAAAAAAAAGATACAAATCTGAAAACCCTGAAACAACGCATCCGCAATGCAAATGAATTAAATGAAATATCAAAGAAACTTGAAAACGAAATTGAAAATCTGGAAGAAAATTTGAAAATACTGAAAGAAGACCTTGAAGCAATCATAAGCAATAAGTCGGCCCTTAATAAACGACTTTCAAAGAACGTAAAAAAGAGCGGTTAAAAATGGAAGATAATATAAAACCAAACGAAGAAGCTGATATTTATGTCAGTCTGGCAGAAGTAAAAACCGAATTCAAGGTAAAAATGAAACGCCTTGAGGTCGTTATTTCATCTAAAGAAAATGAAATACTGGGACTGGAGGAAAGGATTAAGTTCGGAGAAGAGCTGATAAAAGAATACAAAAATAACCGGGTTCGGCTTCAGGAAAAAATTGACCAGCTTGAAAAAGAAAAAAAGAATACAACACCTGCAGCCGGCACCACAGATATTCAGGTAAAAAAACAGATTGAAAAAGAACTTTCTGTGTTAAAAATTGAATTTGACAAAATAAACTATATCTTGAAAGAAACTGAACAAAAAAACATAACCCTGCAACAAACAATAACCAATCTTGAAAATGAAAATAAATCACTTAAGCAGCATATTGAAGACCTGGAAAAATCAATAAAAAACGAAAGAATCATTCTTGAAGAAAATAAAAATGATAACCAGTCTGTTTTAAAAACCGAATATAATAAACTAAAAGACTACCTGGAAGAAACAGAAAAGAAAAATAAATCGCTTAAAGAATCTGTCGCCGTCTTTGAAAATGAAAATAGTGTACTTAAAAAACAAATAGAAACCCTTGAGAATACAGCAAAAAACGATCTTACAGGCCAAAAAGAAAAGGATGAAACAGAATTGATAAATTACCGCAATCAACTGACTGAAAAAGAGAATCAGTTAAAAATGTTACACAACAGTTTTGCAGAAAAAGAAAACAATTATAACGTTGAGCTGGAAATAACAAAAACAAAAATCCTGGGTTTACAAGAAACTATAACCGTCCTTAACACTCAAATAACAAATGAACATAAGCGTTTTAATGATAATATGCAGTCAAAAGAAAGCAAGATTGCGGAAATTGATCAGCACTCAAAAACAAAAAACAGCGAGCTTTTGTTTCTGCAGGAAGAAATAAGAAAAATTGACGATATTTTTGAGCAGGAACGGAAAAATTGGCGGAAAAAATTTGAAACCGAAGGTGTGAATCTGCATTAATTGATCCAAAAAACTTACTTCACCAGCCACACCCCTGCAACTATAAGCAAAGTGCCGGCAATACGTACAACTGTTAACTGTTCCCCGAGAAATGCAACGCTTAATAATGCCGTAACCAGCGGATAAGTAGCTGCCAGCGGTACAGCCTTAGAAGTTTCTGATATAGACAAAAACTTATAAAAAGTAAACACACCAAGCACTCCGGCGCACAAACCGCTTAAACTAAAAAACAACATCGCTTTTGAATTCATTGAAAACAATTCTTTATACTTTCCCGAAAAAATACCTATCAGAAGAATCAGCATACCTACAATTAAACCTCTGAAAATGGTGGCAGTCATCACGGATTTTGTATTTTGCAGGCCTATTTTGTCAAAAATCGGTGCAGCGCCCCATAAAATAATTGTCAAAACTAAAAAAAATACCGCCATATTGCCTCCAATTTATTAATGCTTATTTGTTTTCTTTTAA
>Ga0208977_1000370_pt1 | contig 38356 bp, 31 predicted proteins | sample RifOxyA2_FD_184030 | JGI IMG/M metagenome (GOLD analysis project Ga0208977, IMG submission 184030) | Groundwater microbial communities from Rifle, Colorado - Rifle Oxygen_injection A2 (SPAdes) | ecosystem: Environmental > Aquatic > Deep subsurface > Groundwater | place: Rifle, Colorado, United...
AATTGAACAATTAAAAAATTTAAAATTTATTAAAAATTTCAAATTAAAAATTAAAAATTTCATGAATAAAGACTACATAATCTCACAACTTAAACAACAAATCGAAGGATTTGAGGCGAAAGCCGAGACTGAGAAGGTCGGGACTGTGGCCGAGATCGGAGACGGAGTGGCACGGATCACTGGGCTTTCGGATGCCATGGCATCCGAAATGCTGGAATTCGAAAACGGCGCGGTGGGCGTGGCGCTGAACTTGGAAGAAGACCGGGTGGGGGCGATGATCCTCGGAGAATACAAAAACATCAAAGAAGGCGACACGGTCAAATCAACCGGGAAAATTTTATCGGTGCCGGTGGGAGAAAATTTTATCGGCCGCGTGATTGATCCGCTGGGCGCGCCGTTGGATGGCAAAGGCGAAATCAAGAGCGACAAATTTTATCCGATTGAAAAAATCGCGCCGGGCGTTATTACTCGAAAAGGAGTGCACCAACCGGTGCAAACGGGAATAAAAGCCATCGACACGATGATTCCGATCGGGCGAGGGCAAAGAGAACTTATCATTGGCGATCGGCAGACCGGAAAAACCGCCATTGCTGTTGACGCGATTATCAATCAAAAAGGACAGTCAATGAAATGCATTTACGTCGCTATCGGACAAAAGGAATCGAAAGTGGCGAGAATCGTGGCGGAATTGGAAGCGCGCGGAGCGATGGAATATACCACTGTCATTGTGGCGGGAGCGTCGGATCCGGCGCCGTTGTCTTTTATCGCGCCGTATTCCGGCTCGGCTCTCGGCGAATATTTTATGGATAAAGGCGAGGATGTCCTTATCGTTTACGATGATCTCTCCCGCCACGCCTGGAGCTATCGCCAGATATCATTGATTCTCCGAAGACCGCCGGGACGCGAAGCTTATCCGGGAGATATTTTCTATTTGCACTCGCGTCTTCTCGAACGCTCGGCGAAACTTTCGGAAGAATTTGGCGGCGGATCGATTACCGCTTTGCCGATTATTGAAACGCAAGCCGGCGATGTCTCGGCCTATATTCCGACCAACGTTATTTCCATCACCGACGGGCAGATCTATCTGGAAGCCGATTTGTTTTACAAGGGCATCCGTCCGGCGCTGAACGTCGGAATTTCGGTTTCTCGCGTCGGTTCGGCCGCGCAGATCAAAGCCATGAAAAAAGTGGCCGGAAAGTTGCGGCTGGACGTGGCGCAGTTTCGGGAACTCGAAGCCTTCGCGCAATTCGGATCGGATTTGGACGAAAAAACCCGGACGCAAATCGAGCGGGGACGGCGGACGATTGAAGTTTTGAAGCAAGGGCAATACGAGCCGATGGCGGTGGAAAACCAAGTGGCAATCATCTACGCGGTAACGAATGGATTTCTGGATGATGTTCCAGTTGAAAAAGTAAGCGAGTGGGAAAAAGATTTTCACAAATATCTGAAAAGCTCGCAAAAGGAAGTTCTAAGCTTAATCGCGGATAAGAAGGAATTATCGGAAGAAGTAATTTCCAAACTAGAGAAAGCTATTGGGGAGTTTAAAGAGGTGTACCAGAACGGAGAGTAACAACTCAAGATACAAGATACAAGAGACAAGAAACAAACAAATCACAATCTCCAAGAGATCAATAACCAAAAATTGGGAATTTCGTAAATTGGTTATTGGAAATTGTTTGTATCTTGTATTTTGTTTCTTGGTTATTGAATAAGATGGCCAATAACACCAAAGAAATTCGACGGCGGATAAAGTCGATAAATAATACCAGGAAGATTACCAAGGCGATGGAGATGGTTTCGGCCGCCAAAATGAGACGCGCCGTGGCTTCGGTGCTCGCGATTCGGCCGTACGCTCATAGCGCTTGGAGCGTTCTCACTAATTTGGCGCGGGTTTTTGAAATCCATGGTCGGGGACTTTTGGAAGTGCGGGAGGTTCGGTCTGTTCTTATGATTGCCGTTACGTCCAACCGGGGACTGTGCGGATCATTCAACGCGCAAGTTGCCAAAAAGATTCGCGAAGAACTGGCGAGTCCCGAAAGGCTGAAAGTCAATCGGGTGGGGACGAAAAGAATTGAATCGAAAGTGAAAGACGGGGAATTAAAAATAGATTTTATCACTATCGGAAAAAAAGGAGAGAGCGTCATTCGGAAGCTGGGGCGCGAGATTGTAGCGACTTTTCCGGAGCTGACATATCTGCCGAAAATCGAAGATGTCCGAGCGGTGGCGAAAGTGGCCATCGACGATTATATTGCCAAAAAATATGACAAAGTGGTGGTGGTTTATACCGATTATGTTTCAGCCGTGGTGCAGCAACCGAAAATCCGCCAGATTCTTCCGATTTCCAAAGTGGATATTGAAAAAATGATCGCCGATATTGACGTTCACGCGCAAGAACTGGGACTTAAAGAACCCAAGACGGAATACAAGATTGAGCCGAGTCCGAAAGAAGTTTTGGAATATATTTTGCCGCGGCTGATTGAAATGCAGATATATCACGCCATTTTGGAATCGAACGCGTCCAAAGAATCGGCCCGGATGCTCGCTATGCGAAACGCCACGGACGCGGCCGGAGAAATGTCGGATTCCTTGACGCTGGCTTATAATCAGATTCGGCAATCCAAAATCACGCAAGAAATCGCGGAGATTTCAGCGGGAGCGGCAGCGTTAAGTCAGAACCACTGATTAGCACGTGATTAAAATGATTTCACTGATTGCTTATTCCGTTAAGTCTGATTATGTGTAATCAGGAGAATCAGTGATAATCTGTGGTTCAGACAAATAAAAAAAGCCGCCCTGGAAACTCCTGGCGCAGGAGCGGGCGGCTTAAGGCGGGGGGGGGCTGAAGGGGTATCACGATAGAATGGCGGTTTCCTCTTCCTCGAGTTCCAGTTGTTTTGGATTGGGAGCCTCGTAAATCATTTCTCCAACCCATATCCAGGGAACAAGAAAAAGAAACGCTATAATAATAAATCCCCATACCCCTGTGTCTTTCTTTTTGAAAGCAAAGTCACTGATATGCCATAAATATGGCCATCCCAACATCCACAAGACAAATGAAAAATTCCTCATCAAACCCTCCTTGTTTATCTTTTTTTCATTTCTACACGAAATTGTGTATTAAAGTAGTCTATAAAAAATCAGTTGAAAAGTCAACTATTATACCCTTGAATCCCGATCCTCCAATATTTGCCTAAGACAAGCGGTATTTAGTACCTACGAAAATACGAAAAATTACAAAAATACAAAAAAATTAAAGTTTTGTATTTTTGTAAAATTTTGTAATTTTGTAGGGAAATAATTTATAACTTAAGAACAATCAATCATATGAAGAATGTAGGAAAAGTTTTGCAGGTCATCGGTCCCGTGGTGGACGTGGAGTTTGGAGATAAGCTTCCGAAGATTTATGACGCGTTGGAGATCCCGCTTGGACATTTGATGTCCAAGGGTGAAAAAGGAGAAGGGACATCAAATGTCCTCGTACTTGAAGCCCACCAGCATATCGGCGGGGGGAAGGTGCGGGCGGTGGCGATGGGGACGACGGACGGACTTCGGCGCGGGATGGAAGTTCGCGACACCGGCGAGCCGATTTCGGTGCCGGTGGGAGAAGGAACGCTTGGACGGATGTTTAATCTCCTTGGTGAGCCGATTGACGGTTTAGGTGAAGTATCCGCCATAGGCGGATCCGCCTATGGCGGAAAGTCCGAAAGAAAAGATCCAATTCACCGCGACGCGCCAAAATTTGAGGACCAATCCACCAAAGCCGAAATTTTCGAAACCGGCATCAAAGTTATCGATCTCATCTGTCCGTTCGTGAAAGGCGGAAAAGTCGGGCTGTTTGGCGGGGCGGGCGTGGGAAAGACGGTGACGATTCAGGAGCTGATTCGCAACATCGCTTCCGTCCACGGAGGTTATTCCGTTTTCGCCGGAGTGGGAGAGCGGACGCGCGAAGGAAACGATCTTTATCATGAAATGAAAGACTCGGGAGTTTTGAAACAAACAGCGCTGGTGTTCGGGCAGATGAACGAACCGCCGGGAGCCAGGCAAAGGGTGGCGCTTTCGGGGCTGACGATGGCGGAATATTTCCGCGACGACGAAGGCAAAGACGTCCTGTTGTTTATTGATAATATTTTCCGTTTCACCCAAGCCGGCTCGGAAGTTTCAGCGCTACTCGGTCGCATTCCGTCCGCGGTGGGATATCAGCCGACACTCGCGGAAGAGATGGGAAAATTGCAAGAAAGAATTACTTCTACCAAAAAAGGTTCGATTACTTCCGTGCAAGCGGTGTATGTGCCGGCGGACGACTTGACCGACCCGGCGCCGGCGACCACTTTCGGACACTTGGACTCGACGGTGGTGCTTTCCCGGGCACTCACGGAACTCGGGATTTATCCGGCAGTTGATCCGCTGGATTCCAGTTCGACAATTTTGGATCCGAAGATCGTCGGCGAAGAACATTACGCTGTCGCGCGCGGCGTGCAGAAAGTTTTGCAAAGATACAAAGATCTCCAGGATATTATCGCGATTTTAGGTATGGAAGAACTATCGGACGAAGATAAAGTGACGGTGGCGCGGGCGCGAAAAATCCAAAAGTTCTTGTCTCAGCCGTTTTTCGTGGCGGAACAATTTACCGGCACTCCCGGCAAATACGTTAAACGTGAAGACACTGTTCGCGGGTTCAAGATGATACTTGATGGCGAGATGGATGAGGTGGGGGAACAAGAGTTTTATATGCGTGGAGGAATTGAGGATGTTAAAAAGTCCTAAAAGTCCAAATGCCAAAGCTCAAATGTCAAATAAAGCTCAAAAATCAAAATCCAAAATTTTGACATTTGGATTTAAGATTTGATTTGGAATAATTTGGATTTTGGATTTTGGAATTTGAAATTAATTTTATGAGTTTGCGAATAAAATTTAAAATAGTCACTCCCGAAAAAACTGTCTTCGAAGATACGGTAACTCAAGCGACCCTGCCGACTACCGACGGGGAAGTGACGATTTTGCCCAATCACAGGAGCTATATCGCCAGTCTCAATCCGGGAGGAATTATGCTCAAAAAGGACGGAAAGGAAATTTTGCTTTCGATTTCGGGAGGCTTTATTGAATTTCACGGTAATGAACTTATTGTTTTGGCGGATACGGCTGAACGGGCGGAAGAAATCGATATCAAGCGGGCGGAAGAAGGACGCAAAAAAGCGGAGGCGCTCAAGGAGCAGAGGATTTCTATGGATGAAACCGAATTCGCCCGGGCGGCGGCGGCTATCCAGAAAGAATCGGCGCGGATCCGGGTGGCAAGGAAACATATGACGAAACGCGGGATTTCGATAAGCAATGAATAGTGTATCAATAGTTTATCTTTATCTCTTGGTGTCATTCCGAGCGGAGCGTAGCGAAGTCGAGGAATCTTCTAGCGGTTATTATTAATCTTTACTATAAATCGTAAATCTTTCGACTATCGTCGGCAGATCCCTCAACTGCGTTTCGATGATTACATCGAAACTTCGTTCGGGATGACCGTGTATTTTTATGAAAACTAGGTTCAGTTACAAAGACATCCATCACTGCGACGCGGTCGTTCTGACTTGCATTGATTTCCGTTTTTGGCGGGAAACTTTGGAGTTTGTGGAGCAAGAGCTGGGAATAAAAACTTTTGACTTTCCGTCGCTTCCCGGCTCGGCCAAAGCGATAAACGAGTGTTTGGGAGAAAACGATCTGGCGTTTCAGTGCATCGGCGTGCCGTGCGAATTGCATCACGCCAAAAAGATAGTTATCGTCAATCACGAAGATTGCGGTGCGTACGGCGGATCGGCTAAATTTGAAAGCAGCGAGGAAGAACAGAAGTTTCACGAGGAAGAACTTGAAAAAGCTAAAGCCAAACTTGTTGACAAATACCCGGAAAAGGAGTATATTCTCGTGTACGCCCGACTCGCGGATGAGAAGGAAAATATTGAATTTTTGAAAATATAGGTTACGAACTACGAAATGAACGAAATACGAAAGTACGAAAAAGTGGTGTTTTGATGTTTCGTAGTTCGTAAATGTTTTTTGGCCGCAAGTCTTGGTTTTCAGACTTGCTTTTGTTTTTTTTCGGTGTTCTTTGAAAGGAGATGGGACAATGCCAAAGAAAGAAGTTTTGATTTGTGAAAAATGCCACAGAGTTTATTCTTGTCAGAACAAAACTGGCCGTGATAGGAAATATTGTCCGTCAGGATATCCTTTTCAGCATTGTAAGGCAGATTGCCTCGCGAGCATAGAAAATATCGGCAAGAGGGAATTTGTGGAACGGGGAGTATGCGAGTGTTGCGGAGGTTAGAGATAGTATGGTCTGCCAAAAAGTTATTTCATGTTACTTTTGCGACAATCCTGTCGTTTGCCATGGACAAGAGGGGATGAAATCGTGCGGTTCGTGTGGTAGTGTGTATGACGGATCGCCGAAAGTGAAATACGCTGTTTGCGGTTTGTGTCGTTCGAGGATTCCTTTGGGTTTTAATATTTCGAGGAAGATTGAAATGGCGCGAGAAGCAGGCAGCAACAAATTTTGAGCAGGGCTAATTTCTGCTCAAACGTGCATAGTTTTTTCCAGGCGGTGTTTCGGACGCGTTCCGAGCCCGCTTTTTTTGTGGCTTTTACGGCGGTTTGTTTTTGTGATATGATATAAACGTAAAAAATAATTGAAAACAAATGGCAAAAGCTTGGAAAATCGCCGGAGTGATTTTCGGCGCGATCGTTTTTTTGGCAGTCGGCGTATATTTTTTCGGCGGAACACTTAATCAGGAAAATACGATAAATTCTTCTCTATATTATTCGGGAGAAACGGAAGATTTCGGAACTTCAGACGCGGTAGGACTTCCGAAAAATTCCCGGGGCGCTCTGCCGGCGGCTCCGATGAACGATATGAAGTTGGGCGGCAAAATGCAAGAAATGGTTAGCGATGACAGCGGGGCGGTTGATTTTTCCGACGGGACGGCGGATAAGAAAATAGTCAAGAATGGAAATTTGAATCTCAAAGTGGACAACGCGGATGAGGCGGCGGAAGAAATTTCGGATATCGCCAAAAGCAACGGCGGAACGGTTTTCTCCTCTAATTTTTTCCAAGGCAAGGACAATACGAAAAGCGGAACGGTGAGTGTCAAGGTTCCCGTGAATAATTTCGAAAAAACCTTTTCCGAAATGAAAAAAGTCGCCAGTTTGGTTTTACGGGAGTCTGCTTCCGGGACTGATGTTACGGAACAATATACCGACTTGCAAGCGCAATTGAAAAACAAACAAACGGAAGAGCAGGCTTTTACGCGCATTATGGAACAAGCCCAGAAAATCGATGACATTTTGGCGGTGCAAAGGGAACTTTCCCGGGTGCGGGGGCAAATCGAGCAGCTGCAGGGCAGGATAAAATATTTGGAGTCTCAGACGGATATGTCGACAATTACGGCCAGCTTGACGGAAGATGCCAATATTTCCATCACGGATAAATGGCGCCCGTGGCAAGTGGTGAAAGAGTCGGTTAGTGTTTTGGTGAAAAAGATTCAGGATTTCGTGGATTTTGTGATTCGCTTGGTGATTCTCGCGGTTCCAATTCTTCTTCTTTACGGAATATTGGCGTTGGTTGTGTACAGGATTGGGAAGAAAATATATCTCAAGGTGAAAAACAGGAACGAGGGCGAAGGCAAATGAAAAAATGAAATTTTACGGTATTGAGAACCTCCGAAGACGAAATTTTCGGAGGTTTTCTTTTTTCTTGAAATAAAATAAGAATTGGGGTAAAGTAGAGGATATGGAAGACCCCGTTAGAAATTCAATTTTAAGCGGGAATCCAGAAAGATTTTAAAGTTATAGCTTATATGAAGGAAATTTCTAACGGGGCAAGCAAATACAACCCAAAATTCATTGAACCGAAGTGGCCCGCCTTCGCTAAAGCTACGGCAGGGCAAGCAGAAACAAATGGATAAATATAATCCAAAATTCATAGAACCGAAGTGGCAGAAGTTGTGGGAGGAAAAACCGGATTTATACGCGGCCGATAATGATTCTCAAGAAGAGAAGCGCTTCATTTTGGATATGTTTCCCTATCCTTCCGGAGAAGGGCTTCATACGGGGCACGTGGAAAGCTATACCGCGACGGATATCGTTTCCCGGTACTTCAGAATGAAAGGGAAAAATGTGCTTCATCCTCAGGGATGGGATGCTTTTGGATTGCCGGCGGAAAATTATGCTATCAAGACGAAAATTCATCCGGAAAAAACGACTAAAACAGCCATTCACAACTTCAAACGGCAGATGAATATGATGGGCTTCGCTTATGATTGGTCGAGGGAACTCAATTCATCGGATCCGGAATATTACAAATGGACGCAGTGGTTTTTCCTGCTTTTGTATAAAAACGGACTGGCTTACAAGAAAAAAGCCAAGGTGAATTGGTGTGATTCCTGCAAAACGGTGCTGGCCAACGAACAGGTGGAAGACGGGAAGTGCGAGCGGTGCAAAAATCCGGTGCGGCAAAAAGATTTAGAACAGTGGTTTTTCAAGATAACGGATTTTATTGAAAACAAGTTATTCGCTTCGCGAACCCGCGCTACGAATGCGGGACATACGAATGAAAAATCCGGCAAAACTTATACTTCAGGACTCTTGAGCGGTCTTGATAAAATTGATTGGCCGGAGTCGACGAAGATGCTGCAGAGGAATTGGATTGGGAGGAGTGAAGGAGCGACAGTAAAATTTAAAATTGTAAGCGCCGAGCCCTCTCCTGTCCGGAGTACCGGACATACTCTCCCGATTACGGGCGAGGAGGAATACTTGGAAGTATTTACGACGCGGCTGGATACGATTTATGGTTGTAATTACGCGGTTGTCGCGCCGGAGCATAAAATAATTGACGACTACAAATCGCAAATTACAAATTATGACGAAGTACGAAAATATCTTGAAAGCGTAAAGGGAAAATCGGATTTGGATCGGATGGAGGCGAAAATCAAGACGGGGGTGGAAATAAAAGGCCTAAAAGTTATCAATCCTTTTACCAATGAAGAATTGCCGCTATACGCGGCGGATTACGTCCTTTCGCAATACGGCACCGGAGCGGTGATGGCGGTGCCGGCGCACGATGAACGTGATTGGGAATTCGCGAAAAAGTATAACCTTCCAATCAATCAAACAATCGAGCCGTGTTTTATAACAATAAATGGTTTGGACAAAGTCAGGGAGGATCAGCCGTTTGTAGAAAGGGATTCAATTACAGCAATCGTAAAACACTGGAAAGAAGAATCTTATATCGTTTTGAAGTGGAAGCAGGTCGACTGGAAAACTTTTATAACCGGAGGCCCGGAGAATGATCAAAGTTTTGAAGAAGCGGCGAGAAGTGAGGTTCTTGAAGAAACAGGTTATAAAAATTTAAAGTTAATCAGGGAATTACCCAGGTATCACAGTCAGTTTTATCATATTCCGAAAAAGTTGAATCGGTTTGCGCATATGAGAGTTTTTTATTTCAAATTGGAGAATGACGAACATCAGGATATTTCAGATATAGACAAGGAGAGACATGAGGTTGTTTGGGTTTCGGAAAATGATATAGAAAAAATGCTAACCCCCGAAGCGCATAAGTATGTTTGGAAAGTATTAAAAGACGGGGAAAAAGTCTTTACTTCTGACGGAGTTTTGATCGATTCCGATGAATATTCCGGACTAACTTCCGAAGAAGCGCGGGAGAAGATGGCGGAGTGGCTGGAGAAAAATAATCTTGGAGCAAGGAAAGTAAATTACAAACTGCGCGATTGGTTGGTGAGCCGGCAGAGATATTGGGGGGCGCCTATTCCCATTATTTACTGCGAAAAGTGCGGGACGGTTCCGGTGCCGGAAGAGGATTTGCCGGTGAAATTGCCGACGGACGTGGATTTTTTGCCGACGGGGGAATCGCCGCTGAAATATTCCAAGAGTTTTCAAAACGTAAAATGCCCCGTGTGCGGCGGGAAAGCCACGCGCGAGTCCGATACGATGGACACGTTCGTTTGTTCTTCATGGTATTACTTTCGTTACGCTGATCCGAAAAACGAAAAAGAATTCGCGGATAAAGAACTAATCAAAAAATGGCTGCCGGTTGATCTTTATGTTGGCGGAGCGGAACATTCTGTTTTGCATTTACTTTACGCGAGATTTTTCACCAAAGTCTTGCACAATTTGGGATACATTGATTTTGACGAGCCGTTTTTGAAACTGCGCCACCAGGGAATAATTTTGTCGGAAGACGGCCGGAAAATGTCGAAGTCTTTGGGTAATGTCGTCAATCCGGATGATGAAGTGAAAAAGTGGGGCGCCGATTCTTTGCGGATATTTGAAATGTTTATGGGACCGCTGGAAGACGCCAAACCCTGGAATACGAAAGGGATAGTGGGAGTGTATCGGTTCTTGGAAAAAGTTTATAAACTCGCGAAAGCAGTGCGAATTGAAGCGAATGGGAGCAAATCGGGAATAAATAAAAAGTTGGACTCACTGGTTCACAAAACTATCAAGAAAGTCACGGAAGATATTGAGGCGATGCGGTTTAATACGGCTATCAGTCAGCTTATGATTTTTACTAACGAATTGGATAAAGAAAAAGAAATCCCAATTACCAATTACCAATTGCTAATCACCCTTCTTTCTCCTTTCGCTCCGCATTTGTCCGAAGAACTTTGGAACAGCCTGGGAAATAAAGATTCTGTATTCAAAGAAAAGTGGCCGGAGTATGATCCGGAATTGGTCAAGGACGAGGAAATAGAATTGGTTTTGCAGGTGAATGGCAAGGTGCGGGACAGGATAAAAGCCGACGCGGATTTGAGCGAGGAAGAAGCAAAAAAAATAGTGCTGGCAAGCGAAAAGGTCCGGGCGCATATTTCCGGAAAAGAAATCAAGAAAGTTATTTTTGTGAAGGGGAGGTTGGTGAATATAGTGATATAACTCGCTAAAGCAGAGCGAATGATAGCCAATGGGAGCGAATACAATAACACGAATTGGCTCTGATTCGCTTCGATTAGCTCGGCTTTCGCGAGTAGCTATAAATGCAGGCAGTAATTTTGGCGGCGGGGCGCGGCAAGAGGATGAACAATCTGACGACGGTGACGACCAAGCCCATGCTGAAAATCAAAGGCAAACCGCTGTTGGAACACAAGCTTAACGCGCTTCCCAAAAAAATCAAGGAAGTTATTTTTGTGGTCGGATATTATTCCGAACATGTACTTAACCACTTCAAAAGGTATCATAATGGACGGCGGATCACTTATGTTTTCCAGTCCAGCCTGAACGGAACCGGCGGGGCTATCCACTTGGTAAGAAGCATATTGAAAGACAATTTCCTGGTTTTGATGGGAGACGATCTGTACCATAAAAAAGATTTGGAGCGGATGCTTCAGCACGATTTGGCAATTTTGGGATATGAAGTGGATGACCCGTCCCGGTTTGGAGTGATAAAAACCGATCAAAGAGGTTGTATGGCGGATGTTATTGAAAAACCGAAAAATTCCCGCCATAAGCTGGCCAATGCCGGAGCGTATGTTCTCAATAAGAAATTTTTTGATTATGAGCTGGTTTCAATCGGCGGCGGCGAATTCGGTCTTCCCCAAACTTTGGCGAAGATGGCGCGTCAGCACAAGATCGTCGTGGAAAAAGCCACCGCTTGGCATCCGATCGGCAATCCTGATGATTTGGAAAAAGCGGGAGAAGTTTTGCATAAGTTTATATAGCCTCATGAAAACAAATTAAATTTTTTCTCTGTGGATAACTTTCCTCCAGATGACTCTTTTAAGTCTTCCCGGAGGCTTTTTTTTATGGTACAATAATACCAAAGCCGCCAGCTAAACTTTTTTGGAAGTGGAGAAAAAAAAGATAAACAAAAAGAGTTTTAAAAAACCCATTGCCGGCATCTTCTTGGTATGTTTTTTGCTGTCTCTTTTTTCTTTCCCGCCATTTTCCCAGGCCGCTTCCCAAATAGACATCAGCGCCTACGTCGTTTCCAAAGACGACGCCCCTCTTGACGGACAACATTCCATCCGCTTCGCCCTCTACACCCAAAACCGGACCAATTCCAGTGAGGGGGAAACGACCGGCAAAGTCTGGGAAGAAACCCAAAAAGTGTCCATCAAAGACGGAATGATCAAAGCCACTCTTGGATCGCAAACCTCTTTTCCGTCCAATCTTAACCTCACCCAAAACCAATATTTTTTAGGAATAAAAATCGGGGAAAACTCAGAAATGGTTCCCCGCAAAAAAATCAGTGCCAGTCCTTTTTCTATCAGCGCTATCAGCGCTTCTTCGCTCAACGGAGCGGTCGCGGGCACGGAAGCCGGCGACATCCCTCTCATCGGGACGGGCGGAAAGATAGATATCGGTCTTCTCCCCACCGGGGAAGAGGATAACCAACTGGTTTTAGGCAACGACCCCCGGCTTAGCGACACGGCTTCCTTGTCTGTCAGCGGCAGTCCCAAATACCTGACTGTTTCCGGAGAAACAATCACTCTCAAAAAAGTAACTTTAGGCACGGACACTAGCGGATCTTTGGCTCTCACTCAGGGCGGAACGGGACTATCTTCCTATACCGCCGGCGATATGCTTTACTATTCCTCCGGTGGAGCTCTCTCCAAAATTACCATCGGAGAAAATGGGCAATTGCTGACTATTCAAAACGGAGCGCCTATTTGGCTGGACGCTTCTACCGGGACAAGCTACACCGCCAGTGGATCACTGCTTCAATTGGTCGGTAGCGCTTTTTCCGTCAAAACCGGGACTTTGACTGACACCAGAATTTGTACATATTCCACCTTAGACGGTTTGGTTTGCGATACGGAACCTTCCGGGGTGGCCTACAGCGCTGGTAATGACCTGGATCTGACTGGCGCAACTTTCAATCTCGAGTCGCAGCTGGATTATGTCACCACTATCTCCCGGGATTCTTCCGATCTAACCTTACAAACCACCACTTCCGGAAATATTATTTTTTCTCCGTTTGGCAACGTCGGTGTCGGTACCACTAGCCCGGGAACAAAACTCCATGTTAGCGGCGTCATCACCGCTACCGGAGGCACATCCACCAATTGGAACACCGCCTACTCTTGGGGGAGTCACGCCGGACTCTATGACACTACCGGCACAGCTGCTACTGCGGTTTCTACTCATGAGTCTTCCTACAATCATCTCAATTACAACACCGCCTACTCTTGGGGCAACCACGGAGCGGCTGGCTATCTGACCAGCTACGCCGAAACCGATCCGATCTTTTCCGCTTGGGACAAATCCACCGGTATCTCCATCACTGAAAGCCAAATCAGTGATTTGCAATCCTATCTCACGGCGGAAACCGATCCGGTCTTTTCGGCTTCGGATGCTTTTGGCATAGACAGTACCGACATCACCAACTGGGATAACAAAGTTTCTTCCCAATGGGGAACTTTCGGCAGCAACATTTCCTATTCTTCCGGCAACGTCGGTATCGGCACCACCAGTCCCGGCTACAAACTAGACGTCCAAGGCGGCTACGTCAACGCCAGTAGCGGTCTTTGTATCGGCGGCAGTTGCATTGATTCTTGGAGCGCGGGAGGAGTGGGACAGACTTACTTGGCAGGTTCCGGATTGACTCTAAATACGGATACTTTCAAACTGGGAGGAACAATCAGTGAAAATACCAACCTCAATCTCTATTCCAGCGCCAACTACGATTTGAGATTCTATAATTCCAATTCAGGAAGTGAGATGTTGTTTTTGGATAGTTCTGCTGGATACGTCGGCATCGGTACCACCGCTCCAGGCACGAACCTGGAGATAAACGGCCAGATTAAAATTACCGGAGGAACACCCGGTTTGAATAAGGTTCTGACTTCCGATGCCAACGGCTTAGCTACCTGGGAAACATCCGGGGCATCCGGGGCTGACACCGCCCTGTCCAACCTAGCCGCCGTCGCCATCAACACTTCGCTTCTGCCGGCCACCGATGACACGATTGACTTGGGTGACGACACCCATCGTTTCAGGGACTTATACTTGGGACCCGCTACTTTACATATCGGATCCGGCACCACTGACGAATATACATTGAGTTATGATACGGACAACAACCGCTTGGGCTTTAATGTCAATGGATCAGGCAATGAAGAAATTGTTTTCAATTCCAGCGGCTACGTCGGCATCGGAACCACCAACCCCACTTACAAACTAGATGTCCAAGGAGCGGGAGCAGCCGGACAAATCAACGCCGCCGCCGGGCTTTGCATAAACGGGGACTGTAAAACTTCCTGGGCCGATAGCGGTATCGGTTCAGATCTTTGGACTCAATCAGGATCGGATATTAGTTATATTGCCGGCAACGTGGGCATCGGTACTGCCAGTCCTGCTAATCTCTTGGAAATTTCAGGAGGGTCCAATCAATTCAAAGTTACCAATTCAACCAGCGGTTATTACGCCTATCTAAATAAGCAATCAACCGCCTTAACACTCTCCAATAGAGTGCTTCAACGCGGAGACCTAGATGTTTGGACAGCTCGGCAAACCAATAAAAGCTGGCGAGGAGTGGCTATGTCGGCAACCGGTCAAGAACAAACAGTCGTAAACTATGATGGCGATGGCTTGATTTATACTTCCCATAACTATGGCGTTGATTGGGAAGGACAATCAAATGGTGCGCATAACTGGAGATCAGTAGCTATGTCTCAAAACGGAGATATTCAATCCGTGGTGGGAGGCTGGGCCAGCCAAATCTATGTCTCTACCAATTATGGTGCTTCGTGGACAGGCTATGGACCGGTTGGAATTACAGACTGGACCGACATATCAATGTCTCAAAGCGGAGCAATACAGACAGCAACGCCGTATAGCGGACAAATTTATCTTTCAACAGACTCCGGCCAAACTTGGGCGCCCAAAGGTTCAACTAAAAGTTGGTTAGCTGTAGCAGTATCTTCAGACGGACAATATCAGACAGCCGTAGAAAGGAATGGTAAAATCCATGTTTCAGCCAATTCGGGCGAAACATGGACTGCCTATGATAGTCTAGCCGATAAATGGTGGTCAGAAGTAGCAGTATCTTCAAATGGACACTATCAGACAGCCGTAGAAAACAACGGTAGAATATATGTTTCTACCGACTATGGAGTTTCTTGGTCAGCCTGCACCGATACGATAGTCAATTCCGATAGATATTGGACTTCAATCGCTATGTCCGCGGATGGACAAAAACAAACAGCTTTGGAAAATAACGGGAGTATTTATACCTCGGACGACTATGGAGCGCATTGGGCAACGCATGAATCTAGTAGAGCTTGGTATAGCGTGGCTATGTCTTCTGACGGTTCTAGGCGAACCGCGTCAGTTAGTGGCGGTCAGATTTATACAATTGTTGCCGAAGACACCCCGGTTGATGTGGCTATCATAGCCTCTGACACCAGTTCGCTTGCCTCTGAGGCCGGTATCGTTACGTTTGGGTATGGCGACGGTCGGACAATCCTTGATGGCAGTTCATTACGCTTTAATATTGGTGGAGTGGAAGCCCTTCAGATCGCAAATACCGGCTACGTCGGCATAGGGACGACTTCGCCGGACACCACCTTGAAAGTAGTCGGTTCCATCTGCGCCAGCGCCACTGACACCGCTTGTTATGGAACTGCCGCCGGAAGCATCTACGCCGCCAATTTCATCGTCGATGGCACCACCCATCTGCCCGACTATGTCTTTGAAGAGGATTACCCTCTTTTGACTATAGCGGAACTGGAAAACTATATTGCCCAAAACAAGCATCTCCCCAACGTTCCCAGTGCCGATGAAGTAATTCGCAATGGACTAAACCTCTCCCAGATGGTTCCAATACTCTTGGAAAAAACCGAAGAAAACACTCTCTATATCATCGACAGCTATAATCAAATCCAAAAACAACAAACACAGATCGCCGGCATAACCGACAACCAAAACAAGATCGTTAGCCAATTGACCAACCAGCTGGCCGATCAAACCCTTTCCGTTAATGAAAAAATAACTCTCATCGGAGCGAACCTGGATGAACTTTCTACGGAGCAGTTGGAAACGATTAGAGATCAGATTGCCGGGCACGAAACGCGCATAGTCAATTTGGAGGCGCAAATGACCGATCTCAAGAGTAAAATGTATATCGAAAGGTACGACGAACTCTGGAATTTTTATCTCCTCTTTAAACCGGAAAGCCTGAAAGACTTAGTGTACGCGAAAAACGGCAACGTCACGCTTCTCGACGGCAAAATCACGGCCAAAGACATCGAAGCGTTGGGGACGGTGAAAGCCAAATCAATTGAGACGGACGAGCTAGAATTAAAGGAGGGCAAGACTGCCGGAAAGGGCGTCATTAACTCCGGTGAAACCGAAGAAATAATTCTGACACCCTTTGCCAGCAAGGCCGCCAAGATTTCCATTACGCCTTCCGGCGACACTTTTGACAAAGTGCTATTCTATGATGAACTCGAGGAAGGAAAAAGTTTCAAGGTAAAAATCAAAGAAGCCACCGCGGAGGGCGACATAAACTTCGACTGGTTTATCATCAAATAATTTTTGAATTTTGAACCGGTTCAATCAGGCGCGTTGGACAAATCGGACGGATCAGACAAATCCGACAAATCAAAAAAATGCAAGAAAAAGAATCGCAACTCATTTCGCCGCATGGCGGTTACAGGAAACTCAAAACTTTTCAATTGGCTCAAACCATCTTTGATTTGAACATGTTTTTTTGCGACAAATGGATTAAGAGCTGGAAACTGAGAGAACAAATGACCGGCGCGAGCAGAAGTGGAAAACAAAACATTGTGGAGGGGTCGCAAGACAGCGGAACTTCCAAAAAAATCGAAATCAAATTGACTGGCACGTCGCGCGGAAGCTTCGAAGAACTTTTGCAGGACTACGAAGATTTTTTGGCGGAGAAAAGACTTTCACAATGGAAAAAAGACGACCAGCGAGCGCTGGAAGTTCGAGCGATGCGTTTTTCCGGCAGATTGGATTCGTCCGATTGGTCTGCTTTGTCCGAGCGAGGTTTTCTTGATGATCCGGAAAAGTTTGTCAATCTCATGATCTGTCTCATTCATCAGGAGAACTTCTTGCTTGATCGCCAGCTCTTGACTTTGGAGCGGGAACTTTTGGAAAAAGGCGGTTTCACTGAAAATCTTTACAAAAAGAGGATTGCCTTTAGGAACAAACAAAATGTTCTCCAAAAGCCCTAAAAACCCAAATATCCCAGACATTCCCAAAGCTTAGAACCAGGATGAAAAAAATCCTATGAGCGCGAAAAAAAAGAACTTCCTGCTGCCGACTTTGGAAAGCAAGGGTTAAAAATTGACGGCAGATTAATCGAAATTATTCCGCTGTGGAAATGGTTATTGGCTCTAAGATGATGACGGAGCGGCGGAAGCGAAAAACAGATGATTGCAACGATTCTCAAAACAGAAAAATATGTTATAATAAAAAAATGGAAGAACAGCTAAAACCAAACATAAAAATCACCGATCTCAACGTTACTTACAACAAAGGGAAAACCAATGAGATCCGGGCGCTGGAGAACATCAACTTGGAGATTAACCCCCGCGAGTACGTGATCATATTCGGTCCGTCCGGTTGCGGAAAATCCACTTTGCTTCATGTCATCGCCGGTTTGCAAAGACCGACCAGCGGCGGCGTGGAAGTGGAAAGCGAGGATATCGGGAAATACGGCGAAGAAAAAATGGTCGCCTATCATCGAGAAAAAATCGGGATGATTTTCCAGGCCTTTTATTTGATTCCGTCTCTTAATGTCGCCGACAATGTTTGTTTGCCCAAGATTTTTGAAGAATCAGAAGAAGGAGCGAGACTGCGAAAAGCCGCCGGACTTTTGGAGCGTTTTTCTATCGAGGAACAGGCAAAAAAGTTCCCCGGCGAACTTTCCGGCGGACAAAAGCAGCGGGTTTCCATCGCCCGGTCGCTTATCAATGATCCCGAGATAATTTTGGCGGACGAGCCGGTTGGCAATCTTGATTCCAAATCCGCCCACAACGTGATGTCGATCCTTGAGGAATTGAACGAAAAGGACAAAAAAACCGTCATTTTGGTAACCCATGATCCGGCGCATCTTGACTACGGAAGCAAAATAGTGCACATGAAAGACGGGAAAATAACCAAAGTCGAAATCGTCAAAAAAAGAAAAAGACTGATCGACAGCTATATTTTCAAAGACGGTAAATTGAATGAGAATTTGGAAAAGATGGGGCTTACGAAAGAAGAATTCGTGTCGCCGGACCTGAATCTGCTAATGAGATCTTTTCGGAACCTGACTTTTGAACAAATAGGGTCGTTGATGGTGCCCTTCAAAGTCCAACAGCTTTTCTCCTATATTTTTTTCAGCATAACCGAAGAACAAATCAATTTCGCCAAGCAATGCCTGCAGGATTTTATTTTCGGGAAAATAGACGCTGAGGAAATGGTTGAAAAATTAAACAAAGACGAAAAAGAAGGTGGAGCCGGCTGGGACAAGCGGAATGCTCAGAAGTTTTCTCTGGAAGCTATGGCAATGCTCCGAGAGGCCGACAAAATTGATTTTTCCGATGTCGGTTTGTCGTCTACTCGCTTGTCCGATTACCTGGTTTCCGTTTCCGGTTCGATTTCTCCCGAGAAAAAAACAAACCTGGCCAAGGTAGTTGCCGACCGTTTGAAAAACAAAATCGGTTTTGACGAGTTGTCGAAAATTATCGATATGCCGGAGAATAAAGGCGGGCTGGGGCTCGACCGGCGGACCGCCCGGAAAATAGCCCGGGCTATCGAGCTGATATTGCTTTTGCGGTATTCGGCCTAGTTAGGGCATAAAATTAAAACATTATGAAAACCAAGGATTTAGCCAAACTTTCCATCAGGATGTTCAAAGCCAGGACATCCAGGACGCTTCTGACGATTTTAGGCATGGGAGTGGGCATCGCGGCCATCTTGTTTTTGGTGGCTTTGGGATACGGAATCCAAAGAGCGCTTCTGGGGGCGATCACCACTGATGATTCGCTTATGTCCCTGGACGTTTCTCCGCTAAAAGCCGAAAGCGGAATAGAACCGCGGCTGATAGAGGAGATAAGAAAAATGCCGGAAGTGGAAAAAGTGAGCCCGGCGTTTGAGACCGGAGCCAAAGCGAAATACGGCGGAACAAGTTCTGATATCCGGGCGATCATCAGCGATCCGTCTTTTTTGAGTCTTGACGGAACGAAAATTGCCGCGGGGCAAGGAATTGGCGGCGAGAACGGCCGGGGGGTGGTCATTTCTTCGATGTTTGCCAAGATTTTTGACAAACAACCGGAGGAAATGCTGGGAGAAAAAATAGTTTTTTCTTTTCCGTCCGTCCGCGATTCGGGCGGCGGCCAGACATTGAAAGAGAATGAGGAATTTGAGATCATTGGATATGTCGAAGGAAAAGAAAATTTCGTGCACATAAACAGAGCGGCTTTTGAAGAGGGGATGTTTTTTGAAAATTATTCCCGGATCAAGGTGAAGTGTCTTTCTTCGGACGCGTTGAAGGGCGCGCGCGGGCAGATATCCGCGCTGGGGCTTTCCGTCTCGTCTCTCAGCGATGTTGTTGAACAGGCGGACAAAGCGTTCGCGATCATAAGGGTCATATTGGCCTTTTTCGGTGTTATCGCCCTGGTGGTCAGTTCTATCGGCATGTTCAACACCATGACTATCTCGCTTCTGGAGAGGACTGAAGAAATCGGCATAATGAAATCCGTCGGAGCCTCCCGATCCGACATACTGTCGATGTTTGTTTCCGAAGCTACCCTGATGGGACTTTTGGGCGGTCTTGCCGGAGTGGTAATCGCCGTATCCGGAGCGTGGGTGTTTAATTTAGCGGTTAACTTTATCGCCGGAAAGTTGGGAGGTAGCGCTGTTTCCTTATTCTATTTTCCTTCCTGGTTTCTTTTTCTTATCGTAGGTTTGGCTGCCGTGGTAGGACTTTTAACGGGAATCATTCCGGCCAAACGGGCCAGTTCCACTGATCCCTTGGAGGCGCTTCGGTATAAATAGGCTTTAAAAAAAATATGAACGTAAAAAAAACCCAGAAGAAAGAAAAAAGGCCGGAAAATTTTTTGAGAAAAAACCGTCGAGAAATAGTTTTTTTGGCATGTGTTGTTTTTTTGGCGGGAATCTATGACACGGGACATTTGTTGGAGGAACGTAAAGCAAAGGAGATCAAAAGATACGTGCCGATTTCCGTTTCTTCAAAAAAAAGCGGAGTGTTGGGAGAAAACACGCAAAATTCGGATTTTACGAGCGAGGACTATAAAGTTAAGTCAATTACGCTCGGCGGACGCGCCGATTTTGAATTTTCCAATGAAGAAGACGCGGAGTCTCTTCGGATAGACGATGTTTTGGGGGAGCTGGTCGTGTCGGAAGAGAAAGATGACACTAAAATTATTTTGAATTGGAGAACTAACAAAGCCGCCATATCCCGCCTGGAATATCAGAAAAATCGGGATGTCGCGGTGAAAACCGTTATGGAAAACGATTTCGGTTACAGCCATACTATGGTGCTTTCGGCGCTTGATTCGGGAAGCGTTTACAATTATGTCATCAAAGCTGTGGATCGATCGGGAAGCGAACTGGAATCGGATCGCTATGTTTTCTATTCCGGGGAACCTAACGCGTCGCTTATTGACGTTTTGCAAAACGCCGTTCAAAAAGTTTTCGGCTGGGCGATAAAGGGATAAGATTTGGCGCGGAAAAAATAAAAGATATTATAAATTCACAATGAGCGAGCCGATAATAGAAGCCAGCAAGTTGGAAGTTGTTTATAATAAGGGGAAGGCCAACGAACTCAGGACGTTGAAAGACGTCAGCGCCAAGATTTTTCCCGGCGAATTCGTGATTGTCTTCGGTCCGTCCGGATGCGGAAAATCAACTTTTCTTAATTGTATTTCAGGGTTGCAAACTCCTTCTTCCGGGGAGGTTTTTATTAAAGGGAAGAGACTGTCCGAAATGGGCAAGAAAGAAATGGTGCGCGTTCATCAATCCGTTATCGGAATGATTTTCCAGTCTTTTTGTTTGATTCCCTCTTTGACCATTTTGGATAATGTTTGCCTGCCAATGGTTTTTCTCGGTGAAAGCAGAAAAAAAAGGGAGGAAAAAGGGTTCCAGCTTTTGCATCGTTTCAACGTCGTGGAACAGGCCGGGAAAATTCCCAGCCAGCTTTCCGGCGGCCAGAAACAGAGGGTGTCAATCGCTCGGGCGCTTGTCAATAATACGGAAGTAGTTATCGCTGACGAGCCGGTGGGAAACTTAGACAGCGAATCTTCGAAGAACGTCCTTAATATCCTCAAGGACTTAAACGAAATTGATAAAAAAACGATTATCCTGGTTACGCATAACGCCGAACACCTGACCTTTGCCGACAGAGTTATCCACATCAGGGACGGGCAGGTGCTGAAAGAGGAAGTTTTCAAAGAAAAAAGGCCGGATTACGTGGTTGTGGAAAAAGAGCAAGTCCGGGGAGAAGACGAAACGGAAAAACTCTCTCCTGATTTAAGAATACTGATGAAAACTTTCAAGAATCTCTCCGCCGGACAAATTGGCGCTCTTTTGGTTCCTTTCAAAACCAATCAGCTGATGTCGCACGTGCTCACGGACTTTACCCGGGAACAGCTGGATACGGCCGAAGCCTATCTTAAGGAGCTTCTTTTTGAAAATATCGACGTGGAAACTCTCGAGAAAAATCTGGACAAGGATTATAAAAGAGGCGGAGCCGGGTGGAACAAGAAAAAAGCCCGGTCTTTTTCCCAAAGAGTCGGCGGGATACTGGATCGGGCGAAAATATTGAGAAGCGCTTCGGAAGGCGAGGCGGTGGCGTCCATCGCCAGTTATCTGATGGAATTTTTCAAGTTGGAGTTAGGAGAAGAAATCAGGCTGAGATTTGAGCTTTTAATCCGTCAGAGAATCCAAAACAAGATTGATCAGGAGGAATTAAGAAAGAAGCTGGACGCTCGAACGATGCTGGGAGGCGTCGGTCTTCACAAGAAAATAGCCGAAAAAGCGTCGCGGGAGATAGAGATAATAATCCTTATGAAATACGCGGCTTAGAGCCGTAAATAATTATGAGATTCAAAGATTTATTCGCCTTGTCCATCCGGATGTTCAAAACCAAGACTTCGCGGACTTTACTTACTGTTTTGGGTATGAGCATCGGGATAAGCGCCGTTTTCTTTCTGGTTTCTTTGGGATACGGACTGCAAAATACCGTTTTACAAAAAATAACCACCTCCGATTCTTTGCTTTCGCTGGATGTCGCCGAAGATCGTTCTTCGCCAGCCATTCTCGATCGGCTGTCTGTTGAAAAAATAGGGAACATTTCCGGAGTTTCTGAAACAAGTCCCGCGTCCAATCTCAAAGCCAAAGGGAAATTCAAGGAACTTGCCGCTGAATTGTCCGTTTTGTCGGTCAAACCGGTTTATTTTCGCCTTAGTGGGATAAAAGCAGAGAAAGGATCGGTTATTAATGATGAAAATGTTCAAGAAATCGCAGTCTCGTCTGCTTTGGCGAAGGTTTTTGGTGTCAGTCCGGATGAACTTATCGGGGAAAAAATGACTTTTTCTTTTGATATGGGATCCAAAAGTGAAGAGACGTCTGGCGGCAAAGCCGAAAAAATTACGAAGGTCGACTTAGACAAGGAATTTAAAATAACGGGTGTGATCCAGGGAGAGGAAAATATGGCATATATCAATTCCGGAGCACTGGAAAGTCTTGGCGTGGATCATTTTGACGAGCTGAAGGTGAAGTGCGCTTCCAATGATGATCTCGGCCGCGTCAAAGAAGAAATAGGCGACTTGGGTTTTTCGGTTTCTTCTCTTTCAGAAATGGTTGACCAGGTGAATGAGATATTTGACATAATAAAAATCGCCTTGTTGTTCTTCGGGTTTATCGCTTTGGTTGTCAGCGCTATCGGAATGTTCAATACTATGACGGTGGCTCTTTTGGAGAGGACGGAAGAAATCGGGATTATGAAATCCATTGGCGCTTCCGATATGAATATTATCCTTATTTTCATATTGGAGGCGACTGTTATGGGTTTTTTGGGTGGAGTGGCGGGGATTTTGATCGGTTGGCTGGAAGGAACATTCTTCAACTTGATAGTCAATCTTATCGCCAATCATTTTGGAGGAGAAAAGATTGATCTCTTCTATACTCCTTGGTGGTTCGCGCTAAGCGTGGCGGTCTTTTCCACTTTTATCGGCATGGCGACGGGATTTTTTCCAGCCAGAAAAACAACCAAGATAGACGTTCTTTCGGCTTTGAGATCAAAGTAGGAAATACGAATACCACTTGAAAGGCATTTTTGTTTGTGCCTTGGGAGAGACTTGAACTCTCATGGGATCGCTCCCACGCGATTTTGAGTCGCGCGCGTATACCAATTCCGCCACCAAGGCGCATGCGGTTATTTTGTATTTCGTTCCTTTCATAGTATAATATACTCAATCAGTATGGCAAAAATTATTTCTTTAGTCAATCAAAAGGGCGGGGTGGGGAAAACCACGTCTGCTATCAATTTGGCGACTTATCTGGCGGCGGCCGGAAAGTTTGTGCTTCTTGTCGATCTTGATCCGCAGGGGAACGCTTCTTCTGGATTAGGACTGAATGTCAGGGAAATAGAAAAAAGTTTGTATCATGCTATGATTATCGGCGAGCATCCTTCAAAAATCATCATTAAGACGGAAACTTTCGGTCACGACCTTATTCCGGCTTCGCAAGATTTAGCCGGAGCAGGGATAGAGCTGGTGCATCTGGATAATCGCGAATTTCGGCTCTATAACGTCCTTCGGGAAATCAGGACTAATTATGATTACATAATTATCGACTCGCCGCCCAGTCTTGGTCTGCTTACCATTAATGGACTGGTGGCGAGTGACGAGATAATTATTCCGGTGCAAACGGAATATTTCGCTTTGGAAGGACTCAGTCAGTTATTGAACACTATTGATTTGGTGCGCGAGAACTTGCAGCCCCAATTGAAAATTATGGGCGCGCTTCTCACGATGTATGACAAAAGAAACCGTCTGGCGCGGCAAGTGGTCAAGGAAATTCAGGATCATTTTCCCGGACATGTTTTTGATTCCGTAGTGCCGAGATCCATCCGGCTGGCTGAAGCGCCGGGGTTCGGAAAATCCATACTGAGTTTTGACGCTTTTTCCAAAGGAGCCCGGGCGTACAAGAATTTGGCGAGGGAGGTTATTGGATTGGAGAAAGGCGGCAATAAAAAATTTAGCGTGTAAAAAATAAATCAAAATCACTGATTATCACTGATTTACACATGATTTCACATGATTTTAAATTCAGTGTAATCAGGATAATCAAGTGTAAACCCGCCTGCTTTGCAATGCTGTTTTTCACTGAGTACTTTTGTTATTAGTTAATTTAAGATTACTACTGCCCCAAACAAGTTTAATGGCAAAGCATTGCGGGCAGGTCAGTGGTTCAGACATTATGGCACAAAATTATGGATTAGGAAGAGGTCTTTCTTCTCTGATTCCCCAAAAAAACAAAAAAAGCGACGAGAGTTCTCAAGAGGAGCTTAACTATTTCGGCGTGGTCAAAAACTCAACTTCCCCGGGATTTTCCAGTGTTGTTCAGGCGTTGGAAGAGAAGAAGGGAAAAGCGACGATTGGATTAAATTCGATTTCGGAAATTGAAATTTCCAAAATTGTTCCCAATCCCCATCAGCCCCGTCTGCAATTCGACGAAGCCAAACTGCAGGAGCTGTCCGATTCCATAAAAACCCACGGAATCATCCAACCGCTTATCGTTACTCAAAACGGCGCCGGATACGAGCTGGTGGCTGGAGAACGCCGCTTCCAGGCGGCGCGTTTGGCGGGTTTGACCAGCGTTCCGGTGATTGTCCGAAAAGCGGACGAACAGCAAAAGTTGGAATTGGCGATTGTGGAAAATGTCCAGCGGCATGATTTGAGCCCGATTGAAGAAGCCAAGTCGTATAAAAAACTGGCGGAGGAATTTGATTTGAGTCAAGAGGAAATAGCTTCGAAACTGGGCAAAAGTCGCAGCGCGGTGGCCAACAAGATCCGCCTTTTGGGTTTGCCGGTGGAAATCCAAAGGAGTTTAGTGGAAGGAAAAATAACCGAAGGACATTGCAAATTGCTTCTGGCTATTCCTAACGCGGAAAAACAGCGGGCTTTTTATGAAATGATTATGAAAGGCAATTTGACTGTCAGGCAGACGGAAGAAAAGACCAAGGAAGTGACGGTTCGCCATCATAAGCGGACTGTCTCGGTCGATCCGCGCATAAAACAAATCGAAGAGGAACTGTCTGGAGCGCTGGGAACGAAAGTCAAACTGTCTAAATCTGGCAACGGCGGAAAAATCCTGATCGAATACTATTCCGAGGAAGAATTGGGGAATATCGTAAGCAAGATAAAGTAATCAGTTCTTATAATATGCGAATCTATATTGATATTGGCGAAAAAGAAAAAAGCGGCGACTATTCGAGTTACTTTATTTCTATTCCACTTTCTAAAAAAGAGGCAATTTCTTTTGATAATTCATACAAAGGTTATCGGGTTATTAGGCAAATTTTGATTGAAGAAAAAAAAATGCCTGCAAGTCAAAAAATCACATCCGAGTGGGATACAATAATCATTGAAGGGGAGAAATTCGTGCAATCCGAACACATTCGTTGGGTAGACCTGAATAAAAAAGATTGGTGCAATAATGAGGTTTGGGAGACAGTATGGGAGGCACCGATGCCAGAAAAGTTGAATGAATTGTTACTGAAATACTCCGCGATAGCGAAAAAGCATTACAAAGAATTGTGCAAATTTTCACAGGAAATGTCAGAGTTTCAAGATTTGTTGTTAAAAGAGGTTGCTTATTACAAAGGTAGGTTTCGAGACTAAGATGAGTTGAATTGACATATTCGTGCTGTTGTGGCAGTATCATTGTATAGAAAGGTAAATATATGCGTAAAATTAATTTAAAAAATATAGTCTGGAAAGAAGGAAAATATTATGTTTCCTGGAATTTGAATACGGGCGTATCCAGTTTTGGCGACACCAAGAAGGAAGCTATTGAAGCCCTCCAAGAAGCGTTAGAATTATACTTTGAAGACGTCTCGCCTTCGAAAATAACAAAAGTGGAGCGTCTGAACATTGTTCCGTTGATTTTTAATAATGCCTAGACCGATAAAACTGAAGGTAATCATAAAAGTCCTTAAAGAAAAGGGCTTCTTTTTTATCTCGCAGAAAGGTTCTCATGGAAAATTCAGAAAACCGGGCAATCCGGCCATAACTGTGATTGTCAAAATGGGAAAAAAAGAAGTCCCGCGTGGAACTTTTCAATCGATTTTACTCCAGGCTAATTTAAGGGAAGATGATTTCAGGTAAAAAGCTGATTGGCAAGATTTTATGTTTCAGGCCGGGAGGCGCTGAGCCGACAACGCAAAAACCAGCCGACCAGTTCAACCAGAAAACCGGTTCAAATCATACCTTCTCTTTTCATAAACTTCTTGATATGGGATTTGGCGGCGGAAGTTTTGACGAACCTCAGCCAATCGCGACTGGGGTTTTTGTGTTCTTTGGAAGTGACAATCTCGATCACTTCGCCGTTTTTCACCTTATAATCCAAGGGGACGATCCGGCCGTTGACCTTGGCGGAAAGCGCCCGGTCGCCGATCTCGCTGTGGACGCGGTAGGCGAAGTCGATGGGGGTGGACTCTTCGGGCAGATCAATGATGTCGCCCAGCGGAGTGAAAGCGAAGATGTGGTTTTTGAAAAAATCAATTTTCAGTCCCTCCATAAATTCCCGGTCGTTTTTACCCAGTTCATTTTGCCACTCGCGGAGCTGTTTGATCCAGGTGATTTCTTTTTCCACTTCCGGAGATTGGGTGCCCTTTCTGCGGAAGAAAAAGTCCCGAATGCGGCTTTTCTTTTCGGTATATATCCAGTGGGCGGCAATTCCGAATTCAGCTTCATCGTCCATTTTTTTGGTGCGGATTTGGACTTCCAAAAATTTTCCTTCCGGCCCGAAAATGGTAGTGTGGATGGATTGGTAGCCGTTGGGCTTGGGGAGGGAGATATAATCCTTGATTCTTCCGACCAGCGGGCGGTATTTTTTATGGACTATCCCTAAGGTTTCATAACAGTTGGCCAGTTGCGGTACGATGATTCTTATACCGGCCAGGTCGTAAATTTTGTTAATGTCCATATCATGGCGCTTGAGTTTTTGAAAAAGGCTCCAAAGATGCTTTGTCCGGCCGAAAGTATCAATGACGGTTATTCCTTCTTTTTGCAATTCCTGTTTGAGTTCCGAAACGACTTTATTAATTTGCTTTTTTCTCTGTTCGTATTGTTCTTTGCAAAGTTTGGTTACGAGTTCGTAATTTTTCGGCTCAAGGTATTTGAAAGCCAAATCTTCCAGGCGCGCCTTGATTTCGCCGATTCCCAAGCGGTTGGCGATAGGGGCAAAAATTTCCATCGTCTCCAGAGCGATCCGCCGACGCTTGTTTTCCGGTAGCGCGTCCAGCGTTTCCATATTATGCAGACGATCGGCTAGTTTAATAAGAACCACGCGGACATCCTGAGCCATAGCCAAAAACATCTTCCGCAAGTTTTCCAGATAGATTTCTTCTTTAGTGCCGCGGAGGCGGATGTGTCCCAGTTTGGTCACGCCGTCCACCAGCTCGGCGATTTCTTTGCCGAATTTCTCCTCGATTTGTTTGAGGGTTATTTCAGTGTCTTCCGGCACGTCGTGCAGGATTCCGGCGGTTATGGTTCTGGCGCCCAGCCCGATCTTAGCCAGGTTCAAGGCGGTGTGGAGAGGATGCTGGATGTATTCTTCCCCTGATTTTCTTTTTTGCCCCCGGTGCGCCTTTCCCGCCATTTCATAAGCCACGCGAACCAGCGCTTCTTTTTTCGCGTCAAGCGGCACTCGGATGTTTTTCAGGACATCGTCGATTGTGATAAGACTGTGGGGCATATTTTAGAATTTACGAACTACGAAATAAGCGAATTACGAAAAATTTTAAATAGTTTGTTCTTTCTTTAAAGTACTTTCGTAATTCGCTTATTTCGTAGTTCGTAAATTACCTTTCGTATCCGCATTCTTTGCTGGAACATTTCGTTTTTTCTTTGGCGGCGTAAGTCATAAGCGACCCGCATTGGGGGCATTTTTCTCCGGTAGGCTTGTTCCAAAGGGCGAACTTGCAGTCAGGATAGCCATTGCAAGCGTAGAAAGTTCTGCCTTTCTTGGATTTTTTTTCCACGATGGCTCCTTTTTGGCATTGGGGGCAGGTTATGCCGGTTTTGTTTTCTATTTTCTGGATATTTTTACAATCGGGATACTTGGAACATCCCAGGAATGCTCCGAACCTGCCTCTCTTTACTACCATCGGCGCGCCGCATTTATCGCAAACATTCCCGGCGTTTTCTTCGTCCAGCTTTTTTTCCGAGTCGGTTTTTTCCGTATAACGGCAATTGGGATAGTTGGAACAGGCGATGAATTTTCCAAAGCGGCCGAACTTGACCACCAGATCCCCTCCGCATTCAGGGCAGGATCTGTCCAGTTTTTCCTGGAAATCTTCTTTTTTAACAGTCTTTACTTTGCTCTCGATGTTTTTATGAAAAGGTCCGTAAAAATTCTTGATAATCGGCACCCATTCTTTTTTGCCTTCAGCGATTTGGTCGAAATCTTCTTCGAGAGTGGCGGTAAACCCGGTGTCGACAATTTGGGGAAAATGTTCCACCAAAAGGTCGTTGACCACTAAGCCGATTTCCAGCGGATAAAGTTTTTTTTCTTCGTTTTTGTCGACATATTTCCTTTCAATGATAGTGGAAATGGTTGGGGCGTAAGTGGATGGGCGACCAATGCCGTTTTCTTCCAGTACTTTCACCAGGCTGGCTTCGGTGTAACGGGGCGGCGGAGGGGTGGATTTCTCTTGAGTTTCAATTTGGGCGATTTCCAACTTTTCTCCTGTTTTCAGAAGAGGAAGCATATTTTCCTCCAAATTTTTTCTGGAGGAATAAGCTTTCAGATATCCGTCGAATTTTATGGTTGAACCGGAAGCTCTGAGGGCGTACCGGTTGCCGGTTTTTTTGTTTTGGGCTTCGATTGAAACTTTAACTGAATCAAAGACAGCCGGCTGCATTTGGGAGGCGGCCATTCTTTCCCAAATCAATTTATATAATTTATATTGGCTGGTTTCCAGTTTTTCTTTCAGATCTTCCGGAATTTTTTCGACGCTCGCGGGCCGGATGGCTTCATGAGCCTCTTGGGCGCCCTTGGATTTGTTTTTGAAAAATCTTGGATTTTCCAGCGCGTAATCCTTTCCGAACTTTTTGGTAATAATTTTCTTGGCCGCCAGCATTGATTCCATCGACAGATTGACCGAGTCGGTTCGCATATAGGTAATGAAACCTTGCTCGTAAAGTTTTTGGGCGGTCATCATGGTGGACTTGGCGCTCCAGCCCAAGGTATTGATAGCGGTTTGTTGGAGTGTGGAAGTGGTGAACGGCGGAGCGGGACTGCGCAGAGTTTCTTTTTCCTGGATGTCGGTTACTGAAATTTCGGAATTTTTGAGATCTTTAACTATCAGAGCCGCTTCTTTTTCGTTTTTGAGAATGGTTTTTTTTGTTTTGTAATCCCCGGCGAAAAGTTTCAGGGTTGCGGTTTGTTCGATTTTTTCCCCGTTTTTTTCAACCAATTCTCCTTGGAATTTATCGTTTTCGGAATTGTTTTTCTTTTTTAGTTCCAAGGGAACGGTCCAAAAAGCTTCACTTTTAAATTTTTCAATTTCGCGTTCTCGCTCGGCAATCAGCCGCAAGGCTACCGATTGCACGCGTCCGGCGGACAGTCCCCGGCGGATTTTTTTCCAGAGAAAAGGCGACAGTTCATAGCCGACCAGGCGATCGAGCACTCGCCGGGCTTGCTGGGCGTCCACCAGATTCAAATCAATTTCCCGCGGATTTTGCAGAGCTTTTTCGATGGCAGTTTTTGTAATCTCATGGAAGACAATTCTTTTGGGCGAGCTTTTTTCCAGCTTCAAAGCTGACATAAGATGCCAGGAAATAGCTTCTCCTTCGCGGTCTTCGTCAGTCGCCAAGATGACTTCATCCGCTCGCGCGGCGATTTTTTTCAGTTCCGCGACTCTGGTTCTGGCAGCATCGGGAATAACATACTTCGGTTCGAAATTGTTTTCAATGTCGATGCCCATTTCCTTTTTTGGCAGATCGCGAACATGGCCGTAACTGGATTTTACGGTAAAAGACTTTCCCAAAAATTTGGAAATAGTTTTGGCTTTGGTGGGAGACTCAACTATTACGAGTTTCATATGTTCAAATTAGTTGATTTTATTTACTTGTTTTGACTGAGATGGTTTGATTAAGCTTCATGCCGAATTTTTAATTTTTAATTTTTAATAAATTTTAAATTGAAAATTCAATAAAAATTTCGAATTAAAAATTAAAAATTTCATAGCAGGATATAGTTTTGTCCTCCGATATTTCTCACCCAGCCTTTGATTTCCATCATAGCCAGAGTAGAAGAAACGGCGGAGACTTCGAGTTTGGCGAGTTTGGCCAGGTTGTCAATATGAGTCGGATCGGGCGATAGGATATCCAGCAGGATTTTTTCTTCGGCCGAACTTGGATTTTTCTCGACTTTTGTATTGTAGGTTTTTTCCCGGCTTATGTCCAATTCTTCCAAGATATCCGCCACACTAGTCAAAGTTCTGGCGCCTTGTTTGATCAGTTGGTTGGTGCCGAATGAATACGGCGAGAAGATGGAACCCGGAACGGAAAAAATTTCACGGTTGTATTCCAGTGCCAGATTTGCCGTGATAAGCGAGCCGCTTTTTTCGCCGGCTTCAATGACGATCGTTCCCATAGTGAGTCCGGCAATAATGCGATTGCGGGCGGGGAAAGTTGTCGTGCCGGCCGTGGTTTTTATCGGGTAGTCGCTTATGAGAGCGCCGTTTTCGATTATCTCGCGAGACAGATTGACATTATTCCTGGGGTAAATGCTTTCGTCATCCAGACTGTTTCCGAGAACCGCGATGGTTTTTCCGCGGGAGTCGAGTGCGCCGCGATGGGCGAAAGTGTCGATGCCAAGCGCCATTCCGGAAACAACCGTGATGCCGGCGGCGGCCAAGTCACGGGCAAAGCTCAGAGCGGCCTGCCGGCCGTAGTCGGTATATTTTCGGGAACCCACGATAGAAATGGCGGGGGAGTTGTTGAAAAAATCAAAATCGCCTTTAACGTAGAGGATGTAGGGGGCGTTGGGAATTTCTTTTAAAAGATCGGGGTAGTCGGAATCCGTCAGGGTTATCATCCGGATATTTTCTTTTTCCAACTTTTCCCACTCTTCCTCCGGATTGATGTTTTTGCGCTCGAAGATTATTTTTTCCGCCAGCTTTTCCGGAATCTTGCTGGCTTTTAGCTCGGTCAAATCCGCCCGCCAAACCGCCTCGAGACTTTCGAAATGGTTGAACAATAGTTTGAACTTCTGCGGTCCGACGCCGTTGATTTTGTTGAGGGAGTTTAAATATTTCATATAAAACAACAATAACACGCTACAAATTTAGTGGCAATTTGTAAATTAAGATAATAGTTACGCGGAAAAAACTTGACTATATATATATTGTGTTAGAGTAAAACGCTCGGAGCTTATTTTGAATAACGCTCTTTGCAAATATGGAACTGCCGGGGAAAAAGATAATTCAAAATCTTGGCATGGCGCGCGGGATAACAGTGCGGTCGAGAGATATTTTCAGTTCGATCGTCGGAAATATAAAGACGTCGCGGGTGTACTAGTGCCATAAGATAAAGTAGTGGCTTAAATTAAGTTTATGTTGGGAATTATAAGAACATTGGTAAACGTTATTGTAGGAGTCATTGAATTTTTGCTTTCGCTGCGGTTCATATTCAAGTTTTTCACGGTCAATGTCAGCACGCCATTCGTGGCTTGGATTTATGAAGTGACGGCGATTCTGGTAAGTCCGTTTGCGAAAATCCTGCCGGATCTGATAATAGGAGGATTTGTGGTTGATTTTGCCACACTCGTCGCGCTGATCGTGTACGTCCTCGCTGGTTATCTGATTCTGCAGTTGTTTTCCTTTGTCAGTCCCAGACATTACAATAGGGTCTGACGGGATTTCCAATGGTGTTAGCTAGTGTTAATTAAAGTAATCTAAAAAAATGCTGTGGACTATAATCATAATATTATTAATTCTGTGGCTTTTGGGGTTCGTAACGGCAAACACATTCGGAGGGTTGATCCATGTCCTGCTGGTTATCGCGGTCGTGGTAATCGCTCTGAATTTGTTGCGGGGCAGGAGAGCATTCTGAAAAGCAGAGTCTAATAGGACTCTTACTCTATAGCGTGCGTTTAGAAGACAGCTTTTCGAAATGGGGGCTGTTTTTTTGTCAAAAGGACGGTTTTGGAGTAGGATGAGGATAGATAACTTATTATGTGATTAATTCAATAATAAAAACATGGATCAAAAAAAACGTAACGACGGCGTTGGATATTGAATTTGAAAAAGCGGTGCGGCTGTTGGCCGAATATTTTCCGATTTCCAAGGAATTAAAGGAGGTAAGTAATACATTACGTACATGAATTTGGATAAACTGATTAGGAGAATAAGAGCCCGGCTCAAAGAGAACGCTGACGCGAAAACGCGAGAGAGCGGGAAGAGGTTTTTTAAGGAGGAGATAAAACTTTATGGGGTGAAAGCGGCGGTCGTTTCGAAAATTGCCAAAGAGTTTTGGGCGGAAATAAAAGACCGGAAAAAGGCGGAAATTTTCGGGTTGTGCGAAAGGCTGTGGCAGTCGGGGATGATGGAAGAATCTTTCATCGCCTGCCATTTTTCCTATGCAGTCCGAAAACAATATGAGCCGAAAGATTTCAAGGTTTTTGAAAAATGGATTGAAAAATATATCATCAATTGGGCGGCTTGCGACACTTTTTGCAATCATACGATCGGGGAATTCGTGGTCCGGTATCCGCCGTATGTTGCCGAACTAAAAAAATGGGCCAAGTCGAAAAACCGCTGGACGAGACGAGCCGCGGCTGTCTCGCTTATTATTCCGGCTAGGCGCGGAAAGTTTTTGAAAGATATTTTTGAGATCGCCGATATACTGCTCAAGGATAAAGACGATATGGCGCAAAAAGGTTATGGCTGGATGCTCAAAGCCGCCAGCGAGAAAAACCAAAAAGCCGTTTTTGATTATGTTATGAAAAACAAAAAAGAAATGCCGCGGACGGCCCTGCGTTATGCTATCGAAAAGATGCCAAAAAGTTTGAAAGCTAAGGCGATGACCAAATAACTGCGCGGTCGGCTCGCGTAATTTTTTTATCACTTCGGGTGTAGTAAAGCCATAATCATTAAATGAAATTTATGGCTAAATATGTGGACGGTTTTGTGATACCGGTCTCGAAGGATAAAATCGGGGAGTATCGCAAGATGGCGAAAATGGGCGCCAAACTTTGGAAGAAATACGGTGCGCTGGAATATTTCGAGTGCGTCGGGGACGACCTTAGTCCCAAGATGGGCGGCGGTATAAAGTTTATGAAATTTCCCCAGCTGGTCAAGGCTAAGCCCGGGGAAACGGTCGTTTTCTCTTTCATCGTTTACAAATCCCGCGCGCATCGGGACGCGGTCAACGCCAAAGTGATGAAAGATCCGATGATGAGCGATCCGGCCTGGAAAAACAAGCCGATGCCTTTTGACATGAAGCGGATGGCCTACGGCGGATTCAAATCCATCGTTGAGTTTTAATTTTTCAACAGCCTTGAAATAAATTCTTGGCCGGCTTCTTGGGTGGTTTGTTTTTTGGTCTTATTTGCGGGAATATTTTTCCGGGTGTATCATGGAAAGGCATAATCAGGATAAGAGGGTGTAACCCTTTTGTTTTTGCGTTAGAAATATGGGAAAGAATTCGAAAGAAAAAGTGAATATCGAAGAAGAATTCAACGTGGGGAGATTTTGGAGAAGGCTTTGGGATTTGATTTCAATCCAGCACAAACAGATTAAGTTTCTGGTAGGGTTAATCGTGTTTGAACAAATGGTTCGTTTGATCGGACCGTATATTTTGAAGCTGATAATTGACGCCTTGACCAGCTTTAAGATTGAGGGCATAGGAAAACTGTTGCAACTTATAGCCATGATGTTTTTGGCCAATCAATCCTTTTCTTTTTTAGGATACCTTGGCAATAAAAGAATTCTTAGAATTCTTGCGGAAGTGGAAGAATATCTTTTCAACAGTTCTCACGGAAAAATGATGGCTCTCGGCTTGAGTTATCACGAGAGAGAGAATACCGGCAGTAAAATTTCCAAAGTGCAGAGGGGAATATTCAAAGTGGAAGATTTGCTGGGAAACTTTTTCTGGGAGGTGGTGCCGACCGTTTTCCAGATAATTTTTACCGGCATAGCTTTGTTCTGGATCGATTACCGCTTCGCGGCGATTATCTGCGTCTTCGTGCCTATTTTTGTGGCGCTTACTTTCCGGATAAATAAGCTGATATATCCCTTTAGAAAAAAACGATTTGATAATCAAGACAAAGCCACGGGAATAATGGCGCAATCAATAATAAACATTAACACGGTAAAATCATTCACTCAAGAAAGGGCGGAAACGAAGGGTTTGGAAAAGATTACTCGAAGCATAAAAGAAGATACTATTCGCGAATTCCGGAGAATTTTTGAGTATGATTTGAAAAGAAATTTTATTATAGATTCCGGCCGCGTCTTTATTCTTCTCTTTGGAATATTTTTAGTTTGGAAGGGAGCTATGACTATTGGAACGTTGGTTTTCGTGTTTACTATTTCCGAAAAAGCGTTAATTTCTCTTTATCGAATTTCCCGTCTTTATGACAAGATAATGGAATCGGGTGAAGCGGTGGAAAAAATGTATGAGTTATCGCAAGAGAAATCCGATATAAAAAATCCCGTTAATGGTATAAAGCCTAAAGATATTTCAGGGGAAATTGAATTCAAAAACGTCACTTTTGTTTATAATGAAAGTGCCGTGAAAGCGCTGGATGGCGTTGATTTCCGTATCAACTCCGGCTGTGTGACGGCGCTGGTCGGACCGTCGGGCGGAGGGAAGACGACAGTGGCGCGGATGGTATACCGGCATTATGATCCCGATGAAGGGGCGATATTTTTAGACGGAAAAAATCTCAAAGAATACGATCTGTATTCTTTCCGGCGTTTTATCGCCATCGTTCCGCAGGAAGTGGAAGTTTTCAACACCAGCGTCCGGGAAAATATCGCTTACGCCAAACCCAACGCCGGTACGGCGGAAATCAAAGCGGCGGCGCGCATCGCCAACGCCGAAGAATTCATCAATCAACTGAAAGAAGGCTACGATACGACGGTGGGCGAACGGGGAATCAAGCTTTCCGGCGGACAGCGCCAGCGTCTCGGGATCGCCCGGGCGATTTTGGCCAATCCTCGGATTTTGATTTTTGACGAAGCCACATCCAGTTTGGATTCTTATTCGGAAAAATTGATCCAGGACGCGATGGACAAGATTTCCAAAAACCGCACGGTCATCATCATCGCCCATCGGCTGAGCACTATTCGGAAAGCCGACAAAATTATCGTTTTGGAAAAAGGAAAAGTGGCGGAAGAAGGCAGCCATATCGAACTGGCGCGGGTCAAAGGCGGACTGTATCAAAAATTGATCAAATTGCAGGAAATGGGGGAAGTGGAATAGGTTTGGATTTTTATTTTTCGGAGAAACTAACTCGAAGCTGAATTTTATTGCCAAAATTTTTGTGGTCGACGGCTGGGCACAAAAATTTTGGATAAAATTCAGCTTCTCAAACAGGAGTTTCTCCGAAAAATAAAAATCCAAACCATAAAAAGGGGGAAGAGAGGGAAGAGAGAGGAGAAAAAAAGGGCGTTTGGAGGAAGGGGAAACTATAGTATAATAAAGAAAATGATAATTGGTAAAATTACGGCATTATGGCTAAAAAGATAACTTCCAGGGAGGAAAATTATTCGCAGTGGTATTTGGATGTGATTGACGCGGCGCAGTTGGCGGACAGTTCGCCGGTTCGGGGGTGCATGATTATCCGGCCTCACGGATATGCCATTTGGGAAAACATCCAAAAAGAGCTGGATAGGATGTTCAAAGAAACCGGCGTGAAAAACGCCTACTTTCCGCTTTTTATTCCGAAAAGTTTTTTGGAAAAAGAAGCCAAGCATGCCGAAGGTTTTGCCAAAGAAGTGGCGATTGTTACGCACCACCGGCTGAAACAGGGTGAAAACGGAAAATTGGTTCCCGATGCTCCCTTGGAGGAGCCATTGATTGTCCGGCCTACCTCAGAAACTATCATGTACGACACTTTTTCCAGATGGATCCAATCCTATCGGGATTTACCTTTGCTTATCAACCAGTGGTGCAACGTAGTCCGCTGGGAGCTCCGAACTCGTCCGTTTTTGAGGACGATGGAATTTCTTTGGCAGGAGGGGCACACAGTCCACGCCACCAAAGAAGAAGCCGACCGGGAAACGCTGGCCATATTGGAGATATACCGGAAGTTTACGGAAGAACATTTGGCGGTTCCGGTGATTGCCGGCTACAAGACTGAATCGGAAAAATTTGCCGGAGCGGATTATACCACTTGCATTGAAGCGATGATGCAAGATACCAAAGCTTTGCAAGCGGGCACGTCGCATATGCTGGGACAAAATTTTGCCAAAAGTTTTGAAGTGAAATTTTTGGATGAAAAAGGAGAATCCCGATACGCCTGGCAGACCAGCTGGGGGCTGAGCACTCGGATAATCGGCGCCCTCATTATGGCGCACAGCGATGACAAGGGCTTGGTGCTTCCTCCAAAAATCGCTCCGATTCAAGTAGTAATCATTCCTATTTGGGGAGAAAAAGAAGAAGAAAAAAACAATGTTTTCGGGGCGGCGGATAATATGGCGGAAAAATTAAAAAATCTTGGGCTGAGTGTCGAGACGGATAAAAGGGACGCGCGTCCCGGAGTTAAGTTTTTCGAATGGGAGAAAAAAGGTGTGCCGGTGCGGATTGAAATCGGACCGAAAGATTTGGAAGCTGATTCGATGATTGTGGTGAGAAGGGATACGGGAGAAAAAGAAACTGTCGCTATGGATAGCGCGGAAAAAAGAATTCCGGCGCTACTGGAAGAAATTCAAAAAGGCCTTTATGAAAAAGCGTTGAAATTCAGAAAGGATAATATGCGTGCGGTAAATTCCTGGGAGGAATTTACTGGTTATATTCCGGAAGCGAAAGAGGGGGAGGCGGAAGACGCCAAATCAGGCAAGGGCGGATTTTTGCTGGCGCATTGGTGCGGGCAAGCGGAATGCGAGGCAAAAATAAAAGCGCTGACTAAAGCGACCATTCGTTGTATTCCTTTTGATCAGCCGGAAGAAGACGGCCGCTGCGTCTTGTGCGGAGGCGCTTCCAAAAAAAGAGTAATTTTCGCCAAAGCTTATTAGAAACAACACCTCTTGCGTTTTTTAGCGAATAGTGTATATTATGTTTGAAATAGAATTTTCCGATCAGCAGAGGCGTTTAGTCTTTTTGGTCTTTGCCAGATAGAGTCAAGGAGTTGAAAAAGAATAGCGTTAGCGAATGTTCTAAAAAATTAAAAGCAATATTTCCGTCGAATATCAGCCACATTCCGTTGGGTGTGGTTTTTAGTTTTGTTAGTAATCATTAATTTCTCACAAAATCCCGAATCGCTTCTTTGAAAGGGGCGCGGCGGGACAGAAAGCGAAAAAAGAGATGCGCGAACAAGGCGTGCCTTTGGCCGAAAACAATAAAACTATCAACTTCGGCTTGCACCTAACTTTGGATGGCTACGGCGGTGATCCGGAGAAACTTAATGATGGCGAATTAGTGCGGAAGTGTCTCAATGAACTGCCCGATCAGATTGGAATGCACAAAATTTTCGGTCCGGAAGTTCTGAAAGCCGAAGCGGCTAATCCCAAGGATTCAGGCGGATATTCCGGCTTTGTGATGATCGCCGAATCGCATATCAGTTGCCACACTTTTCCATACCGGAAATTCGTCAGCATCGACGTATACACTTGCGGCGATGAGATGGATACGGAGTATATTGTCGATTATTTCACGAAAGCTTTCGAACTTTCCGACGTGGAAACAAACTTCATAAAAAGAGGCACCCGTTTTCCGGCGGAAGATTTGGTGAAGGTTTAGGAATGGGATGTTGGTTTTTCGGAGACGGATTCTTGTTGCTTATCCTATTTTATGATAAAATTTATGCATGATTGAGAAACCACTGAAGAACATCCCTGTATTTTTACATCAAAAAATGATAAAATAGAAGTAGAAAAATAATTAAACATGCATAAACATTATGTTTAAAGCTACTTCTCGCAAATACGAAAGAT
>Ga0208977_1000372_pt1 | contig 38109 bp, 26 predicted proteins | sample RifOxyA2_FD_184030 | JGI IMG/M metagenome (GOLD analysis project Ga0208977, IMG submission 184030) | Groundwater microbial communities from Rifle, Colorado - Rifle Oxygen_injection A2 (SPAdes) | ecosystem: Environmental > Aquatic > Deep subsurface > Groundwater | place: Rifle, Colorado, United...
TGGTTGAAGTACTCTGCGATGCCATGTAATTGGTGACGAACCCATTACTATTCAATGCAGCCACCTGGAAGTAATATGTAGTGTTAGCATTGAGCCCGGCGGAGCTCAACGACAACTCATACGTATCAGAAGACACCACCACCGCTCCGGCCGGGAACGTGGCCGGGTCGGGCACAGTTGAACTAAGAACACGGTAGCGCGTTACATATTCAGGATTATTGTTACGATCCCACCCGAACTGGATCATGCCTTCGCTTACACCGCTGAATACGGGGACTGTCGGCGTGTTGGCGTTGGTTGAAGTGCTCTGTGACGCCACATAACCAGTAACAACACCGTTATTATTGATAGCCGCCACCTGAAAGTAATATGTAGTGTTAGCATTGAGCCCGGCGGAGCTCAACGACAACTCATACGTATCCGAAGACACCACCACCGCTCCGGCCGGGAACGTGGAAGGGTCGGGCGCCGTTGAACTAAGCACCCGGTAGCGCGTTACATATTCAGGATTATTGTTCCTGTTCCAACCGAACTGGATAATGCCCTCGCCGACGCCGCTGAAGACGGGAACCGTCGGCGCGTTGGCTTTAGTCGAGGTACTCTGTGACGACACATAATCGGTAATAAGCCCATTACTATTAGTGATCGCCGCTACCTGGAAATAATATGTCGTGTTAGCATTGAGCCCGGATGAGCTCAACGACAAGTTATACGTATCAGAAGACACCACCACAGCGCCGGCCGGGAACGTGGAAGGGTCAGGCACAGTCGAACTGAGCACGCGGTAGCGCGTAATAAGGCTGGGATTATTGTTCCTATTCCAGCTGAACTGGATAACGCCTTCGCTTACACTGCTGAATACGGGAGCCGAGGGCATGTTGGCTTTAGTAGCCGTGCTCTGCGTAGCAATGTAAGAGGTGATGGTGCCATTATTGTTTACCGCCGCTACCTGGAAGTAATATGTCGTGTTAGCATTAAGCCCGGCGGAGCTCAACGACAAGTTATACGTGTCAGAAGACACCACCACAGCGCCGGCGGGGAACGTGGACGGGTCGGGCACCGTTGAACTAAGAACACGGTAGCGCGTGATATATTCAGGATTATTGTTCCCGTTCCAGCCGAACTGGATAGCACCTTCGCTGACGCCGCTGAAGACGGGAACCGTCGGCGCGTTGGCTTTAGTCGAGGTGCTCTGTGACTGCACATAATCGGTAATAAGCCCATTACTATTAGTGATCGCCGCCACCTGGAAGTAATATGTCGTGTTAGCATTGAGCCCGGCGGAACTCAACGACAAGTTATACGTATCAGAAGACACCACCACAGCGCCGGCCGGGAACGTAGCCGGGTCGGGCACCGTTGAGCTAAGCACGCGGTAGCGTGTGACCAGGCTGGAGTTGTTGTTCCTATCCCAACTGAACTGGATGACGCCTTCATTGACTCCGCTGAACACGGGAACCGAGGGCACGTTGGCTTTAGTAGCCGTGCTCTGCGTCGCCATGTAAGAAGTGATAACGCCGTTATTGTTTACCGCCGCCACCTGGAAGTAATACGTGGCATTCGCATTAAGGCCCGACGAACTCAACGATAAATCATACGTGTCCGAAGACACCACCACCGCTCCGGCGGGGAACGTGGCGGGGTCTGCTACCGTAGAACTAAGCACCCGGTAAAGTGTGACAAGGCTGGGATTATTATTCCTATCCCACTCGAACTGTATACCGCCCTCGCTTACACCGCTGAACACGGGAACTGTCGGGGGGTTGGCTTTAGTAGAGGTACTCTGTGACGACACATAATCGGTAACAACACCGTTATTATTGACCGCCGCCACCTGGAAATAATATGTGGTGTTCGCATTAAGGCCTGACGAACTCAATGATAAATTATAAGTATCCGAAGCTACAACCACCGCCCAGTCTGGGAATGTGGCCGGGTTATCAACCTCCGAGGTAAGCACGCGGTAAAGCGTAACCAGGTCCGGATTATTGTTCCTGTTCCAGCCGAACTGGATACCACCTTCGCCGACACCGCTGAATACGGGAACTATCGGCGCATTGGCTTTTGTAGAAGTGCTCTGTGATGAAGAGTAATCGGTAATAACCCCGTTATTATTGAACGCCGCGACCTGGAAGTAATATGTCGTATTAGCATTAAGCCCCGACGAACTAAACGACAAGTTATATGTGTCCGAGGTTACAACCACCGCTCCGGAGGGAAATGTAGCCGGGTCGGGCGCCGTTGAACTAAGCACGCGGTAAAGCGTACCGGCCGGGTTATCTTCAGACCAGTTGAACCCCACCGCGGATTCGGATGCCTCGGGAAAGTTCAGAAGAGCCGGGACCGCGGCACGGGTCATAGTGGAGCGGACGGCGGTAAAATTGGTCGTCACTCCGGCCTTATTCAGTCCGGCCACACGGAAATAATAGGTCGTGTTCGGGCTCAGACCGGAAGTGCTTAATGAAATATTGTAAGTGTCGGACGAAGTTACCTCAGCCTCCGCCGGGTTTAACGGATCCGGCGCCGTTGAAACCAGCACCCGGAATCTGGTGCCCGGATACACATTGCCGTTGGCCGACCAGTTGAAGTCGGCGGAATTCGCCGCCACATTCGCAAAACCAGTGAATACAGGGTCATAAGTCAGCCTAGTGTAAGCCGGTGAATAATCCGACCACACGCTTACCGAACCGGGGCCATTAGCCCGCACAAAAAGGTAATACGACGTGTCGGCGGTCAATCCCTCAACGGTCGCAAAAGCGGCTATGCTTGTGACGCTGGAAGCTATAATACTCACAGGCGGTTTGCTGATCTCGCGGGAGGCGGCCAAAGTATAGCCCGTGGCGCCGCTGACCAGGGACCAGCTTGCCGTCATTGAAGACGGATAGATATTGGTAATGGGACCGATCAGCGGCGCGCCCAGCGAGGCGGCGGACAAGGTACGCGTGGTAACAACAGCCGCATACGTGTTTAATGTCCCGTAATTGTCTATGACCGCGACGCGGAAATAGTAATCCTTGACCTGAGCCAGCCCCGAGGTGGTTAAATGAAGGTTATAGGTGTCGGAGGACGTCACCACCTGCCCGGGCCCCGGGACAAGCGGGTTAGCCGCGGTGGAAGTCAGCACGCGGTAAAGCGTGCCGGGACGGTTGCCTGAAGAGGACCATTCAACCCTTACAGTATAGGAACTGATGCCGGAAAAATCAAAACCGGAGGGCAAAGCGGCAAACGTTGAAGTGGCTTTAACGGCGGTATACCCCGTCTCTAGGCCCTCATTACTTACTCCGGCCACGCGGAAATAATAAGTGGTATTGGAGCCGAGGCCAGAGGAACTCAGGGAAAGGTTATAAGTATCCGACGAGGTAGCCACAGCGCCTCCGGGGGCCACCGGATCCGGAGCGGTAGAGACCCACACACGGAATTTAGTACCCGGGTAAACATTATTATTCTTCAACCAATCGAATTGAATAGCGTTTGCAACCACATTGGTGAAAGCGGAGAATGCCGGCGTATTAAGACTTGCCTGGGCGGTAGCCCCGTTGGAAAGATATCCCCAGCCGTTCCACGAAGCCCGTGCCTTCACTGCTAAATAATAAGTGGCGCCGCCCTCAAGCCCGGTTATAGCCAGCTGCTCCGCGCTTCCGAAAGCTCCGGGAGAGGGAACTGAAATAAAATCAGTGGCGGAGCGGGATAACAGGAACTGCGTTTCACTTAAAGCGGGGGATTCGGATGGCACGCTTGAGAGGCGTATTTCATAGGCCGCCGCCGTACCGGTGAAGCCGTCGGCTTTCGGAGAGGTCCACGCCAGATCCACGCTCCCCTCCAGAACCCCGGGAACCGCCGCAAGATCCTGAACCCTCTCAGGCCAGACCATAAGATTGGCGAAACCGGGCTGCATGATATAACCAGCGGAAGTATAAGAGGACCGGCCGATCTCACCGGCTTGCGAGGTAAGATTATAGCCGGAAGAAGCCGGCCGATCATCCCCGCCATAGCTAAAGACCCCGCGCAGTATTTCATAGGAATTGCCGCTAAAAGAGCCAGCCAGGGCAAAAGAACCTTTCCCCAGCAATGCCAGGCAAAGACCGAACAGCAATTTCACGCTTTTCGGCTGAAGCAAAAACGCTCTTTTTTTATGCCCGTCAGCGCTCATACCCTTTCACCTTTATACCGCCGCGCATAGTCCGCCCGCACCCGCAAATCATTCAGAAACGTTTTACAAGCCACGGTCCCAACCACAACTTCCGGACCGCCGGATCAGCGGGTCTTCGTCAGTATAAGAGAAGTCCCGGCTTTCACTGTTGTCGCAACCGCCGTTTCCGAGCCATGCAAGAGCTGCAGATCTCCGGAAGCGGTCACTATCATAAGCCCCTCTATGATCATAAGCATATCCGCATTGGCGGTATCCACACTGAGACTTACACCCATAGCGGTGTTCTTTGCGCGAACGGCCGAGCTGCCCATAACCTCTCCCGCCGCTATGACGGCGTTTTGGTCCGGCGCGTTGGTTGAAGCGGTAGCGCTCAGATCCACCCACCTGCGATTCGCAATAAACGTGCTTACCTCCCCTGTGTGGTCTACCGCGAACTTAACGCCTGTAGTCGCGGCGCTGGACTGGTATCTGATGAAATACTGGAACACATATGTTCCGATACCCACAGTGGTGTCAAGGCCAGTGATAGCAACAAGGTTTGTGGTATTGTTGGATGCCGCATCCGCGGCCAGACTGACTGTCATAACAAGAGGATCCTGCCAGGAGGGATTGCCGGAGCCATTGGAAGTAAGCACCTGGCTTGAGACGCCGATGCTCCCCAGCGCGTACGGAGCCGCGCCGCCGCCGCCGCCGAGGAGGACATTGTACTGAGTCAGTTCCGAAGATGAAGTCATAGCCGCCGCCCCTGAATAATAGGGAACGCCCCCGCTGGTCCCGCCCGTAAGACCCGTGCCGCCCTGCCCCACCGTAACGGCCGCGTTGGTCGTCAAGATTGTCGCGCTTGCATTAGGCAGAGTGAATGTCTTTTTCGCGGCGGCGGGCCCCGTAAATTCGGTAAAACCGCTGCCGGTACCGCCGTTCGCCGCCGCCAGGATGCCGCTCACCGCGGCGGACTGATCAAGCGCTATAGCGCCCCAGGCGGGGTCGCTGGCTCCCATGTTAAGAGACGTGTATTGCGCGCCCTTCGCCAGACGCGCCCACTTCGGAGTGGCGTTCCCGATCATAATATCGCCGCGCACGACCGCGGCGGCAAGGGTATCCGTATGCGTGGCGCTCAACAAAGCGGAGGTCTGCGCGGGAACGGCCTGCCAGGAGGGATTTGCGCCCGCGTCATTTGAGGTAAGCACCTGGCCTGTGACGCCAAGGCTCCCCAGCGCGTACGGAGCCGCGCCGCCGCCGCCGCCGAGGAGGACATTGTACTGAGTCAGTTCCGAAGATGAAGTCATAGCCGCCGCCCCTGAATAATAGGGAACGCCCCCGCTGGTACCGCCCGTAAGTCCGGTACCGCCGTGGCTTACCTGCGCGGTGCCGGTTAAATTCGCCGCGTCAAGGCTGTCCGCCACGGAAGACCTGAAGCTGTACGGGCCGGAGGCAAGTTGTTCGCGGGGGCTCAACGTTTCCCCTTCCACTTTTATCTCAAGATACCGGTAAGCGCTTGAGAACACCTCCGAGGTCAGTTCGGTAAAAGAGCCCAGCTGCACGGCAAATATGCCGTTAGACACGTCCACGGTCTGTGTTTCGGTCCATAAACAGCTGTTGCCGGACTGGCAGGTAACGGAACAGTCCCCGGCGAGCGTATCGCAGATCCTGAATATCATGGAAACCGGGACATTCTTTGGCAGCTTGCTCGCGTCCAGAAGCCTGCCCTGGAAATTAATGAAGCCGGGCACCGCGGCAAAAACGGACGCCGAAGATCCGAGCAGCATTGCCGTCAGGATATGGATGATTTTTTTCTTCATAACTTTCTCCTTGAATATCGCGGGGATCGCGCACGCCGCAAATTTATTCACACACGTCCGAACGCCGTTATTCTTCCGCCGCATTGTTTAATTCCCCTTTGTTTTTTTGAGTCTTGTCCTTTTCGCTCTCCTTCATCATCTCCACTATGTCCTGCACGGTCAGCCCCACCAGCCAGTGGTTCACTTCTTCGCGCAGGGTCTCATAAAGTTTAATGGATAACTCCTTTTTTCCGGTCTTTGGCGCGCCGTTGAAGGTAAACGACTCCATCAATTCCCAGACGCTGATATTATCCAGATCTTTGCGCAGGCGGTAGCCTTTGCCTTTCTGTGATTCCACAAAACCGGCGTGCACCAGCGCCTGAAGGACTTTATTGCAATATGGCGCGGGCAGACCCTGAAAGCGGGAAATATCGGCGACCTGATTCCATGCTCCGCCGTTATTCTGGCCGAGGTAGTGCAGGCAGGCAAGGCCGTACGCCAAGGTGCGGTTCATTTTCATATGCAAAGCATCCTATGTGAAGATAGTTAAAACGTTACTGCAGATCTGACAAATAGCCGGGGATTACTTTAACCTGAATTCCGCAGTTCAACCTGGTTTTAATTATGAAGATCAGGGAACAGAATTATTCTGCGGAATTCCCCGCGAAGCGGGCGTCGGGCCCAGCGCTATGCGCGCCCGGCCCGACGAGGCGTATTCCTCCCGAAGGGCGCCCGCTATGCGGGCGAGAAATTTCAACTGAAATTTCCAGGTTAAAGTATCAAATTCAAACTATCCGCTATCGGATATATTTTGTCCGATGCCAATTCAAAAAATAAACGGCCACAAACAACCGTGCCGTTCATTGATATCAATAGTATAGCAGACCGGTTTACGATGTCAAGGCTAAAATGCTTTAACTTCGGTCACACCCACCAATTTTGAATGTCCTTTATCCTGAAATTATACCCCGCCATGTACCTTCATACGGCTTGCCTGTGTATTATCCCGGCCATTTCGCAGGCAATGCTATTAGGGGCCAGCAGACTCCCCTTTTCCAGCAGACTTATACCGGGACAGCGGTTGCAGGCGGTTAAATAGCGGCAATCACGGCACTCCTTAAGGTCGCTGTTCTTAAAGGCGCGCCACTTTTTCAGCCAGGGAGAGGATTTCCAAATATTTTTAACAGTGCCCTTGAGCGCATTGCCGATATTCACCGGTATCTGAAGGCAAGGATTAAGATTGCCGTACGGATCCAAGCCGGCCACATTACGACCCGCTCCGCAGAAGAAATCCAAGCCAGTGGATGATCGCCGCCTATTGTCCGCCGGCCGCCATAGGTCACCCGATAAAGAACCGTCATTTATGGCCGTTTCAAGCTGCCGCTTGTTCAGCCGGTATTTAAGATTCGAAGTAGAGCCGTCATTGCCCGGAGCAAGGACCGGATCAAAACCGCTGCTAAATCCCCGCTTTTCAGCCAGCCTGGAGAGCCAGCCGCGCTCCTTAAAATTGAGCTTCATGAGCGGCGTTTTCAATTTTACCGCTATTCCGGCTTTTTTAAGCGCCGTCACGGCCAATAAACTCCGTTTAAACGAACCTTTCAATCCGGTAATGGCGTCATGGACGGGTTCGCGGCCGTAAAGACTGATCTCAAAAGCGGAAACGCCGGCTTTCTTCAGCCTCCCGGCCAGGGAACGCGACATCCCGAGGCCGGACGAATAGACCTTGACGTCGAAATTCATTTTTTTAGCATAAAAACAGAGCTCCGCAAGGTCGGGTCTTAAAAGCGGTTCTCCTCCGGTGAACACCAGATAAATGGAACCGGCCTCGGCCAGCCGCTTTAAGATCTTTTTCCATTGCGCGGCGGACAGTTCGCGTTGCCGCTTCCGCCCCGCATCGGCGCGGGTCTCAGGCAGATAGCAATGCGCGCAGGCAAGGGGACAACGGCGGGTCAGTTCAACAGTGACAACCACCGGAATATTATTTTTAAGAGTGAGGTCGTTAAGCCGCGCAGAGACGTTGTCGGAAAGCATAGGGAGTTACTGAACCGGCAATAAGCCCAGGAAATTGAGTAAGGGAAAAACAAGACTTCTGCCTCTGGAATAAACAAACCCCGCCAGGCCGCCGGCAAACGGATTGCGGCTGACAACCTTCCCCCTGACTGCAGACCATGGCACATAATGTGGTTTTATGCGGCCGGCGTCATCGGAAAAGCAGGCCCCCGCGGCGCCGGCTTTAACCACCCGGTGCAACAGCGTTCGCCCTTCAAATTCATACACGGCGCAATCCCCGGCTGAAAGGCTGAAAGCTGAAGTATGGGGACTGCATGATAAGACAAAAACAACCCCTCCCGGCTTAAAGACAGGAAACATGCTGGCCCCTTCCAGCCGAAAAGCCTCAACACCGGATTTCATGAGAATTTTCTAAGCGTCTTACAGGCCAACTGACCTATCGGACCTGTAAGACATTTGCCGCAAGCCAAGGCCGCGGTTTCAAAAACTTTTTCCGTCTTGATCGACGGCTTAGAGTAGATTTTTTTCTTTTTCATAATTACGAATGGCGTGAATAACCGCAATTTTTACGAATTCGCGTTTGTAAGCAGCCCCTGCCGCAGAAGTTCTTCGGTAAACTCCGCCAAGTCGGCGCGGGCGGTCTTTTCGTCCACCTCAAATTCAGAAACGATGTCCGAAATTATGCCGGGGCCGTTTTTGCCGGACGCTATCCCTTCCCAGATCACGGCGGCCGGGCCGTTCAGCTCGTGCAGTTCGGACTTAGCGGCGTCAACAATAAATAATTCTTCGGCTATGCGCCGGTAAGCCAGATCTCGCTTTATTCTAAGCATAAATTCATTATATAAAAGACAGCGGGCCGCGTTTCATCTTAGCGCGGCGCGTCTCGCACAGCTTGACCTTTGACCAAGGGAGCTGTATTACACTAATTCCAGAAAGCCGGCGTCTTTTTTGGTAAATTCAAGGCGCGAGAACCGGGCATTAGCCAACAGGCGCGCGGCGGTGCGCAGCACATTCCCGGCGGTTTCCGGGCTCCGGTCAAAATTTACCAGGCAGCGAAGCAGCAGTCTAAGAGCTTCGGATTTTGTACAGTCCCCAAGGCGATTGGCCTTTGCCTTCTTAAGCAGAAAAAAACCGCCGACCGGCCAGGAGCCGTGGCGGCCTTCATTGCGCATTTCCCCCCAGAAAGGCGAGCCATAAACCCTGAACGATCCTTTTTCAAAGCGCAGCAGGTTTATCTCATCACTGAGAACTTCGATGCCGAGGGCTGGCCGGCCGGCTGGACAGCCTGAAGAAGCTGCGGCTAGTTTTGACAGCGTGGATTTACCGGCGCCGGATTTGCCCAGAAATATGTACGCCTTCCCGTTCTTTACTATCCCGGCCGAATGCAGCATACAGCCGCCGCAGCGGATAAGGATCCAGCTGTACAAAGTCCTGAGGAAAGAGTCAAAACTTTGTTGCGATGGATTGATCTCAAGCCTGCCGGCCCCTGTTCCCGTATCCACGATACAGTCAAAATCCCCTCTTTTCAGCCTGACGCTTCCGTTTTTTAAATTGATAGCCGGCTTATAAGGGTTTTGCTTACGGTCTTTGAAGTTAACCTCAAATAAAAAAACCGGCTTCCGTCCGCCGCTAAAATCCCCGTACCTCTTCCTGATTCCTCTCGCCGCGCCGGCATCCCCGCGGAACATAAAACCGGCGGAGCTATCAGCTATTCCCAGCAAAAAAGGGCTCTGTGGTATTTTTGCCGATCCTCCGGCCGATGTTCTGATCCCTATGCGCATGGCGGTCAAAAAGGAACAGGCTTAACTTCATACCAGGAGGTGCGTGTGATGTTCACATTAAGATAGCGGATGTTTAAAGAATCGTCGTAAAAAATATCTCCGCCGCCGGTCATCCCGCCCGCGCCGGCCACCTGCACCGAACCGAATATGCGGCCGCCGCCGGCATTATCATAAGTCCCCCCAACGTAGATATACCCCTTATAAGAGAGTTCCTTGCCGGTACCGGTGGCGAACCCGAGATGGCCCGACGCGACCCGCCCGGTCTTAAAATTATACGGACCGACCGTGTGATAGCCCGCGTCGCCCGGATATTCATCCACCGCGGCGGTATCCCCGTGCGGGCCGTCGCAGGATGTGGGGTGGGTCCCGTCCGGCTCGTATGTCCAGCCGGTCATCACTCCCGCGTCCGTTTCTCCGTTATGGGTCGGCACGTTTACCTGATATTCTTTCCAGGCCGTGGCCGGGGGATCAACGGTAATGTCCCCCTCCGGCGATTTGCCGCCGGCGGTGAAGGTGAGATCTCCCAAAACAATAAGCACTCCGCAGAAATACTTATTACTCTTTATGTTCACGTTACCGGTGAAAAACCTGACCTTGGGAACGGTACCTACGGTACAGGTGGTATCCACCAAACCATTGATCGAGGAGCCGCCGGTGTAATTACCTTCATAATAACATCCCTGGGTACCGGCGGGAGTGCAGGTTTGCGATTTAGCCAGCGTTATGTAATAGGAAGTATCGGGAGTAAGGATGTTCGGCACTCCGGGCGACTCATTATAGCTCCACCACTCTATATGCGGGTCAACCGTATGAGGGCCTTTGTTGGGGCTGTTGGGATTGCTATCGCGATCGGAGTAACCGCTGCTGGATGTAATGGACGTGCGGGCATATTTCCTGGGATATAGCTCGTTTGAGCCGCCTTTCAGCACTATGCCGCTTGTGGACATCATAGGTCCCCAATGCACGTTCACGGTTCCGCCGGCGGCCACCGAGGCCGCCTGAATGGCGGCCGCAACCCCCTGCCTTGTGTAAACCGCTTTTACCGCGCGATATTCGTTATTGCTGGTGTCTTTACCGGTGGCCGTTACCCAAACTTCAAGATTGGTGGCCCCCTGCTGCATTTTCAACTTATAGCTGCCGCCTTGGATGTCGGTGTAAATCACATCGTCATTGTAGCCGGCTATCGTACCGCCGGCGGCCAGAGTGGTCCAGTTGACGTCGTTTTCCCTGATCTTCCAATAACCGCGGTCCACCCCGGCCTCGGCCAGGTGGAAGGCGAGAGTGCTCTTCCGTTCTTTGACCGACCATTTGGCCTCATTCTTCACATAATTATCCAACATGGGGATGGAGATCAAAAGCAGCAAAAGAGCGCTTATGACAATGCTTATAGCCATCTGCCCGCGCCGCCACTTACGATTGAGGACTGACGGATCGAATACAAAAAAAGAAAATACGCATTCGGACATTGTTTTCATCGGCCTTTCCATAATTCTCCATCCTTCAGTTTCCCCCCAAAAAACCTTCATCTCCGCTGAGGGGGGTTGATTAGTTCATTACCCGGACTTTTTCCACGGCCATTTGCAGGGCTTTGGCGGCGCCTTCATAAGTGGCCTTTTCAAAAGTGACGGAAATGGAAACTATGTAACTATCGTCGCTTTTCGGATATGTAAAAGCTATATAACGCAAATCGTCGCATACTTTTTTGCCGGCGGCCAGGTTTGTGCTCATATAAAGTTTTTTTCCACTCTGGTAATATGACACCACCTCCGTGGAGCCGTCCGTCTTATAGCGCGTGAATGTTATTCTGGAATGAGGCGGCTGGCCGCTCACCTGATCTACTAATATAGAGGAGGCTTGCGCCTGGCGCAGCCCCCGGTTGATATTTGAAAGCGTCCCGCGCGCGTTCTTCTGTATTTCGGCCTTGGCCGTGATCATACGTGTAAAACGGTATATGCCGGTGAACATGCGCGGGGCGGCCGAAACTATGACGCCCAATATGGCCACCACCAGCATGAGCTCCATGAGCGAATAACCTTTTCTTGAGCGCGGGGTCACCATGAGAAATTCTCCGTGACGATCTGCCCGGCCGCCACCGCGGCGGTGGACTGCCTCACAGAAATGGTGGCAGCCTCGTTACTGTCCCAGGTGGTATACCAGGCGTATATGTTATAGGCGCTTCCGCCGCGCACCGGCAGATCGTAAGCGCCCTGGGCGTTGCTGGAGACGGCATAATACTTCACGCTGCCCGCCCTGGTGGTGGGGTCCATAGTGGGCGGCATTATCGGCGAGCCTGTCAGCGTGGTGGTAGTGGCGTAAATCAGCACGCCGGTATTTATATTCACCCCGCCCGCGGTTACGGATCCGCGTATGGAGCCCATGGCCCCGGTCACCGTGAACGTGCCTACGAACGCCGTGTCCCCGGCTACAAGCGCAACGGTATGAGTTGACGGGCTGGAACTTTCACCATCCTCAAGCTGGGGGACAACGTCATAGGTGCCGGTGGAAATACCCGTGCCCCATATCAGGAAATATCCGTTGGCATCGGTGATCCCGTTCCCCTGCTCCACGCTTGACTCAAAGGCCGAAACGGGCACATTAGGCAAAGGGTCGGTGCCGTTGGTTGTTATCCAGCCGCGCAGTTTCCCGCCCGGCTGCAGCACAAAATCCACATTTTCCGTGATCCGGCCAAGCTCCACGGTAACGCCCATGGAGGAAGTTTCTATGTAGCTGGTATTATCCGTATGGTAATTGGCCCACACGGTCTGCTCACCGGGGTCGGCCGGAAGAAGATATCTGCCGTTAGAACCAGTGGAAGCCTGCCGGCTGCCGGCCGCGACTTTAATGTCGGGGATACCGGCGCCGGTGATACCGGTAACCACGCCGGTGATAAAACCGAAGACATTATCCGTGCTCAGCACCACCGACCCGGCGTCCGCGGCAAAGCCGGAACTGGCGCCGCCATAGACCCCCCCGGTACTTACGGACATGCCGCTGGAAACATAAAGGGTCCAATACCCGGTGGCCACTCCGGAGAGCGTGAAAGCGCCGGAAGCCGCGGCCTGAGTGGAGCTTGAAAGACCGTCGCTCGCGAACACCGGCGCCCCCGCGGCGGGCGTGCCGGAATCGCAAACCTCCGAGTCAGCGCTGTTGTGGGGCGGATTAGTTATGGGTTTAGCGTCCACGATATCATTTTCGTTATTGTTCGAATCGTAACAGCGGCCATAGCCCGGACTCACCCCGGAAGAAGTCGTCTTGCGCGTATATTCCTCGCCAAGCTCAAAGCCGATGGACTGAACTATAGCCTGGCCTTCGTAACGCTGCGCCGTTCTTTTGGACGAGATGCCGTTGTCGGTGGCGTTCCAACCCACGATATCAAGGATCTGGCCGAGCGATTCGATGCCGAGCAGCACATGGCCGCCCGAGGAAGGACCGCCGGTCTGGATCATATTGTCGAGATTACCGAAGTCGGAGTCCATATCGTACACGGCGTCCGCGGTCCTGGTAACCCCGGCGGCGGTAACGGTTCCGGTATTGGCGAAAAGGTAATAAGAACCAGGGGCCAGGCTGACGGTACGATAGTCGAAATCAGGTTTATCTTCGGCCTCGCCGCTTTCGGTGTAACTGATCACCACCTCATCGTTTGCGCCGGCGCCGAGCCCGGTCGCCATGGTCCAGGTCCAGGTGGTCGGATTATAGACCTCCACCCATTCATGTTCCTGGCCGGAGCTGGTCATGGAACTACCAACCACCTGACTTATCACCAGATGGTCCCGCAGCCAGGCCGTACCGGTTATTGTTCCGCTGGACATCCTGGTCAAAGTGAAGGCATGATTCTGCGTAGCGGAAACTATATAAAGCGGGGAAACGGACGAAAAAAAACCTTGCCTGGAAGCCTGAAGGGTGTAACTGCCCGCCTCTATAGCGAAGCCGTAGGCGCCCGAAGCGTCGGTGGTGTCATACCTGGCGGGATTTTCCTGCGCCCGCACTATCGCCCCCTGTATGGGAGGGGTGCCTGTGCCCGCCTCCAGCACCGTGCCGGTGAACATGGCGTTCAAATTGGTACGGTCCGGGTTACCCCTGAGATTGCGCAGTTCCACCTTTTTCCAGGAGCCGCCCTCGAACCAGGAAACATAGACTATTATCTCTTTCAACCCGGTATCGGGCAAATTCCAGTTAAGCAAGGTCAGTTCCCCGTCGCTGTTTTCGCTGACCTTGCGTATCCAAACCCGCCGCGTAAAATTTATTCCGCCCACATTAAGGGCCTCGGAACCGTTGGGATAAGTATCGTACTCATAGGCGTCCGGATCAAAATTATGATCTAGGTCCGTGGCCGTAGTCACCATCACCCTGAAATACGACTTATTCTTTAAAACCTCTATCTTCTCCTGCGCCAGGTTGTTAGCCAAAGACCGGCCCTTCGGCGCCTGTATGCCGAAGTTGATATACCTGAAAGCGCCCACCATGCCAAGCACGCCCACGGAAATTATAACCGTGGCGGCCATAAGCTCCACAAGCGTAACCCCTTTTCTGTTTTTTTCAAAAATACGCGCCATATAGACTGATCCTAACTGGAATTCCCCGCCTCTCTACGTAAAACGCGCATGTACCTGGCGCGTAGCCGATTCCCGGCGGATTTTTCAGCAGACTGTTGAAAGATTTTACCTTTCACCATAGTTTACCGAACCTGCTTCAGGGAAAAGCCATAAAATAGTCAAATTTAAAGCAAATCCGGTTTGTAATACCCGCACAGATTCCGGATTAAAACTTAGGGCGGATAGGAGCCGGCGTCCTCTTCAACCGGAAGTTCCTTGCCGGTGGGTTTTGAGCCGGCGGGTTCAACCGCCGCGGCCACGGTCCGGGGCTTGGGAGCGGAAACTTTTCTCTTAAGCGACCTTTTCTTCCTGGGCGCGGCCACGGCCTGGTCGCCGGCGGAAGGATCTTTGTCCACCATCGTCATACCGGGCTCATCTTCCGGAGCCACGGCAGCGGGGGCGGCGGGAGCCGTGGGAGGATTGGCGCCGGTCCTGGCACCGGTACGCAGCTTCCGTTTCCTTACAAGCTTGCGTTTCTTCAACGGTTTAGGCGCATCCACAGCGGGCTCAGTCGGGACCGGTTCTTGTTTGATCTCGGGGATGACGGCGAGGGCGGCTTGTTTAGCCTCTAACGCGGCCGCCCTGCTCTTACGAATATTTTCAAGCATGGAATCATAAGTCTGACGCTGATCATCGTCCAGGAAGTCGCGCACCAGATCCGGCATTTCCTTGTTGATCTTAACCATGCCGTGGCGGCTCTCATTCATTTTGTAAAGCCATTTCTTCTCTTCGACCGAGTTCCGGTCATAATCCTTCATAAGCCTGTCGAAATCCTTGCTTTTCTTGTTTATGGCCGCGGCGATACGTTCTTCCTGTTTGGAACTTAGACGCAGTTCCCCTCTCAGATCGGCCAGGATATTCTCCGCGTCGGGACGCTGGAGCTGGACACTTTCCTCCGCCGGAGCGGCGTCGGTATTCATACCGGGGAGCCCCGGCAACGACAAATCTTCAGCCTTAACAGGGACTGCCAGCAGGACCATCGCGGTAAAAATAAACATTTTTTCCATAATGTCGCCTCCAAATCACTAATATCCATACACCCACCGGCAAACCACACCGGTTGGAGGATATTTATGCAATCTAATTATACGAATTTAAGGACCCGTTCGCGCCAACCGTTCTTTAAATTCACGGAATTAGTCCTACGCTAATCCACCAGATCCGAAATAGCCACCTGGCTTGTATGCTCCGTGCGGCCCCACTCCGTCCGGCTCCTGAATATCCCGGCCAGAAAGACCGGCAGACGGAATATTCCAAGTACCGGCTGAAAAAAATAAGCCACGAAAATATCCAGCGGGGCTCTTTCAAGAAGCAAAGCGATAGCCGGGTAAACCACCAGCGGGAAAAGGCTCATAGCCTTGACCGTAAACCTGGCGCAAGATACCTGGAGATAGAGCCAGACAAAAAAATTAAACGAATCATTGGTGTAATAGATCAATGCGGCGGTCATAATTACCATTCCAAACCGATAGGCCTGGGAGCAATAAACCGCCCCCTCAAAAGCCTTGACGTCCCGGCAAGCGGCAGCCCGGCGCCATAAGCCGGACAGGTGGCGCCGGGCCGTGTCGAGAGAGCCGCGCGTCCAGCGCACGGTCCTTTTAAGGTATTGCCTGACATCGGCCGGTTCCTCGTCGTAAACTATGGCGTCCTCCGCCCAGGCGATACGGACCCCGTGGCGGATAAGCCGCATCTGCATCTCCAGATCCTCGGTAAGGCAGGTTTTATCCCAGGGATACAGCGCCGCCACCTTGCGCGAAAAGCACATCCCCTTGCCGTGCAGCGTGGCGGACAGCCCCAGGGCGTATTTCGGCCGCTGAAAAAACCGGTTCGATATTATATGTCCGGCGGCCAGTATTTTGGCAAGCCAGGAATCCGTGTTTTTAGCCAGCTGTCGCCCCTGCACCGCTTCTTCCCCGGCCGCCAGATACGCGTTCATGACCGAGAGGAATTGCGGATGGGCCAAGGAATCGGCGTCGAAATAGCAAAAAGCGTCGTGCTTATTCATGGCAAGGATCCGGTCGCAGGCCCATTTCAGTGCCCGGCCTTTGCCCGGTTTATTGTCCGGGCCGGAATGCTCAAGCACGGTAACGCCCGGAGAGCAAGCCATGGCCACGGTCGAGTCCGTGCAATGGTCCGCCACCAGAAAAATATCGAATTTATCCGCGGGATACGCCATATTGACAAGACTCCCGATAGAAAACCTTATCACTTGCCCCTCGTTATAGGCGGGCAGAATTACGGCGAACCGGCGCATAGTACCGTCAGAAGCCGGACGTTTGGACTTGAAAAACCCGCGCAGGCTCAACAAGAAATAAAACACCCCCGTCAGGAACAAAAGCGCCTGTGCCAGATTCGCGAACGCGACTATCGACGTTTTAAAAAGTTTAAACCACATAATTTATGATGACAGGCCGACACCCCCCGAATGGGACGCCGCACGCGCTTTAGGACGGGGTGCCCCCCGGCGGGGAATTATAACATAAAAGGTTATATGTTGACAGGCGGCGGCAGGCAGTGTTATATTGTCTTTATGGAAGAAGATGACAAAAAGAGGAACCCCGGCATCTGGCTCTATCTTATCCCGCTTTTTATCCTAGCCGCGTGGCCCGCTCTCAAATGGCTGCACAAAGCCAATTCCAGCGAACTCAACCTTTCAAAGGATGACTACACCGCCTTCAATTCCGACTACGGAGAAATCCGCAAGGGGCGCGCGCCTCAGGCGGGGAATCCGCAATTCGACGACAGCGTCCTCGGCGTCAGATATAAATCAAAAGGCGGAGCGGCCGAAAATGAAACCAGGGATAATAACCGGGCCGCAAGGCCGGCGGCGGCCGGGAACCGTGAACCGGCAGGAAGACAAAACGCGGCCGCCTCGCCCGCCGGCACGGGACGCAATGGAACAGCCGTGGGCGTGGTTGATGCGACAAAAACAAAAGAACAGCGGTCCGCCGGCTCCACCAGGGGATACCTCACTTACGCCGTGGGAAAAGCCATGAACAACCCAAATGCCGTGGGCGCTATTTTCAACAACAAATACATAGTGAACGGTTTCATGTCCAGAAACACGGTAAAAGCGGCCACGGCCAGTCCGGAAGGCCTGGCGAATTATCTGAAGGGCAGGGGGCCGGCCAATTTTATGAACAATTCCATCGTCAAAGCCGCGATGAACAACCCGGCGATAGTCAACGCCGTGGCCTCCAGCGGACTCGTCAACGCGATGTTGAGCACGCCCGCCGTAAAAGGACTGATGAGCGACCAGAAAGCTCTGGACGATATAGTTTCCGCCAACCCCCAGCTTATTACCACGCTCATGTCGAATCCCAACGTTATGAACTCCCTGATGAATAACCCCGGCACCTCCGGCCTGGTTGGCCGGATCAGCGGCGTTCAGAAGAAGCGATAACATCCCCGCCGCCGGGGCGCGTTGACAATTAGCGTTAAAAGTCTTATATTAAACAGATTCACGGTAATCCCTATAAGGAATCGGAGGCACATCAATGCGCAAAATAGAAATATCCGTTATGGCGACGGCGGTCATGCTACTCGCCGCTTCTTACGCTTCAGCCGCCGGCAAGATAGTCACCTTTGACCCCTCATTAAAATTAGCCGACAGAAAAAGCGAAATAGAAAGCATCGGGGGCAAAGTTACAAAAGAACTACACATTATAGACGCGATTGCCGCGGACTTCCCGGACAACGTAAAAGACGCCAGCATCTATTCCCTGAACGGCGTCAGGAACGTGGAGGAAGATAAATACCTTAAATGGATAGAAGAAGCCCCCTCGGCTCTTCCCCTCTCCTACGTTGACGACACCCTCAACCGGATAAAAGCCGGAGAATCCGGCGCGCTGGAATTAGCCACGGCGGACCCCGTCATAACCCCCGAAGAAAAAGAGATCCCCTGGGGCGTTAAACGGGTCAACGCGGCCGGCGCCTGGAACTCCACTATGGGCAAAGGCGTAAAAGTGGCCATAATCGACACCGGCATGGATTATAACCATCCGGACCTCTCCGAGCATTATGCCGGCGGGTATAACGCCGTAGATACCGGCGCCTTGCCGATGGATGACCACGGCCACGGCACCCATGTATCCGGCACCATCGGCGCGATAAGGGACGCTAAAGGCGTGGCGGGCATAGCTCCGAACGCAAAACTTTACGCGGTCAAAGTTCTCGACGCCGAAGGCAGCGGCTCTTATTCCGGCATTATAGACGGAATACAATGGGCCGTTGACAATAAGATCCAGGTGATCAATATGAGCCTCGGCGGCGGCAGCGGCACCCCGGCGATGGCGAACGTTATGAAGGCGGCCGACAAAGCGGGCGTCACCATAGTCTGCGCGGCCGGCAACGATTCGGGGCCGGTGAACTATCCGGCTAAATACCCCGAAGCGATAGCGGTCTCGGCGTCCAATTCCTCCGACAAGATAGCGTCTTTCTCATCGAGGGGATCCGAGATAGCGTTTATAGCTCCGGGCGTTAACATCTACTCAAGCTATACGGACTCCGCCTATAAGACCATGTCCGGAACCTCAATGGCCTCTCCCCACGTGGCGGGCCTGGCGGCTCTTGCGGTCGCCTCCGGCGCCGACACTCCCGCTAAGGTGCGGGCGGCTCTAAAAAAAGCCGCCACCCCCCTCGGCCTGAAACCGGTAGAGGAAGGCGCGGGAATGATAGACGCGGCCAAGCTTGTAAAATAAGCGAATACCGTTAACTACAGGATTAATAAAACAAATCAATACTGGTCCTGCGGTTCATTGAAAGATACTGTTAAAAAAAATATAAGAAGCCCCGCTGAGTACTTCCGCGGGGCTTCTTATTTCAGCGCAAGCGACTATTTGCGGCTACCAGCCGGAATTCTCCCCGGTCAACTGGCCCAGCCGTTCCTCCACGATCTTATCCTTATTGGCTCTCCTGGTCTCCAGATTTTTCTTTAGTTTAGCCAGGTCCTTTTCCATCATCTTCACCCTGGACTCCTGCCCTTTCAGCCGCAGATCGAAAAGTTCGGCCACTTTGACTTTGAGCTCCGCCTTTATCCCCGCCTTCTCGGCATCGGCGGCCTTATCGTACTTGATAGATAGTTCTTTGGCGCCGAATTCAAGGGAAATAGCGCGAACGACGTCCTTGATGAAATTCTCATCTTTTTCCATTCTGGCCGCGCCAAGCGCGCGATTGGCCATCATGAGAACCATCCTGTATTTAGGCTGGGCTATATTTTTAAGTTCCGCCAGCTTGCCGGCGAAAGCGGGATCGTGTTTTTTTATAACCGAAAGGATCTCTTCCTCATTCACGTAGCCGCGATTGTCGCCGCGCATTCCATTCCCCTTCTCCAGTCCGCCGAAACCACGCTGTTTGCCGGACATCCCCCTGTTATCCTGGCCGCCGGGACCGCGCTGATCATTATTCATTCCTCTGTTATCCTGACCGCCGGGACCGCGCTGATCGTTCTGAAAACTCTCATTTTCCTCCACATCGGCCCCCTCACCGGTTTGAGCCGCCGAGTAAACTGCGGGCACAATCGCCAAAACGACAATCCCAAACAACATAACCAGTTTCTTTTTCATAACATTCTCCTTATCCTAATCCGAATTTTATGGAGATTCGGCCTCATGTCCGCTCCATAAAAACTCCCGATGCCGTGTTGAAAACTCTTGATACGGAGGCTGCGCATATATCGGCCCTGGGAATCGCCATGGAGGTTTTCACACATAACTTACCAATAAGTGCCGCTCCGGACCGTAATTTCCATGTTAAGCCGTTTTCTCAGTTTCCTGTTCTTTTTGATTCTCAATATCCGCGCAGCCATAATCAAAATCGGCGGCGGATGAATAAGCCATGTCGTCCTGCAGGTTGTAAATTCCGTATTCCACACTGTCCAGACCCGCATCGATATCGGTCTTCCAGGCCGCCGTCCCGCCTCTGAGTCCGGCAGCCTGGAACGTGAACAGGAACAGCGCCGTAAAAGCGCCCGCCGCCGCGGCGCGCCTGAAACCGGCCAGGAACCGAGCCATGAGGGGCTTCGAACCGGCAGCGAGGACCAATTCCTCCGCGTTAAACTCCGGGGCCTGCGGTTTGAAAGCGTAAAAGCCTTCCGACAAACATTTAAGCGCGGCAAGATCGCCGGCGCATGAGGCACAGCCCCCTATATGCGCTTTCAATTCCGCGGCGCGGCCTTCCGGCAGTTCGCCGTAAAAGTAGAGAATGGTTTTTTCTTTATATCCGCAATCCATAAACTGTTCCTTTTACCGCCTCTAACTATTACAACGTTCTGCCGGGGTGTTTTATTGCAATGGCCGCTTCCTTAAAGCTCGGACCGCAGTCTTGCCACGGCCCTCGACATGCGCGCCAGGGCCGTGCCAATGGGCACTCCCAGAATATCGGCGATCTCGTTAAACGGCAGGCCGGAATAATGCCGCATCAGGAAAACTTCCCGCTGTTCGGGAGAAAGGCGGTCAAAAGCCGCTTGAACCGTGCCGGCGCGCTCCGCCCCCTCCAGGATCCCGTCCGGCCCCGGTTCCGGAGAGGCCAGCGTGTCGGCCAGGGAAAGCCTGTCCTCCGCGGCGGAGTCCAGCGAGTCTTCGCGGCGGCGGGAATCGGAACGGAAATGATCCATTACCGCGTGATGAGCCACTGTAAACAGCCATGCGGAGAACTTGTCGCGTTCACCATAAGAAGCCAGCTTTTTTATCACCCTGATAAAAACTTCCTGTAAAAGATCATCGGACGCGTCACGGTCGCGGGAAAGCTTGACGAGGTACGCATAAAGCGGCTCTTTGTACCTGTTTATCAACCGGTCCAAAGCGGCGGCATTACCGTCCTTAAAGGCCTGTACCAGCTCCGCGTCCGTTTTCTCCGTGTTTTTGTCTTCGCCGGTCATAATTTCATATTATTAGACTATATTATACATCCGCTTGACATGAGAAAAACAATCCTCCGCGCTCTCTTATTCCGCACTTTGCATTTTACATTCTGCATTTTGCCCTTACATTCCCGCGCCGCAGCGCCCTCGGGGGCCTACCGGCTTTACCTGGACGGCAATCTATCAAAAGCGTCGGCGGCCTATATGGAGCTGGCCGCGGCCGACCCCGGAAACATCACCCCTCTCATGGACGCGGCCATGGTTTACAAGCAATTGGGCCGCTACGCCGCCGGAGCCGGGGCGCTTGAAAAAGCGCTTGATATCGACCCCTACCAGAGCGATATACTCGCGGAACTAGGCTGGCTTAAATTCCACCAGGCCGATTATGAAGGCGCCCAGATCTGTTTTGAACGGGCTTTGCGGATCCAGCCCCTGCACACCCGGGCCACCCTGGGGCTGGGCACCGTCTATTCGAACCTCGGCGACAAAGAGAAAACGATGGAATATCTAGACCGTTACCGGCGGCTGCGCCCAGAGTTCGCGGGGGTGGACTACATTATGGCGTGGAATTTCATGAATTTTAAGATGTACCGCGAAGCCCAGGAAAGCCTGGTGGAGGCTCTGCGCAAGGATGCGGCGTTCATCGAAGCGCGCCTGCCGCTGGCGGGCATTTACGCGCGGGAAGGCAAACTCAACGAAGCCTGGAACCAGTATTACCGCGTCCTTGACTACGCGCCCAACCATCCCATCGCCTCCAAAATGATGCGGGTTCTGGAGGGAAAGCTTTCAAAACAACCGGAGGAGATCCGCCCGCCTTTCAGGATCGTTAAACCGCTGAAGATGGAGCCCGTCCCGGTGCTTGACGAACTGACTGGCGCGGTAAAGGTCCGGGTGGGCATAGGCACCGGAAATACCGGCAAGCAGGGCCGGAACAATATTTTCAAATTCAAATCTTACGAAGGCCTGATAGTCCGCGGCAAGGCCAGCGGCAAAGTGTACGCCAGCATCCCCGCGGACGAGGCCTGGACGGCTGTTTACGAGGACGGAAAAATTTCGCTGAAAGATCCGAAAGGCACGGTTTACGGGAACTTCACCGGCGCGCTGCTCATCAGGTCCGCAAACCTGAAACACGGCACCGTCATTTTCGAGAACCCCGGAAAATCCAAAAATCCATACTTCCGATATTCCGACCGCGAATACCGCGGCATTATGGAAATCTACCCGATAGCCGGACGGGGCATGGGCGTGGTCAACGTGGTGGATATGGAGGTTTATCTGCTGGGCGTGGTTCCAAGCGAAATGTCTTCGCAGTGGCCTTATGAATCACTTAAAGCCCAGGCTGTGCTGGCGCGCACGCAGGCCATCATCAGGAGGGCGCACGGCGGCACCCACAAGGCTGACGGCTACCATATGTGCGACGGCCAGCACTGCCAGGCGTACAAAGGCGTTATGACGGAGGCAAACACCACCGACCGGGCGGTGCTTGAAACGGAGGGAGAGCTGCTGACATATCACGCTAAGCCCGCCTACACTTTTTACCATTCTAACTGCGGCGGCTATATCCAGGCATCGGGGGAGGTCGGGGGCTGGGGAGATTCTCCGTACCTGACCACGCACCAGGACCTGCCCGACGACATGGCCAAACCGATTGACACGCCTTGGAAATTCCATCAGTGGATAACCGGCAACCCTCCCGCCAACTGCAATTATCCCGGAAGAGTGCGGGCATCCGAATTCCGCTGGCTCCGGATCATCAGGCACAAAGATATGGAGTTCCGCATAAACAGGGACTACAATATCGGGACCCTGCTGGATCTGATCCCTCTTAAGCGCAGTCCGTCGGGCAACGTTAATTCCATAAGGATCGTGGGGGCAAAAAAAACCGTCACGGTGGAACGGGAACATCTGATACGCAATATCCTGGGTTTCAGCTCCATAAAAAGCACGCTGTTCTTTATAGAAGTGAACCGTTTTAAGAGCGGAAAGATACGCAACTATTGGATCTACGGCGGCGGGTGGGGACACGGGATAGGGATGTGCCAGTCGGGCGCGGCCGGCATGGCCGGTAAATACGGCAAGAACTACCGCGAGATAATAGAATTTTATTTCCCGGACACCAGGATAAAGAAAATAAGATACGTTAAGAAGAAACCGGCGGCGGCGCCTAAACCAAAAACCCGGCAGCCGGCGGAATCCTCCGCCGTACAGCGATCCGCCATTCCAACCTCCGTGTCCCAGACGTCAACGACAACCGCCGCCGGACAATAGCCCTTTAAAAAAGAAAAGGCCCTTTACGCTAAAGGGCCTTCGCTTACGAACTACAGCGAACGAGTTATTTGCGTTTCGCTTTCTTCGCGACTTTTTTCTTCGCGACCACTTTCTTTGCTTTCTTAGCCATTAGTTCCTCCCTTTCATTACTGACATTATTAATACTACTAGGTGAGTTTACCTCATGCGTTAAGAAAAAGCAATGGTTTTTTTATTTTATTATTTTATTTCCCAGGCGTCGGGGCCCGAGAGCAGTGTTTCCAGCTCGTTATCCTTCGTATCTCCGATAGCCGCTACCTGATCATAGTACAGCTCCTCGTAAGAAGGCTTCTCCCCGGCCCTGAACACTCCGACCGGTATCGGGAACTCCGGCGCCTGGAAACCGCTTACCAGATACGCCATCTCGGCGCTGGTCTCGTCGTAAACTGCGACTTCGGCCGGGACGCTCCCGGGTTTGAACTCGATTATCTCCGCCCTGAAATTTACGAAGGTTATCCCCTTGTTTTTATTTTTTCCGAAGACCAGCGGCTTGCCGTGCTCCACCCTGATAACAAGATCCTCTTTCTTTTCCGGATCTTTAAGCGTGTCGAATTCTTTATCGGTGAACGGCACGCATTTCTGCAGCACCTCCACGAACGCGGTGCCTTTGTGTTTTGCGGCGCGCTCAAGTATGGCGGCATTTCCGGCCATATCGGTGTCGATACCGCGCGCGACGAACGTGCAGTCCAGGCCTACGGCGAACCGCGCCGGGTTGAACGGGAAGTCGATCGTTCCCATGGGGGTGGACTTGGTCTTCGCGCCCAGCAGCGTGGTGGGGCTGGCCTGGCCTTTGGTCATCGCGTAGATCCGGTTGTTGAACAGCACGATCTTAAGACCGATATTGCGGCGTATGGCATGCAGCATGTGGTTTCCGCCGATGGAGAGCCCGTCTCCGTCTCCGGTGACCACCCAGACGGCAAGTTCCGGGTTCGAGAGTTTCACTCCGGAAGCCACGGCGCAGGCGCGGCCATGGATGGAATGGAAACCGTAGGTGTTTACATAATACGGGAAGCGGCTGGAACAGCCTATCCCCGAAACCACCACGTATTTCTCGTGCGGCAGACCCATGCCGGCCATGGCCTTCTGAAGCTGATTCAGGATTGCGAAATCACCGCAGCCGGGGCACCACTTGACCGGCAGGGTGGAGGCGAAATCTTTAGCGGTAAGTTTGATGTTTTCCATTTGGTTTAATTCCCCCTCAGGATCTCTTTTATCTTGGCCAGCACTTCATCCGCGTTAAGCGCCTGGCCCTGCATCTTATTGAGGCCTATCGGTTCCAGCGCGTAGGCCGCGCGCAGCATCATCCTGAACTGGCCGAAATTTTCCTCCGGCACCAGGATCTTTCTGAACCTGCGCATCACGGTTCCCAGGTCCGGCGGAAGCGGATTCATATACCTGACGTGCGCGGATGAGACCTGCAGACCGGTCTTCCTGGCTTCGTTCACGGCCTGGGTGATGGCGCCGAAAGTGGAGCCCCAGCCGATAACCAGCAGTTCCCCTTCAGCCGCGCCGTACACCTTGGTCGGGGGGATTTCCGCGGCCACTCTGGCCACTTTTTCGGCCCTCAGTTTGGACATAATCTCATGATTTTCCGGGTCATGGCTGACGGTGCCGGAACCGTCGGTTTTTTCCAAACCGCCGATCCTGTGCTCATAGCCTTTCAGGCCGGCATACGCCCAGGGACGGGCAAGGGTCTCGGGGTCCCGCCCGTAAGGTTTGAAGCGCTCCGGCTCCGGCAACGGCGGAATTTCGAATTTGGGCAGTTCTCTCAGTTTCGGTATCCGGAACGGCTCGGAGCCGTTCGAAAGATAGGCGTTTGTGAGCACTATGACCGGGGTCATATATTTTACGGCTATCCGCGCGCCTTCAAGCGTGGCGGTAAAGCAATCCGCCGGACTTGTGGCGGCCAGTACCACCAGCGGAGACTCTCCGTGGCGGCCGTAAACGGCCTGCAGGAGATCCGACTGTTCCGTTTTAGTAGGAAGCCCGGTAGAGGGGCCGCCTCTCTGCACGTTCACTATTACCAGCGGCAATTCGCTGATAACGCCAAGCCCCGTGGCCTCCACTTTAAGGGAGAGGCCGGGGCCGCTGGTGCCGGTGGACGCCAGACAGCCCGCGAACGCGGCGCCGATGGACGAACAGATCGCGGCGATCTCGTCTTCGGCCTGATAGATCACCACGTCGTTGGCCTTATGCTTGGCCAGCGTCTGGAGAATCTCCGTAGCCGGAGTGATGGGATAGGAACCGTAGAAAAGCTTTCGCTTCAGCAGCTTAGCGGCTGTTATGAGCGCGTAAGCGGCCGCCTCATTGCCGGTAAGATTCCTGTATTTTCCGGGAACTACGGGGCTTTTCTTTATTTGGAACCTGGCGTCGAACATCTCCGTGGCCTCGGAATAGGCATAGCCCGCCGCAAGGACCTGATGATTGGCTTTGGCCAGTTCCGGAGTTTTTTTAAACTTGGTCTTTATCCAGTTGATGGTGGGCTCTATCGGCAGGTCGTACATCCAGTACATGATCCCCAGCACATAAAAATTTTTACATTTCAAGATCTGCGCCTTGGTAAGTCCTGAATCCTTTAGCGTGCTCTCCGTAAGGGTGTTCACCGGGATGGCCAGAACTCTGTAGTTCGAAAGTGTCCCATCCTCCAGAGGATTGGAAGAGTAACCCGCCTTTTCAAGGGCGGCCGGAGTAAACGCGTCGGAATTGGCGATTATTATGGAGCCTTTATCTATATTTTTTATATTAACTACCAGAGCGGCCGGATTCATGGCAATAAGCACGTTAGGTTTGGTACCGGGCGTCAGGACGGATTCATCGCCGAAACTTAACTGAAATCCGCTCACGCCTCCGATCGATCCCGCCGGAGCGCGAACCTCTGACGGATAATCCGGCAAAGTGCTGAGTTCATTACCGGCTATAGCCGTGGCATTGGCGAACTGATGCCCCACAAGCTGTATACCGTCGCCGGAATCTCCGGCAAAACGTATGGTTATGGAATCCAGTTCATTTATCTTTATTGGCTTTTTAGAAGGAGACTTATTCATTGTATACCTCTTTAAGAGCGCCGTTATATTGTTTAAAAAACTGGACTTGGCGCTTGGATTTATACTACAAATTATATAATAAAGGTTCAATCTGCGGCCGTCCGGCCGCCTAACTGACTAGCCGTCCAGCTGTCCAGCGGGCCGCTGATATTTTCCCGGAGGAAAAATGAAACTGCTTGAATACGAGGGCAAAGATATATTTGAAACCTATAAAATCCCGATCCAGGCCAGATTCGGCGTGGTAAGAATAGGAGACAGTATCGAAAGCGTAAAACTGGACGGCCCGGGGCCATGGGTTGTAAAAGCGCAGGTGCTGACGGGCGGCCGCGGCAAAGCCGGCGGCGTCAAAATAGCCCGCACAAAAGAAGAAACCCATACGTATATCAACAATATGCTGGGCATGAAGATCATAACCCACCAGACCCACGGAACCGCCCTCACGGTGGAGGAAGTCCTGGTGGAAACCGCCTGCGTGCCGGAACGCGAGATCTATATCTCAGTGGTCCTGGACCGCAAAGAAGCCGTCCCAATGATAATCGCCTCCGCGGAAGGAGGGATGTCAATAGAAGAACTGGCGCGAACCAAGCCCGAATGCATCATCAAAATGCCGGTGGACGTAAACACCGGGCTGCTGGACTTCCAAGCCAGGGAACTGGCCTTCGCCCTGAAAATACCCTGGCATAACTTCCGGGATTTCACCGCCGTGGCCAAGAGCATCGCTAAACTGTTCGTGGATTACGACGCCAGCCTGGTTGAGATAAACCCGCTGGCGATAACCAAAGACGGACGGCTGGTGGCCGTGGACGCCAAGATCGTAACCGATGACAACGCGCTGTTCCGCCATAAGGACCTGGAGGCCAAACCCGACCATGAGTCCTCCGAGATAGAAAAAGAGGCCAAAGCCATCGGCATCAACTATATAGGCCTGGATGGCACCATCGGCTGCATGGTTAACGGAGCGGGCCTCGCCATGGCCACCCTTGACACGGTAAAACTCGCGGGCGGCAGCGCCGCCAACTTCCTGGACGTGGGCGGAGGCGCCAACGTGGAACAGATCACCAAGGCCTTTCAGATCATCCTGAAAGACTCCAAAGTGAAGGCTATCCTGGTCAACATTTTCGGCGGGATAATGAAGTGCGATAATATCGCCCAGGGCATAGCGGAGGCGACAAAAAAAATAAAACTCCATGTGCCGCTGGTGGTGCGCCTTGAGGGAACGAATGTGAAAGAAGGCAAGGCAATACTTAAAAACTCCGGCATAAAGCTGGAACAGGCCGACTCCCTCTGGGAAGCCGCGCAAAAAGCGGTAAAAGCGGCCAAGAACTAACCTGGAATCTGGAGCTGTACACGGGATATTTTTATTATTGGAGAACGATTATGTCCATACTTTTAAATAAAAGATCAAAATTGGCGGTACACGGCATGACGGGAGCGCAGGGGTCGTTCCATTCCCAGTTGTGCCTGGAGTACGGTTGCAATATTGTTGCAGGCATAACTCCGGGGAAAGGCGGAACAAGGCACTTGAACATCCCCGTCTTTAATACCGTTAAAGAAGCGGTCAGGGAGGCCGGCGCTGACACTTCTCTTATTTTCGTGCCGCCGCCGTTCGCCGCGGACTCCATACTCGAAGCGGCGGAAGCCGGCATCAAGGTAATTATAGCCATCACCGAAGGCATTCCGGTGCTGGATATGGTGCGCGTAAAAAAACATCTAGGCCGCCTGGAGTTGGAAGGCCGCGGCGTAACGCTGATCGGTCCCAACTGCCCCGGCGTGATCACTCCCGGGGAATGCAAAGCGGGCATTATGCCGGGCTATATCCACAAAAAGGGGCATATAGGCATCGTATCCCGCTCCGGCACTCTTACCTACGAGGCTGTGTGGCAGCTGACCAGCCAGGACCTGGGGCAATCCACCGTAGTGGGCATAGGCGGAGACCCCGTGCAGGGAATGAATTTTGTGGACGTACTGAAACTGTTCGAAGCCGATAAGGATACCACCGCCGTGGTAATGATAGGCGAGATAGGCGGTTCCGCGGAGGAAGACGCGGCCCGCTTTATCAAAGCGCGCATGACCAAACCGGTCTTCGCCTTTGTGGCCGGCAAAACCGCGCCTCCCGGCCGCCGCATGGGCCACGCCGGAGCCATAGTGGAAGGGGCCTCCGGCACCCACGCCTCTAAAATTGCGGCCCTTGAAAAAGCCGGGGCCACCGTGGTGGAGAACCTCTCCCATATGGGCGAAACCGTGGCGGCAAAGCTTAAGGCGCCGGGGCAGAGCCGGAAAAAACAGGGCGGCGAAACAGCGAAGCGGGGAAATAAGGGATAGTATTTTTTAATTTCTTAAACCACTGACATCCGTTCGCCGCTCCGCTGATCGCCAGGATATTCATATTATGATAAAACGCTACAAGCTTGAGAACAATCAACTGATCCAGACAGAAACCGATGCGCCGCTGCTCTGGCTGCTGGTAGACCCCAGCGAAGACGAGAAAAAATGGGTTCTGAGCAACTTCAATCTGGACGAACATAACCTCACCTCGGCCTTTGATCCGGAAGAGCCCGCCCGCATGGAATTTGAGCCGGACCATCTGGAACTTATCTTTAAGCGCCCCAAGAACTATTCTTCCAAAGACCAATTCATGTTCAAAGTTTCCTCCATGGGTTTATTCCTGTTCAAGGACAAGCTGATCGTCGCCATCTCGGAGGATCTGCCTATCTTCTCCGGCAAGTATTTCAAGCATGTGACCGGCATAAAAGAAATATTCCTGAAACTTATTTACAACTCCATCTTCCACTTCATGGAGCACCTGAAAGTCATAAACATGATCGCGGATGAGATAGAGCGCAAGATCAACTCCTCAATGGAGAACAAGTACCTTCTGAACCTGTTCACGCTGGAAAAAAGCCTTGTTTACTACCTGAACGCCGTAAACGCCAACACCTACGCGATAGAGCGCCTTAAACACGCCTCGGAAAAAATTGGATTTTCACAGCGCAGCGTGGAATTTCTGGACGATATCATAATCGAGAATAACCAGTGCGCCCGTCAGGCGGAGATCTACTCCAACATCCTGGCCGGACTGATGGACGCCAGAGCCTCCATCGTCAGCAACAATCTAAACGTCATGATGAAGAACCTCAACGCGGTCGTCATCGCGGTGGCGGTGCCGAGTTTCTTCGCCGGAGTCGGAGGGATGTCCGAGCTCTGCACGGTCACCGGGATTTCAAACCCCCGGCTCGCGTTTTTGGCCTTCGTGACGCTAATGGCCGTGATCGGGCTCATCACCTACTGGGTCATAAAGCGGCTGGAAAAACACTAACCTGAAAAATTCAGTTGAATTTTTCCCTTCGCGGAGCTCAGGTGCGCTTCGCGCGGCATACACCCTCGAAAACCTGGCGCGCATTGCGCTTGGTTTTCGACCCGCTGCTGCGGGGAATCCTGGCCGTCTGATGGCCATAGGCCCTTATACGGCACCTACGCAGGTATTGCTTTTTTTGTCCACCTGATCTTCCAATGGAAAGCAAGTTGAACTGCAGGATTCGGGCTAACATAAACCAGGTGTTTTGCTGCCTTGCGCCTTACGCCCTTTACACCTCACACCCGATTTTATTCTATGCCTCAAAAAGTATTTATTACAAGTCTCGGCTGCCCGAAAAATCTTACGGACGCCGAAGTGATGGCCGGCCGGCTTACCGCCGCCGGCTTTGAGCTGACAGCGGACGAATCCGAAGCCGACATCGCCCTCATAAACACCTGCGCCTTTCTGAATTCCGCCATAAAGGAATCGGAAGCCGAAATAAAACGCTTCAGTTCTCTTAAAGAGCACGGCAAGCTCTCAAAAATAGCTGTGACCGGCTGCCTGGTCGAACGGGAAAAGAATCTGCTGCTGAAGAAATTCCCCCAAATAGACGCCGTGGTCGGCATAAACGCCCTGGACAGGATAACTTCCGCTCTGAACGGCGACACCAACTATATACTTCCGGCGACCCTGCCGCTTGCGGCGCCGAAATTCAAAACGCGCCTCACCGCCCCCCACACCGCCTACCTGAAAATAGCCGACGGTTGCGATAATCGCTGCTCTTACTGCGCTATTCCAATGATACGCGGCGGATACCGGTCCAAACCGATAGCCGATGTGGTGGTGGAGGCGGGGAATCTGGCCGGATCCGGCGCCAGGGAAATATCCCTTATAGCCCAGGACACCACCTCCTACGGCATGGACCTCTATGGAAAGCCTATGCTGCACGAGCTTTTAAAAGAACTAGCCCGGATCCCGGATATTAAATGGCTTCGCCTGTTATATATTTACCCTGACAAACTCTCTTCCGATCTGCTGAAACTGATGCGGGATGAGGAAAAGATCTGCAATTACCTGGACATGCCGCTCCAGCATATTTCCGACGATATCCTCAAAAAAATGAACCGACGCTCCACAGAGAAATCGATAAAGGCCAAGATCGCGGCCATAAGGAAATTAATTCCGGACATGGCTTTAAGAACCAATTTCATAGTCGGTTTCCCCGGAGAAACGGAGAAAGATTTCACAAAGCTCCTCAAATTCGTATCCGGGACGGGCTTCGACAACCTGGGCGTTTTCACTTACTCCCGCGAGGCGGGCACCCCGGCCGCCAAACTACCGGACCAGGTGCCGGAAACTTTAAAAACCGCCCGCATGAACGAATTGATAGCCGCACAGAGCCGTATAATAGACGGTATTAACACCGGCCTTATCGGCAAAACGGTTAAGGTTCTGATGGATTCCGGCAGTTTCGGCCGCACCTGCCGGGACGCGCCCGATATAGACGGAACGGTGGAAGTGATAACGAACGCCATAAGCCATAAGCCAAAAGCCATAGGCAAAAAAACCAGAAAAGCTTATGGCCTAAAGCCTATGGCCAATGGCAGCGCGGGAAGCTCTCCCGCGCCTAAAGCCGGTGATTTCATGGACGTAAAAATAACCGGCGCCACCGGCTACCTACGCCGCGGCACAACAATCTAAACAGGCTTGGCTGGTCGGCTTTGAACTGATGAGCCGTAGCATAGCACGGTCGGTGCGGCGGCGAATTTCCTACGCGCTCCGTGTTGTAAAACCTTAAATAGCGCTCCAAGCCGCTTTTGCACTCCGGGATGTAGTTTTCCCCAAAACAAAGCCCCGTAGTCTTTCGAGTTCTTACTGAGGTTGTAATTCCACCACAACATCCTCCCCCGCCTTACTGATTTTTCCAGGGCGGGAGGCTTTTAGGTAGATTTTTGTCCCTTCTATCTCTATTGATTTAAATGCGCAAGACGATGAGATATCGGCTATCAATTTCCCGTTGATCTTTATTTTTAAGTGTTCATTTTTACCTAAAAGAGATTCCAATTGCGTTGGGTAAACAGTAACCTTATTTTTATCTATTATGGGCTGCGCGTTCAAACTTTTCTTAATCATCGAAGTGTTTCTGAAAACAAGATGCAAGGCAGCTCCCTGGTCGATCTCAAAATTTACAAGTGCCGGATAAAGGGTTCCGATCGCGGTTTTCGCCATTGGCAAACTACTAGTGTAGCCACTATTTTTGAGAATGTTAGAATCCCAGGTTATAAGTATAAACTTTCTACTGCTTGTGGCTCCTAACTGTTCCAATATCCCATTGATCTCATTCGTGTTTACAATAGCTGCCCGGCTAAAAGATTCCTGCATATCCTGGACCCCATATTTATCCAGTAGTGCTTTAAGCGAGTGATTCCCCGCACCCTTTCCGTTAAGTTGTTCTAAGGACACGGTGAATATTGATTCCCCATTCTGAATTCGTGGTTGCCATGGGACCTTAAGTCTGGTCAAAAGACGCATTTGCGCCGCGCCGGTCAGATAGTATTTTATTTTTTCGTTAGTTTTCTCAATTGGCAAGAGCAGCATGTGCGCCAAATAAATATCCGCCGGTTTTACTATAATTCCCCGTTCACCCACGGTTTCAATGGATTTGAGTTCGACATATTGAGCGGAACCTTCAAGGACTTCCTGCTGATCCTCGTAATTGGCGACTGGAACATCGCCCCATGAGCGACGTTTGAGCCTGAGAGCTATGAAAGTCCGGAAATCGTCCTGCCAGGAATCAGGAGACATCAACGCTCTCGCAAGAAGGATTTGTTCAATATAAAAAGCAGAACTTGTTTTAGGATCCGCTTTGCTGGGAGCCGCAGGTGGTTTTTGTCGGAAATTAAGATGTTGGTACTTGTGAAAAGTTTCATGAACGATGAGTCTTGCCGTCTGGTCAACACTATCGGACATGTCATAGTTGAAAAACATAGTATTAATCCCGTCATAGTCGTAGTCCAACAGAAATTTCGCCTCCAACTTTTTAGGCATACCGGGATTGCAATAAAACTTCGCGCCGGAATTTGTTTTCAATTCAGCAAAGTCTTTAGGTTTAAACGGCGGGTTTAAAATATAAGCCCCCCCTATTTCGCTATTAAGGAATACTGGCTTAAACAAAGGCGTAAACCCTGACCATAAGGCATTTCCCGCACCTGATGTATTATCTATCTCAAAAAGTCTTGTAATTAATTGCATATCCTGCTTGGGAATGTTACTCCCAGAGAATAATGGGGCAGCACTGTGCACAACAGTGATAAACAAAACAAAAAATAACAGCCGTTTAATATTGAGGTTTTTATTACCATGCATCATATAAATATAGGCCTATTGTATTATATATAAAGTAACGTGAACCCATTTGCTTGTAACCGAATGAAACAAGGCAGCCTGATTTAAAATTTTAGCGCAGGCATGTACATGGGAATACCGGTCACCCCATACTTTTTAATACAAGTCCCCACGACACTGCATGTGTGGGTATCTACTGTATATTTATGACAATAGTTTACGTAACTGCAAGTATCCGGTGACATTCCATGAGGCATACAGACATACTCTAGTTTACAATCTTCTTTATCATATGAAAAGTCAACACAATGAAACATCTCTGGGCCACTGCAATTGGTGTAGTCGTGTTTTGTTTGATTAAAGGAAGAGATGCTCGAACCTGTTTCCGGAAGAAATCGTCTTAAAAGCAACCTATCAATATCCTCTCGGGTTAGCTCTTTGCTGCCTGCTTTCTTCCGGCAGTTGAGTAGAGTTTGTATTTTTAAATCATTATCACAAACCACTTCTTCGTTCCTTACATTATCTCGGTTTATAATAGAAATTTTTATTATGATCTCTTTGACACCAATTCCACTGTCTGCTACTGTTACTGGCGCTACTGGAGTAGGAACAGCATTAGCAAAATCCGGTAAAACTCTGTTTAATCCGCTTAAAGATTGTGAGTGATTATTCATGGCACTACCGTCAAAGTCAATTGCTATCTCTTCGGCCTTGGCCACGGAGGATATCAGCATCATCATAATCGCACACATCGCTACCAGTATATTGTGCTTTTTCATAGTTTTATCCTTACTCCTTTATTCTTTGAGGACAGAGTCCCAGCTCCTTGTTTACCCCCCTCAGTTATGTTCGGTCACACCCGATACAGAGCAATTTTGATGCCAAAAAGGGATTCGGCAAGGAATTTGAAGCACTCATTGGAAATAGAGCATGTTAATGTCTTTGGGTTAAACAAAACCAAAGTCTAAAACATTTTCATTTGAAAATAATACTTTCAAATGAAAATGTTTGACGGATTTTCGGGTTATTTATGCTGCCCAGGGAGGTTCTTTGCCGGATACTTTAAGCCAGGGGAGGTGGGCGAACTTTTCGGGACTGTGTCCGGTGGTCATGGTTATATCAGAAAAGCCTTTATTATACAGATCTTTGGCGATATCCTCGCCTTTAATCCCATTGCCAAGATCGGAATCTATGTAAACTGGCGTGTCTTTGGGCATGTTTTCCATTGTTATAGTAAACCCCTCTGGTTTACTATATGCCTTCAACGCTACTTTGGCGGTCTTGGCTACCATCTTCCAGTTCATATGAACCAACATATCGTCGTCTAACAGGACTGCCGTGTGGTTTGTGGCCTTAACGTTAACGCGCGGTAGTTCAAGTAATACCGCAGTACCTTTACCGAACTCGGACTCTATTTTAAAGCTACCGCCCCAGCTTTCGACCATGGTTCGCGCGTGATAAAGCCCAAGGCCGTTTCCGCCAGCTTTACCGTGGGTTTCGCCCTTTTGTCCGAGTTTATACAAGATCTCTGAGGGAATACCTTTGCCGTTGTCGACAACCTTTAACAGAGCATGGCTGGGGAGATTGAAGAGTTCAATAATCACCCGTCCCCTTTTTTCAAAAGACTCGATCGCGTTATTTATAAGGTTGGAAATTATCCGCTGAAATTCAACAGGTTTTAGGTTGGCTTCGGTATCCCCCGCCAGGTTTACAAACTCTATGACTATTTCCGGCTTTGAGGAGTACTGCACGCGCTTCTCCGCCAAAATCGGCTCGATCAACTGTCTTAAATTATGCGAAGCAACTGGAGTTTTAATAGTACTCTTTTTGCCTGCCGGCTTTTTATGGTTTTCAAGCAAATCTTTGGCGATTTCACCGATGCGTCCAACGGCCCCCCGTGCCAGTTCCTGCTTTTCCCGCGGTAGTGCTGACAGGTCTTTCAACACAACATCTAAAGCCGCGAGGGGGGATCGTATGTCATGAGCCACCTGGGCGGATAATTCTCCAATTGCAGTAAGTTTTGCTTGTTCCTCAATCCGCATATACGCGGAATGTAGTTTGTCAGCAAATTGCTCAATTTCATTAAAAAACAATTTGCCCGTTGTTTTAGTTCGCGGATCTTCGCGTGTTTCTAGAGTCTTAAACAAGTTATTAAGATTGTCGGATATTTTGAAAGCAAGAATGTTTGACAGTGTCCAGAGCGCGTATAAAATAAACAGCAGTGATGTAAGCTGAGTGGCATTTTGCAGGTAAAATATCTTTGTTGCGTATAGTGTGCCAATAAGGGTAACATTAGAAACAAAAATGATCCACACGAGTTTTACCCGTATATCAGACCATTTCGCCATGGCTTTCTTATCGGAATCCTCAAAAGTCAATGATGTCAGTATGAAAAGTATGCCCCACAGCCAGCCGTACTCATAAAATGGAACGGTTATGTCAAGAAGAACGCCCTCATTATAGGCAAGGGCAATGGATGCCACGGCCAATAGCATTAGACCTTGAGTAACACATAGCCAGTATTTTGAATATGTTTTAATCCCAATAATACCCGCTAAGGCCAGGATGCCTGCATTCATGGAATGATAAAGAGCTGAATTGATATAAAAAAACAATGTGGCGTAATTCCCGCTTTGTATAAATGGTAATAGAACAAAGCCCCAGGAGATGTATGCCCAGAATACGGTGAGTAAGACAAAACATGCTATTTCCTGTATGGACGGGGCGGATCGGCGAAACATCCCCCATAAATATGTGAAGGCTGTACCGACATAGACAGTGAAGAAGAATTGGCTTAATGCGAAAATATTTTGCACCGTATCGGGTGACCTATGGCTTAAGTAATCGAATGTGTCCCCGAGTAGTAGCGCCGAAAGCGCAACGATCCATATTGCCCGTGGCATAAAGCCGCGAGCAATAATACATGCCACGATGAATAGTTCAAGAAAGATTTCAAGTGGCACAAGGATTTGCCCGCGCAGGTTATTGGAAATAAAAAGAACGCTTATCGCCAGGAATAGAATAGCCAGGCGAAAGAACTGATTGGCTGGCCTATTCGCAGGCTGCGTTTTAGGTGAAATCTGCGCCAACTCTGATATAATACCCATGCGGTTTAATTTTAGCTTTTGTCGGGTTCCAGTTCCAACTATTCATATTTTCGTTCATATTTTCGTGTTGAAATTTTAGTGTTTTTCTATGGAGTTAAGGGGGGTGAGTTACCGGGGGTTGCGATTTAAACATTATTGAATCACATATGAAAATATTTTTTTTATTTTTACTTATCAACTGTGAGACTGTGGAGGCCGCAACTCCCAAATACGCTCTGGTTAACGGTCTGCAAGCGGTGCCCCTCTCCATGGACAACACTTACTTAAGGAGCCTAAAAGTGCCTGCTTTCGATTATTGGAACCTGTCTTCCTTTTATGTGCCGCAGTACAATGATTATGGTTGTTCGGCAGCCTCTGTTTCAATGGCGCTTAATGCTCTTATAAATGCCCGCCGCATACGCGGCGATCAAGACGAGAATATATCTCAACTCTCCATACCCGAAAAAATTGCCGGAGTTAAATGGAAAGAACTGTTGAGTACGGCTGGATTTGAGGGCCGACACGGGGTTTCGCTGGCTCAACTTGGGCTAATCTCCAACGAAGCGATGATGGCGTATAGTCCCGCTGCGTTTTCTGTAACTGTAACAACGGTAACAGTTATAAATACTCAAAATCTAGGCGCTTTCCGTCAGGCACTGATTCTAAATGAAAAAAGTCCCAACGACATAATGTTGCTTCATTTTGCTCAAGATGTCATTACTGGCGCGCCGGATGGACCTTATCCCCATATCTCCCCCGTAGGTGCTTACGATGCTAAAACACGACGCGTACTCATTTTTGACGTAGATCGGAGATGGTATGAACCATACTGGGTGGCCGACACGCAGGTTTTTGACGCTATGAAATTCCAAACAAAAAGCTTTGGCCATGGCGGGTATGTATTGATAAAGGCTGGCAGGTGAAATCCCTCATCCATTCCACTTGCGACTGGGCTTAGACATCCCTTACAACAAAAAAGCAAAATATGTGTTTCTTGTCAGGAACTTGACAAAAAAGCTGGCGGGTGGCTGACCGGATGTGAGCAAAAGACGGTCAAAGGTACCTGCTACCTTTGACCTAAAAGATGTGGGTTTTGCCGGCGGGTATAGCTGGAGGGGTGACGGGTGTCAGTCTTTTTTGACCCCGCAGGTGAGGACCGGCTTTAGAGCGGAACATAATTATGTTCCGCGCCCGGTCCGCAAGGAGGGAACGCAAAAAAGACTGACCCCGGCAGGACCCCGAACCGGCAGCCGCCGGCATAAGGGATTCAATACTCAGGGGCAAAAGGTACCAGGAACCTTTTAGCCTGAATTCCTCAGTTGCCCCCAAAAATAAGGCACGATTTCGTATCATCTGTTTGTCGAGAACGGAGGTACGAAACCGTGCATATACAAACTACAACATTACAAACCGGAAAGCCAATAGCCCTCACCTTCACGGATAAGCCAATAACCGCCTGGGGTGGCATGTCCATGGTAGCCGGCTATGGCGTCCGCATACGCCTGGCGGAAACCCTTAAGCAGTATTTATCGCTGGGGCTCACATCGCCGAATGCGACACCAGCCGCCGACGTAGTTCTGGCATTTATAGCCGGCGTGCTGACTGGCTCGCGGCGCTTTGCGCACATAGAGGCTCTGAGGCATGATAAAGTTCTCCAGCAACTGCTGGGCATAAAGCGTTTTCCCTCGGACGCCACCATGACCCGGTTCTTCAGGCGGTTCCATCATCGGGAGATGTATGAGATATTCGAGCCTCTGCGCGCCTGGCAATTGAAGCTGCTGATGGCGCCGGGCGCCTATACGCTGGACCTGGACTCATCAGTGTTCGAGCGTTACGGCAAACAGGAAGGGGCCGTGCTTGGA
>Ga0208977_1000383_pt1 | contig 37513 bp, 31 predicted proteins | sample RifOxyA2_FD_184030 | JGI IMG/M metagenome (GOLD analysis project Ga0208977, IMG submission 184030) | Groundwater microbial communities from Rifle, Colorado - Rifle Oxygen_injection A2 (SPAdes) | ecosystem: Environmental > Aquatic > Deep subsurface > Groundwater | place: Rifle, Colorado, United...
GTCTCTTTAGCAGTTTGAGGTCATTGCGAGCGAGAGCGAAGCAATCTCGACGTTGCTTCTGATGAAAAGCGAGATTGCCGCGCCCTTTGGGCTCGCAATGACGACGACAACTTCTAAACGCTAAAGAGACACGTTTCATTTGCGGGCAGGAATATTTTAAAAATTGTGCCGTGGGCGGGAGCGCTTTCTATGTCAACAAAGCCCTTGTGATTTTTGACTATGCCGTAAACCATCGAAAGGCCAAGCCCTGCCCCCTTGCCGATCTGCTTTGTTGTAAAAAACGGCTCAAAAATACGTCTAAGCGTTTCCGAAGACATGCCGGCTCCCGTATCGGTAACCGTTATGGATACGTATTTGCCGGGCGTTATGTCCGGGTGCTTGTCGAGAATCGACTTGTTTGTCGTTATCGCTTCGGTCTGTATGGTTATAAGGCCGCCGCCAGGCATTGACTCGCGGGCATTGACGCATATGTTCGTAATGGCCTGCTGCAACTGTCCGGCATCGGCTTCTATTGCAGGTATGTCCGCGCCCATAATTGTTTTTATTTCTACGGATTTGTCAAAATCCGGCATGATGTTTTTAATCGTTTTCGTTACCAGGGGATTGACCTCAATATTCACGGATGTATGCCTGTTGCCGCGCGCAAAGGCGAGCAACTGCTTGGTGAGTTCGGCGGCGCGCTTTGCATTTTGCTCTATTATTTCCATGCCTTCCCTGCCGACCTCATCCTTGTCCAGGCGTTTTTTTAAAAAAGTTGAATAACCCAGTATTCCTGTCAGCAGATTGTTGAAATCGTGAGCTATTCCGCCGGCAAGCAGGCCTATTGATTCCATCTTGTGCGATTCGAAGAGTTGTTGCTCAAGTTTGCGGCGTTCGGTTATGTCTTTCATAATACCCTTGTATCCTATTACTATATCATTGTCATAATAAATTACGTTGGCCGAAACAAGCACGTTGAGCAGCTTTCCCGTTTTATTTCTAATTATAAACTCGTGATCCTTTATGAAACCGTTTGCGCTTATAGTGCATTCGAATGAAATCCATTCGTTTGGCGAAGCGCAGAGATTGGCGGGTATGCTTATCTCCCATCGTTCGCTTTTCGTATCCAGCCCGAACAACTCGATGCCGGCCGGGTTTATGTCGGTAATCTTTCCTTCCGGCGTGCATATGAAGATTACGTCTTTAGACTCTTCGAACAGCGAACGGTATTTTTCTTCGGAATTGCGAAGCGCATCCTCAAGCAGTTTCCGTTCCGTGATGTCCTCGGCTATGCTCATTATGCACAGAGGCTTATTCTCCTTGTCATACAGAGGCAGGCGTTTTACGTCGAGTATACGCATTCCCCTGTCGTTTAGAATTATTCTTTCGTCAGGGTATGACGTAAGCGATCCGTTTTGCAGAGTCTCGGTGTCCCTTGCCCGCAACGAATCAGCGATTTCTTTTGAAAAAATGTCGTAATCGGTTTTGCCGGTTATCTCTTCCCTCGCGGTAAGAAACATTTTCTCGGATGCCTTGTTAAGAAGCATGTACCGCATGTCTTTGACATCTTTTACAAACACAAAATGCGGGATGTTTTCTATAATCGAGTTAAGGAATGACTGGGTGCGCGCCATCTCTTCTTCCGCGATTATACGCTCTGTGATGTCGTGGTTTATTACCACGACATGCGATACTGTCCCGTTAATGTCAAAATAAGGGTAGCAGGCAATGTCAAAGTAGCGCAGGCCTGAATGGGGGAGCGTAAACCATTGCTGATAGTGTACTTCCTCGCCGCCGAAGCATGTTTCCAGGTACCCTTTGAGTGTTTTCGAAAAAAGTTTTTCACCCCATATTTCAGCAACGGTTTTGCCGACCATTTCATGCGTGGATTTGTTGTGTGCGCGCGCGTATGATTCGTTTACGGCATCATAAACAAAATCCCTGTTGATGAGCGTCATGAACTCGCAGGATGTGTTGACGATGAAATCGTATTTTTTCCAGCGTTCCTCCAGCTCTTTCCGTTCCGTAATATCCTCTCCCGAAATTATAACGCCTGTGAAAATATTGTTTTCGTCAAATAACGGCACGCCATGCCAGGAGATTATTCTTTCAGCGCCGGATGAGGTCAAAACATGGCGTTCGTGTTTTTCCTGCGCGCCAAGCGTGCCGTTTATCGCGGATATGTACTCCATGCGGTACGCTTCGCGTTGAGCCTCCGGCACAAAATGATCAAACCAGTTTTTCCCTTTGATTTCGCTTTCGGGGTAACCCAGTATTTCCGCCCCTTTCTGATTTATCAGCTTGACCGCCTGGTTTCTATCCAGCGCTACAACCAGCGAATTACTAGCTTTAAGGTACTGCTTTATCCAGTTTCTTTCCTTGTCCAGATTCGCTTCAATCAGCATTTTTCTTTTTGTTGCCAGCGTTGTATATATGCCGAATGCGATAAAGATAAACAGCACCGCGCAGCGCATCCAGAGAATGTCCCCTTCCGGGGCAAGGAGCATAGGCATCAATCCGCCCTCGTCGAATACAAAGGCGTCGAGAAAGGCGTCCGAAACCCAGAACAGCAGCCCAAAGAGTACCGGCGTAAAAAAAGTTTTAATGAGGCTGATTTTGCGCGCTTTCATTCGAAAGTCTCCATCATAAGGGCGCGGCCGGCAATAATATAGCGAACTCCGTGCCTTTGCCCAATTCGCTTTGCACTGATATGAACCCTCCGCTTTGACGGATAATGCCGTAACAGGTGGCAAGCCCCAATCCCGTGCCTTTACCCTTCGCTTTTGTAGTGAAGAACGGTTCGAAAAGATGTTCTTTCACTTCTTCAGTCATGCCGGTGCCGGTGTCGTGTATTGAGATCAGGACGTACTGCCCCTGCGGCACGTTATTTTCGTCTCCTCTTTTTGCATCGCCTGCATTGGTATACGACGTTTTGATGGTTATGGTGCCGCCATCCGGCATTGCATCGCGCGCATTGACTACCATATTAGTTATAACCTGTTCAAGCTGGCCCGGGTCAACGCGCGCCTGGGGTATGCTGTTATCAAAAAAGGTTTCAAGCCTGGTACTTTCCTTATTTACAAGCTGGAAAAGCATTTTTTCCATTTCCTTGACGATTTCATTTATGTTTATCAGCTGTGGCGCCAGATTTTGCCTGCGTGAAAATGCCAGCAACTGGCGGGTCAGGTTTGATGCGCGTTCGGCTGTTGCATAAATTTCCTTTATGTCCTCGTGGGCGGGGTTGTCAGCCGGGACATGGTTTAGGCTCAACTGGGCATATCCCAGGATAGGCGTCATGAGATTATTAAGATCATGGGCAATGCTGCCGGCAAGCCGGCCGATCATTTCCATTTTTTGTGATTGAACAAACTGATTTTCAAGGCGCTTGCGCTCGAGGGCGTTAACGAATACCTCGCCCAGCATTCGCAGCATTGCAATGTCCTCCTGCGGCCATGTTCTGGCGGAACCCGCTGCCCCTATTATTATGTAACCCAATAGTATGCGGTTGCTGATCATGGGAACCACGACGAAAGATTTAAACGGCGCCGGCAGGCGCGAGAGAAACAACTGTTTTTCGGCCTCGAGGTTACCGAATGCCCTGGACGTGTCATTGCATACTATGTTCTCAAATCCGGCCAGCGCTTGCAGGGAAAGCGGGTAATCTACCGCGTGCATTTCATTAGGAAATGCGGTTGCATTGACAGAATCGCTGTGCCAGCAGGATAACTGCGCGGCCTTTGTCATCTTGCCGTTCAACTTGAATACCGCTATGTAGTCAACGGACAGGTGTTCGCCGATTTTTTTCAGGGAAGACTTCATGGCGTCGTCCGTGTCATCCGGGGATATTTTTATGAAATACGCCGACACGTCGGAAATAAGTTTCTCGAATGTTATCCTGCTATTAAGCTTTTTTTCCGCCATATTGCGTTCTATCACGCTTGCCAGCGTGTTGGCCATGGAATTGAGGAAGGCAACATCATTCTGATGTGCCAGGTAACCGTCTTTCACATACACGTTGATAACTCCGATAACCCTTGCAGATGAAATTATCGGCACGCAGTAATGCCCGTGTCCAGCCATTTTTTCGTATGATATTTCGTGGCTTGGCGTTACATTGTTTTCAAATATTATCTTTTTTTCAGCCGCCGCTTTTCCACAGAGGCACTTGCCGAAAGGAATACGGGAGCAGGCAATCAGCAGCGGTTCTTCCAGTCCCTGTTGCGCCTTCATAACCAGGACGTCAGGTTCATCTTCCACCAGGAATACTGATCCCGTTGCTTCAAATTTGAGCCACGAAACGGAAAAAATCAGCCTCAGCGCGATGGAAAGCAGCTCTTCGATGGGGAGGTTTTCAATGGATGCTTTTAGTAAAACATTCACTGCGGTCTCGGTTTCATAATTATGCCGCATCTTTTCTTCATTTTTTCGTTGCTCCGTCACGTCGTCGCCGGAGCAGAGAATGGCGTATATTTTGCCATGTTCATCGCGCAACACCGTATTATGCCATGCAATAATTTTTTCTATGCCGGTTCTTGTAAACACAGGGTTTTCATAATGTTCAACCGGAGCTATACTTCCCGCTATAAGCGTATTGAAGGTTAAAATAACGTTACCGCGGAATCTTTCAGGTATAAAATTTTCAAACCAGTCCTTGCCTGTTATCTGATGTTCGCTGCATTCCAATATCTCGCACCCCTTCCTGTTTATGAGTTTTACCTTCCGTTCCGTGTCTATCATTATTATTATTGAGTTCATTACCGCCAGGTAGCCGCTTGTCATGTTGCGTTCCATGGTAAGCAGTTTCTCCGTGTTGCGGGAGCGCCTCATGACAATGGCAAAGCCCGCGAAAGCCACGAATACCGATAATATAATGATAATGTGTATGCGTTCATGAATTTCCGCGGGGAACAGGTGATCAAAAAACCCGCTTTGCTGGAATACATAGGCGTCCAGTGCGGCATGTGACAGCCAAAGCAGGAAGATAAGCCCCATGAATGACAGCATTATTTCCGGGAGGTACATAATAATCAAAGCCGATAATTTTTTCTTTTCATAATTCATGTTTTTCCCCGTCATAGGATCCATTCGCCTTTCTTTTTTTCTTCTTCCAGAAGCGTGGAAACTTTTAGTGAAATCCCCGGCGACAGCGAAAGCGTCTGCGCCGCTATTTTCTGATTTAGAATTTTAAGGTTTTTCAGCGCCTCTCTTTTTACGCGGTAATCGGAATCTTCATGCAGTTTCAAAAGCATTTCAACGGTTTCAGGCCTGGCTATCCTTGCAAGTGCGAGCATTACGTTCGCGCGTATGAGCGGGTTGGGGTTGACTGCCATTTTGCCAAGAAAGTCAAGCGCGGCCCCGGGAGCATATTCGTAAAGATTCTCAGCCATAACGGCGATACGTTCGCGGGACGATTCCAGCGCAGGGGACGAAACGTCGTCGTTTTCAGCGGAGCTTCCCAGGTATTGCAGGAATTTTTCCTGTTGCTGGTGGAGAAATGCCTCTCGGCTGCCTCCTTTTTTGGCGTTGTTTTCCGCTATTTCCTTTCTTATGCGTTCTTCCGCCTCTTTTGTGCGCAGCTCAAGCTCCATGTGTATGCGTTCATCCTCGCGTTGTCCTCTTTCCTTGAGTTCGCGGCGATACTGTTCCGCGTTCTGATGCTCAAATTTCATGCGTTCTTTCGTTTTCTCAAGTTCGATTTTTATTTCGGCATTTTCGCCGGAAAGTTTATGAAGGTTGGCATCCAGTTCCTTCAATGCGGTGGTTGCTTTTGAAAGCGCCGCCGTCTTGACAGCCGCAATTATGATTGTAACAGGCAATATTATCATCCCCGCGGCTATGGCAGCCAGCATAATGCGTATATAGAACACGGGTATTCTTTCTAGCGCTTGCGGCCGGGCAGGCGAGGATGCAGTTGTTGCAGCCCGCATGGGCCTGGCGGTTTTTGGCGCCGATGATTGCGCTGGGGCGCCGCTGTTTTGCTCGCCGGCAGGAATATCCCTGCGTATCTCGCCCGTTGCCGATGAAAGTGTTTTATTGCGGGGAAGCACTTTCTCCTGCGTGGGTGTCAGCATTTCGCTGGTAAGCTGGTAGAGTTCCTGTACTTTAGAATTTTCCGGAGCCATTTCCCTGGCTTTCTTTATGTATTCGAATGCCTGGCGATAGTTGCGCGTAAGATGTCCCTGTGTAGTAGCCTCGATAAGTATCTTAACTATAAATTCCCTGATTTTTGTGTTGGCCGGCTCCAGTTTCCTTGCTTTTTCAAGGTTTTCAACCGCTTCGGTGAAGTTACCCTGGAGGTATTTTTCCGTGCCGGCGTTGAAATATATGGCCGCGTCGTCCCCGGCTGCTAAGGCCTGGACGGCAAACAGCAGGCAGGAAATGGCTGTTATTATAATGTTGCGCATATAAAATTATGGTTCCGAGATCTCAAGTATAGTCTGGACTCTTTTAATAAGCTGTGTTGCTTCGGCGTTTTCGGGTGCAATCTTCAGGACTTCGATAAGTTCTCCCTTGGCTTCCGTGAATTTTTTGTCGCGTACAAACAGTTGCGCCCGGCTGAGGTAGCCGTAAACCCTGACCTCGCTGTTGGCGGGCTGTATGTCAAGAATGTAATTAACGTTTTCTATGGCTGCTTCAAATTTTCCCTGCGAATAGCTTGAACGTATTTCTTTAGTGCGGCGCACTATGGTTTCCGTGTTCATGCGCGCCTGGATTTCAGCAAGCAGCTGCCGTGCTTCTTCATGGCCCGCATCCTCTTTAAGAATCAGTTCCAGAATCTGTTGCGCAGCTCCGTATTTTTTTTCGTCGAATTCCCTGCGCGCCTCGAGGAACTTGACCGACAATTTCGACGAGCGCGCAAGCCGCTCCATCTCGAAGCGGATGCGTTTTTCTTCCTTCTCCTTCTTTATGCGGTATTCTTCCTTTTCCTTTGCGAGAGCTTCCCAGTCCTGTTTCACGTTTCGCTCGGCTTCCGTAACGGTAAAACCATAACGAATGGCCAACGTAATCGAATGTATGAAATCAAGCGGGTGATACAAAAGCGCGTAATCAAAATCAATCTGGCGCGTGGAAATTCCGAAACCAAGCGAAGCCTGCTTCTGATTCAAGCCGCAGCGCCAGCGCGCCCATTCCGGCCACCGGCACTCAACTCCGGTAAACCAGCGGCTTACCGGGTCGCCGGAACGGAAAAGGCCTATGAACTGCATATCCGCCGTAAGGGACAAGGCAGGCAACAGGCTGTGCCAGAATCCTATGCGCGGCACAAATGGAATGTCGTCGGTTCCCAGGCGCGCCGGCAGCACGTTGGCCAGCGAAAGCGCCCAGTGGTGGTCCTCGGCGGCATAATAGACAAGCCCCATGTCCAGGCTTGCCGTTTTTTCGCTTAGTGTGGCGATTTCCTGTGTAATGAATTTCGCGGAGACGCCCGCGCGTAGATTGCCCGGCAGCTTCCGTCCATAGCCTGCCAGAAGTGCGGTTTCCTGTGCTGAAAACGATCCCGTGATTTCGCCAAGTTCATTGGTTTTTTCAGCCTCGCCGGATGTCAGCCGCACGATTGATATGCCCATGGAATTAACATCGTCGAACGGGTAACCGTAGCTGAATGATATAAACTGTCCCTCCGAGAACAGCGGCGCCATGGTAACGCTCATCTCCTGCCACCACAAGCTTGCAAGTCCGGCCGGATTAACGTAGAGGGAGCTTGCCTGGCCATCGAGCGCCGCCTGTGCCAGTCCCATTCCAAGCCCGCGCGCGCCGCCGCTGAAGGTTGTCAAAAACTCAGCCGCGTAACCTGCGTCCGGGTTTGACAACCAGGCAAACGAGGGCGAAACTGCCATGAACAACATAAAAAAAAGAAGAATTATAAACTTCATTTTCCGAGTATTTCATCAACCTTTTCCAGCAGCGCCGACACGGGAAACGGTTTTTCCAGGTAGGCGGCCACGCTGAGTTCTTCGCGCAGTTTCAACAATTCCTTTATGTGTCCCCTGCCTGTAATCACGATAACCGGTATATTCGCCGTTTCGGGGTTTTCCTTTAATCGCAGGTTCACGGAATAACCGTCCAGTCGCGGCATCATGATGTCGAGGAGTATGGCATCCGGTTTGTACGCGGATGTTTTTTCCAGCGCCTCGATGCCGTCGTATGCTTCTATGACTTCATAACCTTTTTTCTCCAGCGCGACTTTCAAAATATAAACTATATCGCGTTCATCGTCAACCAGCAGAATTTTTTTTGCCATGCAAAGTCTCCTTGCCGAAGAATCGCTACTTTACGATGCCAATCTTGCGTATCCTTTTTTCTCCGGCGCCGGTTATCTCAAACAGGTACATGCCGTTGGAGCATACATTGCCGCCGCCGTTGCGGCCGTCCCAGCGGATCTCGTTAGTGTAGCCGGTAGCTTGTCCTTTTGCGCCTTCCGATCCTGCGCTGTAATTACGCTCCCATACAAGATCTCCCAGCAGCGTATATATGCGCGCAGTCGTGTCGGCATTTTCTGTAAGCACGTAGCGTATGCGGGTTTCCTGTCTGCCTGCCGCAAACGGGTTCGGGTAGTTTGTTATGCCGGAAATCCGCGAGGCCGGGGCAAGAGCTGCAAGCATTGTTAAAACGCCCAGGCGATTAGAAGAGTTTGTTATCGAACGCGCCTGCCTGTCTATCGCAGGTAAATCCGGCGCCGCTTCCCATTTCTGGCTGCCGTCGTTTAGAAAACCGCAGCGCAGGTTGTTTACGGGTACAAGAGAGCCGTCATAGTAGCCGTTCCCGTCGGCATCGTCATAGCGGTATTTAACGGTTATGGCCGGGGATGCAACCTCGATCTCCCTGTCGCTTGAGTCGCATACGCTTATGCGGTATGCTTTTTCATTTAATATTTTCAGGTGCGGGTCAGCCACCGTGTCATCGTTTGCGGCCTGCAAGGCGCATTCGGTTGCGGCCGTAACCTCGGTAATTTTGATGTAGCCGTCGGCCGGCAGGCCGGAAATAAACCATGCCTGCACTTTGCCGTCAATGCTGCTTGTCCTGGAACGGCGAAGTATAAAGGTTCGCCCGGGCTGGTTGCAAACAGTGGCGAGGCGCAGGGAATCGGTTGCGGTAACCTTCCAGAAGTATGTGGCCTCTTCAGACAGTGAGGATGGGTTAAGACGGAAGCTGTTAGAGGCTATGCCGGCGGTTGCCGTGCCGGGAATAAAGTCGGCGGATGTGCTTAACGTCAGTGTATATGAGACGGAATCCTCCGGATTGGGGTCCCCGTTATTTTCCCACGAAAAATCAAGGTTGAGATGGGAGAGGATGGCGGAGTCCTCCGGGTATAACAGTGAAAATGCCCGCGGCGGCAGGTTGTTGTTGCTTATTCCGAAATCCGAATCGCTGGAATCATCCGCCGTCAATCCCCCGTCGTCCGTTGCCGTAATTTTTACACGATAGTGCGGCCCGTTTGAAAGAGAGACTGTTGAAAGATTGTAGAATGTGGCGGAAACGGGAATGACGGTAAAATACGTCGCTCCGCCGTCGGAAGAAATCGCGATCGAAAACGTGTGCGCGTCGGTGTGATTGTTATCGCTCGTGCGCCACAATAATCCGGTTGTACCTGATAGAAGTTCCCCTCCGTTCGGGAAAAGCACGGTTACGGACGGCGCTTCATTGGGGTTCGATATCGTGAGGGTTCCGGCCGTAACGCTTTCACCGGTAAGCCCGCGCGTGTCCGTGGCTATTATTTTTATGAGGTGCATATCCCCGTTGCAGGTATAGCGCGTGTCCCATAGATACGAGGTAGTTCCGGCGGAAAGCCCCGCCGCTGCGCCGATAGAAAAACTCACTCCGTTATCGCTTGATGCGTATATTGAGAAGGTTCGCCCGTCCCCGGGATTTGGATCTTCGGATGTCCATGTTATCCACTGGTTTCCCGCCCAGTTTTCCCCGCCCAAAGGCGCGGTAAGCGTAACACGGGGCGCGGCATTGGTGAATGCGAATTGCGACGATGTTGAAAGCATTGACCGGTTCCCGGCACGGTCGGTTATCTTTACGGCCGCGTAATATGTGGTTGCGCCGTCAAGCCCGGTAACCATGCGTGTTTCCGGGTAACCCGGCGGCGAGTCGTTTATGGCGCCCTGCCCCGCGACCGGCAGCAGGTTGTATATCGTATCATTGTCAATAGGGTATGTTGCGCAGCGCACCTGGTAACTGCCGTTAACAATATTCCCTGAGAAATTGTTGTCGCCCGGCGATGACCAGGATAGTTTTATCTGCCCGTTGCCGGAGCCGATTTCAGCCGCGAGGTTTGTTATAGCCGCGGGGGCGACGGTGTCAACATACAGGGCATAGGAGCCGCTCCAGCCGCCAAAGACAGTTCCGTCGAACGCCCGAACACGCCAGCGGTACCACTTATCGTGCGCAAGCGAAACGGTGGAAACCCATACGGCGACGGGAATGCCGGAACTGCTGAATACCGGGAAACTGTTGTTGTCTTCAACAACCGCTATGGTGTACGTCAGCGAATCACCGCTATCGGGATCTGTGGCGGGGTTCCAGTAAAACGCCGGTTTGGACTGGTTTGTCGTTGCCCCGTGCAGCGGTGCTATTAACGTTACGGTTGCAGGGGTAATATTGTAGGTAACGGTTACCCCGTCAAGAAGCGGGGTTTTTGGAATATTACCAGTTGCATCGAACATCGCGCGGTATTTTATGTAACGATGATTGTCAAGAACCTGGGAAAGTTCCCGGATATCGTAAATCGCGGCTCCGCTGAACCACGCGGTTGTGCTTACGCCTGGGCCGTAGAACTCGCTCCAGGATTGTTGATCGTCCGATGCGGCAAACTGGAAACTGATATTTAATCCCGCTTCCTGTATCTGCGTCTCAACCTGCAACCTTGTCCATTGCAGCGATGAACTGTAATAGGATGGTTCCAAATAGTTGGATGTGAATACGCCCGACGAACGGTAGGAGAAGTAACGTGTGTCCTGATAATCCTCGGATGCATCCTGCCCGCCGAAAAGCAGCGCCTTGCTGAGCGTAGGAACATATACAAGGCAATGCCCGCTGCGCGCCGGCGGGGAACTGAGCGCGGTTACATTACTGCTATTCCAGTTATTGGTTTGTGTGTAATAGTACCACATGTCGTCCCTGTATACGAGGGATTCGCCCAGTCCGCTGTGTACGACAAAACGCTCGTTTAGAGTATCATAAAACATTGCGGCATCCTGCCGCACGCCCGGGGCAACGCCTGAGGGATTCTGGTTAGTCCACACATTATCCCTGCTGTTATATGACCAGATTTCATTTAGCAGATTAGTGCCGTTATGGCCGCCGAAAAGGTAGACGTTGCCGTTACTGTTTGATGCCATGCAGGTTTTATCCCGCGCCGAAGGATGTGTGGCCGGGTGGCAAAGCGTCCAGCTTGATTGGTAAATATCGGAATTATTTATGTTGAACACCCACGTATCCGAAAGCGGCGCGGTATTGTCGTTGCCGCCGAAAAGCACAACGGCGTTGGCTCCTTGAGCGCGTTCCATGGCAAATAGGGCGCGTGCGCAAGGCGCGGTGGAGAGTGTTGTCAGTTCATGCCAGGAATTATCGGCAGAATCGAATATCCACGTGTCGTTTAAAACAGTAGTCCCGTCGTGGCCGCCGAAGAGAAGCAGCCTTGTATTATCCAGCGCAACCATGCGGTGGCCGTAGCGGTTATCGGGACGTGTTGCCGCGGTTACCGGGCTCCATGTTCTTGTATTTACGTCGAATTGTTGAGTGTCTCCCAGGGGGGCGAGGGAAGGGCTGCTGCCGCCGAAAAGAATTGCGGAATTATTTGCGGGCACGTATGCCATGGCAGCCAGAAAGCGTTTATCCGGCGGCGTTGTCAGAAGCGACATGTCGTTACTCCACTGGAATTCCAGCTCAAGCCTTGCGGCATCACCTTCTCCGCGCACCTGGACCCGGTCCCTGATTGCCGAGCTTGAATTGAAGTTTGACGATGTTCCCTGTGTTATAATTGTAGCTATGAGATTTAAATGCAATGAGGTTAATGAAAGGAAAGTAATCAGGGTGATTTGCGCGGTTAGATAAAGTTTTCTCATGGCCGTGTGGTTCGTGTCTCTTTAGCGTTTTGAAGTTGTCGTCGTCATTGCGAGCCCAAAGGGCGCGGCAATCTCGCTTTTCATCAGAAGCAACGTCGAGATTGCTTCGCTCTCGCTCGCAATGACCTCAAACTGCTAAAGAGACTCTGTGGCTCTTAACCCGTAGGACGCAAGTTACTCCAGCAGCTTTCCCATGATCGCCTGGCGGAGGTATTTGAGGTCGAATGGCTTGAATATACAGTCGAATGCGCCGAGGCGGAAGGCTTCCACGACTTTTTCCGCATCTCGGTATGCTGTTATCATGATAACCGGAAGATGCGGCGCGCCCTTGTGGACCTCGCGCAAAGTTTCTATTCCGTTCATGTTTGGCATTGCCATGTCCAGCAGAAGCATGTCAATATTATGCTCTTTGAGTTTCTCAATAGCCTGTTGTCCGCTTTTTGCCGTCAGCACCTTGAAGCCCTCGTTGCTTAGGAATTCACCCAGGACAAGCAGTATGTCCGGCTCATCGTCAACGATCATGATGCTGCTTTTTTTGGCATTTACCATCATTAACTCCTTTCGCTTATTCTGTCGCTTCGCCGGCGAAGCGCACCGGCAATGTTATTAGAAACGTTGACCCTTTTCCAGGTTCGGATTCAACCGCGACGCTGCCCGCGTGTTTTTCAATGATTGATTTGACGATCGCCAACCCAAGCCCGAAGCCCGGGTGGGACCGGCCTACCGAGCCGTCAACCTGGTAAAACTTCTCAAATACTCTTGATTGTTTGTCCTTCGGTATGCCGATACCATTGTCGTAGACTGTTATAAGTGCATCCTGGCCGCCGGTATATTTGCAGCTGATCTTTATTGTGCCTTTTTCCGGAGTAAATTTCAGAGAATTGGCGACGAGGTTTGCCAATACCTGCTTTATTCGTTCGCGGTCAGCCGTCAACTCCATGTTTTCATCGGCGCAGTCGCCGGAAAGTAAAATTTCCTTTTCCCTGGCTTTGATTTCGAAATCTTCTACGATTTCATCTACAAGCTGTTTTAGCTTAAAAAGGGCAGGCGTTATTTTAAGGCGTTGCGTTTCGATACGCGAAAAATCCAGCAGGTCATTTACAAGAAACTGCATCCTGTCGGTGTTTCGCTTTATCAGGTCGAGAAACATTCTCCCCTTCTCGTTGGCAAACGTCGTAGACAGGTAAGTATACAACAGTTCCACCGCGCCGCTTATAGCCATCAGGGGGGTGCGGATTTCATGCGAAACGTTGGCCATGAATTCAGTTTTCAGTTCATCGAGCTGGTGTTGCGCCTCGTAATGCTGCAGGGCCGCAATGATAAATGTGGCATGAAGCGCAAAAACTTTTAACGAGTCAAGGTCATGAGTCGTAAACTGGTAGTTGGTCCCCTCGCTAAAGCGGTTAAGGCACATTACGCCCAGCAGCGTTTCCTGGTGAATCAGCGGGCATACCATTGAAGAAAGAATTTCAGTTCTTGGCGCTATCGTTTCAAATTGCGGCAGTGAATCAATCTTATCCTGTATAAGCAGCGGCTGGCGTTTTTCAGCCACCCAGCCTATCACCCTTTCACCGAATTTAATGTCCTTTTCAAGAGTGTGCTCAATACCGTAATAGGCCATGGGCGTAAGCCCGTCTTTTCCCCTGATAATCATAAATATCGAGCCAGAATCGGCATGCAGCGTAGTTACTGTTCGTTCCAGTATAAGCTGCAAAAGCTCTTTTTCTGAACGCGTTTTGGTTATATCCTGGGACAGCCGGTAGAGATTGGTGGTTTCCCTGAATACGTTTTCCTGTCTCCTGAGCATACTGTAATCCAGGCACTTTCTTACCGTGGCCAGCATATCGTTTAAATTGAAGGGTTTTAAGATGTAGTCGTAAGCGCCGTTTTTTATGGCTTCGATGGCGGATTCTATCGTAGCTTCTCCGGTCATGATGATGACCTCTGTGGCGGGATGCAACCGTTTTATTTCTTTTAGAAGCGTGATTCCGCTGAAATTCGGCATTTTAAGGTCGGTAAGAGCTATATCGAAGGTTTCATGGGAAAGCAGTTTTATCGCTTCTTCCGCGGAATCCATTACCGTAACCGCATAATTATCCTGTTGCAGTATGCGCTGCAATAGTTTCAGGATAGTCGTTTCGTCGTCAACAACCAGTATTTTTTCCATGTTTTAGGATTTTATCGGTTACAAACGGTGATTGCATAAGGTAAGAGTATGGAGGTATTAAAAAAAGAGCGCCCCCGCGGGGGGGGACGGGGGCGCTGGGGGATTCGCAGATATGGCTAAAACAGAAAAAATTGTTTCCCTCCCCTTTAATAATAACCGGAAATGCAGGCATGGCCTCAAAAAATATATTTCCGATTATCAACCCTGTAATTGCCATATTATTATAACAAATGCCCTATTTAGTGTCAAGATTTTTCGGACAGGTTATTTGTGGCAGGCTTGTCACTTCTGTGTTCCCTGTTGTTTATGCTTTTCCATCAATTCTTCGTATTCATGCTTCAATTCCTCCATGCGCGATTTATCCCTGAGCCATGCTTCCTCTTTTATTATAAGTTTTTCCTTTAGCGTTAAAGCTTCTTCTTCCAGCGTTGCAATACGTTCTTCCAGCGATTTTAGCTGTGAAGCATGTTTTCTTTTTAGATCGTTTATCTGTTCCTGCCCCCTCATAAATTTTGCCAGTGATGCAGCGGCGTCATCGCGGAAGGAACGCACTTTCTCGGCTATGGCATCCCATTTTTTTCTCTCGGCAAGATTGAGTTTATCCATGCCGGCGGCCGCTGCCCGTAATTGCTCGATCCCCGTGTTGCGTTCATCTTCGAGGCGTTTCTGAATCAATTTAAGCTGTTCTTCAAGTTCTTGCGTTACTTCCTTCAGATTGAGAATTTCCTGTTCCCTGGCGGCAAGGATAGCGTTCCACTGTTGTTTTTCTCGCTCATGCTGCGCGCGCGCCAGGCGCAGCGTTTCCGAGGCGATTTCTTTCTCCGTCTGAAAAAGATCGCGCACAATTTCGTCAGGCGATCCGCCCTGCATGTCAGAAAAATGTTTTTGGTCTGCCATGATAGCCTTCATTGAATATTGGCGGTTTTTTTGCCGGTGGCGATATCTATTTCGATACGCCTGTTTTGCGCGCGGTTCTCTTCGGTGTCGTTGGGCAGAATCGGGCGGAACTCGCCGTAGCCGGCAGCGGCCAGGCGCCCGGGGGCAAGCCCCTCCTCTTCCACAAGATATTTTACCACTTCCATGGCGCGGGCAACGGAAAGCTCCCAGTTTGACCTGAACCTGCCTGTTCCGCTGAGCGGCACGTTATCGGTATGGCCTTCAACCACGATTTCATTGTCAGTGGCTTTAAGTATAATCTGCGCCATGTCGCGCAGCAACTCCCTGGACTCGTTTTTTAACCGGTATTTCCCGGGGTCGAACAGTACCGGGTTTGCGAAGACGATTTTTATATGTTCCGTGTTGCTATTTACGGTTACCATGTTGTTTAATTTAAGTTTTTCGATCATTTCGTCGAGCTTTGAAACCATCTGCCCGGTGCGTTCCTGTTCTATCATCCTTTCCACAAGTTCCGTGTCAATCTTGCCGCCCATTTCCTGTTGTATGTTTGTTACTATCCTCTTGAAGCGATCATCGGATTTATACGAATAAGCAAATGCGTACATCAATAGAAAGAAGATCATCAGCACCGACATAAAATCGGCGTATGGTACGATCCATAAATCCGAAGTGTCGGTTTTATGGTCGGAGCTTCCCAGTTTAAGCAGATCGTTCCAGTCGGAGTTTTGTTGATTCATTTTAATTTGATGATGTTAATCTCTATTCTCCGGTTGCCTGCGCGGCCTTCGGGTGTGCTGTTGTCGAGTACGGGGCGGAATTCGCCGTATCCCAGCGCCGACAACCGCCTTGGGTCTATCCGTTCCTTATCAATAAGATATTGTATTACGCTAAAAGAGCGCGCGGATGATAATTCCCAGTTGGAATCGAATGTGCCGCCGGAGACGGGTATGCTGTCGGTATGCCCCTCGACTACAACGCGGTTCTGCGTATCACGGATAAGCCCGGAAATTTCCCGCAGCGCGGAAATGGCTTCCGGTTTGAGATTTGACTTGCCGGAGTCGAATAGCACGGGGCTTGGCAGTACTATCTTGATTCTCTCTTCATTGACCTGAACGTTTGAAAAAAGCTGCTTTGCACTTCTTTCGATGTTTGCCTGCTCGTCCATTTCCTGCTGGCGCTTTTTTTCAAGGCCTTTTTCGGTTTCGAGTATCTCGTTTTTCCTGCCGCCGAACGTTTCGGCAAAAGACGATGCCGCGATCAGCCGGTCTTTATCGTCAAGCCAGGTGAGGCAGTATAACATAAGGAAGAAGATCATCAGGTTGGTAACCATGTCCGTATAGATGATCATCCACAGTTTTGTTTCCTTATTGTTATCGCCCTCGGAATTGTTCCTTTCCTCCAGCGTTGAATATTCCAGGTCGTCCATGATTTTATTGTTCGGATGGCGTTTTCCTGCTGCGCACGTTTGCCGCCATGAAAGCCTGCAATTTCCGGTTGACTATGATAGGTATATCTCCCTTTTGTATGGCAAGTATTCCCTCGATGATGACTTCTTTAATCAGGAGTTCTTCCTCGGTATGCGCGTCGAGCTTGTTTGCCATGGGAAGAAATATGAAGTTTGCCGCCGAAATGCCGTAGAATGTTCCCGTAACAGCTATGGCCATCGAGGATCCCAGGCTTTTAGGGTCGCTGATGCTTTTAAGAACCTGTACTACGCCAAGAAGCGTTGCCAGGAGTCCGAAAATCGGCGAGAACGTTCCCATTGAGCGTATGATGCTGCTTACCTGGTGATGGCGCTTGCGTATGAAAATTATTTCCTTCAGCAGGTTCTCCCGCACGATCGTTGCGTCAAGTCCGTCAATGAGCATCATGACGCCGTCGGAAAGGAAGCGGTCTCTCAGCTTCGGAATCTCCTCCTGGAGCGCGAAAATGCCGTCGCGCTTGGCTTTCTCGGCGAGGGTTACCATGGTTGTAATAACGTAAGCAGGTTTTAATGTCCTGCGCGCGAAAATCACGTGCGATATTGCGGACGGCAGTCGGAGTATTATGTTCATAGGCGTTGAAATGAGCATGGATGCGAAAGTTCCCCCGAACACCAGCACAAAGGCGTCGCGGTGCCATAGCAGGTGCGCCGTTCCTCCCCAGAACATAACTATGTATACGGCGCCGAATCCGATTGCAAGCCCGAGTAGCGTCATTATGTCAAGCATGAGAATATTTCTCCTTGAGATAAGTGTGTCTCTTTAGCAGTTTGAGGTCATTGCGAGCGAGAGCGAAGCAATCTCGACATTGCTTCTGATGAAAAGCGAGATTGCCGCGCCCTTTGGGCTCGCAATGACGACAACTTCAAAACGCTAAAGAGATACAGGTAAGTTATGGTAATAGTAACTATAACGGAATTTCAGGACTTTTCAAGGACTTTTGAAGTTTGATTTAGCGGAGTATGTTACGCAAGGGGTGTGATGATTTTAAGGCTTTTTGGCGGGCATCTTCAAATTCCGATTTTTTCCTTGTTTTGCCATTCGGAAGCAGCGCTATCTTTTCATCGTCTTTCTTTTCTCTTTTGAGCGTATAGCGCGGGTGCAGGCTGCGGCGGATTCCAAGCGTTGTCGTTTCTTTAAAAATAATGTCAATCAGTTCCTTCTCCTGCTGCGCCGCGCAAAGTACGGACAAAACTATGCCGGGACGCCCCTTTTTCATCAATACCTGGGTCAGCCATACGTCTTTTGCCGCAGCCGAGAACAGTTTTTCCGTGACGTAAGGGTAGAGCCTCGGGTCCATGTCGTCAATGTTGGTTTCAAGAAGAACGGTTTCGTCCATGTCGTATCCTGCCGGTTGTGGGCGCGTGGTTCCGATTATTACGCTAAGAAGGTTCGGAATTCCTGCAAGTATTTTTTCACCGGCGCCGAAGCCGGCTTTTTCTGGATGAAGGCAAGGCATATCTCCAAAGGACGTTGCCAGGGTTGTTATTATCGCGATGCCGGTTGGCGTTGCCAGTTCAACGTCCGGGATTGTGGAATACACCGGCGTTTTTTTCTCTGTAATAATTTTTAAGGTTGCAGGTGCAGTGCGTCCCACGTTGATGGGCGAGGCCTGCACCTGCGCAATCCCGAGCATCTCAAGCGCAAGGCAGGCGCCCGAGATGTCTATAAGCGTGTCTATGGAGTTTAACTCGTGGAAGTGAACTTTATCGGCAGGCACTTTGTGCACGTGCGATTCGGCAAGCACTAGAGTATCCAGTATTGACAGCATATTCTTTTTTGCCGCACCCGTGAATGCGGCGCGTGTTATGATATTTCTCATCTGTCGCGGCGAATCAAAGCTGACGTCGCCTTTGACTTTAAGCAATTTGGCCGGCATATGGTGGCGTTCGCACTCGCTGACGCTTAAGCGCCAGCCGGGAATCTTGAGGGCGTTTTTAAGTTTTTTCCCCAGCTGCCGGGCGGAAAGCCCGGCGTCAATCAATGAGGCGAGGATCATATCGCCCGCGATACCGGATGAACAGTTAAAGTATGCGGTTTTCATTTCTTGTTTATCAGGCCTGCGATTATGCCTGCTCCGAAACCGTCGTCAATGTTTACCACACTCACGTTCGCGGCGCATGAATTCAACATGGTCAATAGCGGCGTTATGCCGCCGAAGGCAGTGCCGTAGCCAACCGATGTCGGCACTCCTATGACAGGGCAATTTGCAAGCCCGCCCGCGACGCTTGCAAGCGCGCCTTCCATGCCGGCGCACGCAATAACGCATGTTGCCGCGCGGATGAGTTCCCTGCGCCCGATGAGCCTGTGAACTCCGGCAACGCCGGCGTCGTAAACGCGCTCAACGCGGTTACCGAGGATAGAGGCGGTAACTGCCGCTTCCTCCGCCACGGGAATGTCCGTGGTGCCGGCTGTCAGCACGCATATAAACCTGTCCGGATGGGCGATTATTATTTTGCCCGCGCGCTTTTTTACATGCACTATGCGTGCCGCGGGATAATGCACCGAGTGAGGAAATTTTTTCTTTAATGCGCTATAAACTTTAGAATCGGCGCGCGTTGCCATTACGGGGCCGTCGCCGGACAGGAGTTCGCCGGCGATGGCAACTATTTGCGTGGAAGTTTTGCCGGGGCAGTAAATTGCCTCCGGAAACCCCTGGCGCTTATAACGATATGGTTCGGGATCAAAGTGTTTCATTTTCAAAATAGGGCGATTGCCATATCTCCTTGAAAAGTTCATCGAGTTCTGTGAACCTGATTATGGTGTTGAAACGGCTGCGGATTTTTGCGGCGTTCGGCAGGCCTTTTAGATAGAACGGCGCGATCTTGCGAAGGTGTATGAAGCCGTAAGGTTCGCCGTAACATCCAAGTGACATCAGCGCGTGTTTTTTGAGCAGTGCAATTCGTTCTTCCCAGGAAGGCTCGCGTCCCACGGTGCCTGTGTCAAGGTATTGTTCTATGCGGTTAAAAATACTGTAATTGCCTATCGCTCCACGGCCAATCATCAGTCCCGCGCAACCCGTTTCCTTAAGAAAATGGCCTGCTGAAATCTCGTCAGTTATGCCGCCGTTGCCGATTACAGGTATGTGAGCGTTTACAACGGCCTCTTTAATTGCACCCAGATCCGGCTTGCCGCTATGGCCGTGTTCCGCGGCGCGCCCGTGAACAGTTACGGCCGAAATACCTGATTCCTGTGCAAGCTGGACTATACGCGGCGCGACGTTATCTTTTTCCGTAAGCCCCGTGCGTATTTTTATCGTAACGGGTATGGTTACCGCTTTTACGGCGGCTTCCATTATAGCCGTCATCGCCTGTTCATTTTTAAGCAGTTTTGCCCCGGCTCCCGCCTTCGTGATCTTCGGAACCGGGCATCCGAAATTTATGTCCAGTACGTCCGCGCCTGCGGCTTCGACGATGCGTGCGGCTTCGGCGATGGCCGCCGGTTCCGCGCCGAACAGTTGCACGCACACCGGTTGTTCCGCCTTGGATAGCCGCAGCATTTTAAGCGTTTTGCGGTCGCGGTAAAGAAGCGCCTTGGCGGAGATCATTTCCGTGCAGACCATCCCGGCGCCTCCGTCTTTTGCAAGGGCGCGGAACGGGGCATCCGTGATGCCGGCCATGGGCGCCATAACCAGGTTGCGTTTTACGTATACATCCCTGATAAAGAGCGGTTTGTAAAGCATGTTACCAGTTTTCCAACGGCAATCCCGGGTCTGTTTTTACCGTATCGGTACGGCTTAATCCGCCTGTTTTTTTGAATTTGTAATAACCTGCGCACGCTATCATCGCAGCGTTGTCGGTGCAAAGGAGCGGTGAAGGAATAAATATTGCGCGGCGTTCCTTTTTTGCGCGGGCGTTGAACTGGCGACGCAGCGAAGAATTAGAGGTAACGCCGCCGCCCAGCACTATGGTATGCAGGCCGTAGTGCCGCGCCGCTGCAAACGTTTTCTCAATAAGAGTGTCAATCACGGCCTGCTGGAAAGAGGCGCAAATATCGCGCACTTGCATGGGAGAACGTTTTTTTACACCCTCGTTTTTAACAAAATTTACGACAGCAGTTTTAAGTCCGGAAAACGAAAAATCCCATGTTCCCTTCATGTGAGGCCGCGGAAAAGCTATCGCCTTCGCGTTTCCGTTCGCGGCCAGCTTGTCTATGACCGGCCCGCCGGGATAAGGAAGCTCCAGGAGTTTTGCCACTTTGTCGAATGCCTCGCCGGCCGCATCGTCGCGGGTTCCGCCAAGGTACTCGTAATGTCCCATGGATCTTATAATGATAAGCTCGGTATGTCCGCCGGACACGATAAGGCCGAGGTACGGAGGCGCAAGCCGCGGATGCTCCAGCAGCGAGGCTGATAAATGCCCTTCGATATGATGAACGGCGACAAGAGGAATATGATTAATAAATGAAAGCGACTGGGCGGCAAGCTGTCCCACAAGAAGAGAGCCGGCAAGCCCGGGGCCGCGAGTGTAGGCGATCGCGCTTATAGAGTCTTTTATGCCGTTTATGCCGAAGCCGGCTTTGCGGCAGGCGCGTTCAATGACTATGTTGACATTTTCAAGGTGGGATCTGCTGGCAAGCTCTGGCACGACGCCGGAATAGCGGGCATGAATTTTTTCCTGCGACGATATTACGTTGGAAAGAATGACATGCCCGTTTTTAACAATCGAGCATGCCGTTTCGTCGCACGAGGTTTCTATGGCAAGGACAAGCATGGCGCTATTTGTTTTCCTTCCGGTCAACCAGGTCGGTGAGATATACGAATTCTATTCCCGCATTTTTGAAGCGCGGCATGTTTTCCCGTATGGCTGCGGCGAGATGTTTTTTGTGGACGTGGCCGATGGCTATCGCCGTGCCGCGGCGGCCTGCGCGTTTGAACAGCCTGTCCAGCTGCGCGCGTATATAATCCGGTGAATCTTCGTTGTCCAGAAAGATTTCGTTTTCCAGTTCAACAAGTCCAACAGCGCGCGCCGCCGCGCGGGCGGCAGATTTCGGAGTGGTGTATGAATCGAAATAAAACAGCCCCTTCTCTTTCACAAGCCCGAGGAGAGCCTTCATTTTATTCGCGTCCGCGCTGAAGCGCGATCCCATGTGGTTTGACACGCCCGATATTCCCGGCACGGTGGCGAGGTTTGCTTCGAATTTCTTCTTGAGATCCGCGGAGTTCATGCCGGTAAGCAGTGCAGCCTTGCCGGGATTAACCTTTGGATAGCCTTCCGGCTCAAGCGGCAGGTGCATAAGATACGGCATGTGCCGCGCGGAAAGCGTGGAAGCGGTTTTTCGCGAAAAATGCTCGGCAGGCAGTATTGCAAACGTCAGCGGGACGCCGAGATCCAGGAACGCGGAAATATCGGACATTGTGCCCGCATCGTCTATCACTATTGCCGCGCGTTTTGCTTTTTTAACTTTAGCCGCAGCAGGCGATATAAGCGTTACTTTAAGGAACAGCATGTTTCCCTTCGTAACGCTTACGGTTGTTTCACCGCCGTCGGCCGCCGTTATGGCTACGTTCAACTGGTTCTTTGCGGCCAGCGCGCGAATCTGCTCCGCCACGACAACGGCCTTTACCTTTGCCGGCAGTTTCAATTTTCTGAAATGTTCTATCCAGACCGTGGTTCCGGCGCGCCGTTCTTTCTGGTACTGTTCGGTGATATTTCTGTCCGTAAGCCCGTTTGAAATAAGTATATCCGTTACGTTTCCGTTAAGTTCCGCCGATGCGGTAAGGTAGTTTTCGGATACGCCGTACCAGAACAGGCACACCAGCGCGCCGAAGAGAACAAGCAGCGCCGCGAACGCAATGCGTATAAAACCGGTATTCGTGTTTTTTTTCAATGTTATTCCTTAATCGTAATTAACACGCTTCGCGCTTTTAACAGTTCTATGGCGCGTTCAAGGGCGACGTCTTCCACCCGCTCCTTTTCCTTCTTGTTGGCCGGCGGGGCAGGCTCCTTGCCGGGGGCGTAAACGTCTTCGGATTGCGCATAGAGTTTTGCTTCAATTTCCCTGGGAACATCTATCATAATATCCGGTATTATTCCCCCGTTGCCGGTTTCCTCGTTGCGGTGAATGCTGCGCCCGGCCGGCGTATAGTACTTGGCCGTGGTAAGCCTGAGGGCGTTGCCTTCGGAGAGCGGGAATACCGACTGCACGCTTCCCTTGCCGAAGGTTGTCGTGCCGATAATAAGCGAACGCTTCAAATCCTGCATGGCGCCCGCCACGATTTCAGATCCCGATGCCGAGCCGCGGTTTACAAGTATAATCATGGGCAGCGTGGCATACGGCGCCTTGCCGTGCGCGGTATAATCACGCCTGCTTTCAGCGCGGCGTCCCTGGGTATATACTATGAGCTTGTTGTCGCCTACAAATTCCTTGCAGACGTTTACCGCCGTATCAAGCAGCCCGCCGGGATTGTTCCTGAGGTCGAAGACAAGCGATTTCATGCCTTTCGACTGTAGTTCGCCAAGCGCCTTGTCGAGATCCTTGTCGGAACTTGCGTTGAATTCGCTCAGGCGTATGTAGCCGATGTCCGAGGTCAGCATTTTGCTTTTTATGGTTTCAATCTTTATTATTTCTCTTGTTATCGTAAACTCCTGCGGCTCTTTTGCGCCGTCGCGCACGATGGTAATTGATACTTTTGTGCCAGGGTTTCCGCGCAACTTCTTGACCGCGTCTTCGATACTTATGCCTTCCGTAGTTTTACCTTCGATTTTTATAATCTTATCGTCGGGCAGTATGCCGATTTTATACGCGGGCGTGCCGGGCAGCGGCGTAATCACCGTCAGCCAGTTTTCCTTGACGGAAATTCTTATGCCCAGGCCGCCGAACTGTCCTTCGGTCTCGGTTTTCATTTCCTTGTATATTTCGGGTTCCATGAATTGCGAGAACGGGTCGAGTGTTTTTACCATGCCGCTTACGGCGCCTGTAAGCAGCTTCCTGGAATCCTTCTCCTCGACGTAATTCTCCTGTATAAGTTCCATCACGCCGATAAGCAGTTTAAGCTGATCGTATGTCGTATTGACCGCGGCGCGCACCGGTGAACTGGTAAAATAGATTGCGCCGGCCGCCAGTGTAATTGCTAAAAACAATGTGCCAAGCCTTTTTTTCATTTGCTGCTCCTTTCACTTATTTCATTGTGTATTAACCATGTCGTAGGATCCTCGGGTTTGCCGGCTGAACGTATTTCGAAGTACAATGCCTGCTCGCCGCTGTTTCCCATCCTGCCTACCGCTTCTCCCGCTTTGGGTTTCTGTCCCTCTTCCAGGGATGTTTCACCCAGTTGTCCGTATATGGAATAAAAACCGCCGCCGTGATCGAGTATTACCATGAGGCCGTATGCCCGGAACTCGCCGCTGAAGATTACCTCGCCCCCGCTGACGGCGTTGATTGCAGCCAATGGAGCGGTGCGGATTTTAATGCCGTTGCTTATGACGTATGTGGCAAGCTCCGGGTGCTTGTTTTTGCCGAAGCGGGTGATAATTTCACCCTGTACGGGCCATGGCAGAAGGTTCTTCTTTTCCCTGAACACTTTGCGCGCCGCGGTCTCCGCTTCGGTTTGTTTTTTCTTTTTTTCAAGGTTTCCTATAACCCGTTCAAGATCCCTTGCCGAATCGGTAATTTTTTTTATCTCATCCTCGGCCACTATACGCCTGCCTATCGTTGTTTTCAATAAGCCCTGTTTTTCCCCTTTTATATTTTCACGTTCCCGTGCGGTTTGTTCCTGTTTTTTTTTAAGATTCAGCAAAGTCGCTTTTGCGTTCTGCCAGCGCTCAAGCGCGATCTTGGATTCCGTCTCCTTCTCCTCGGCGTTATCGCGGTATGTTTTTTTCTGCGAAAGCGCGTACAAGCGCAATTTCCCGGCTACGGGATTTGTGAACATTTTTTGAAAACCGTGATTGGCGCGGAACCATAAATCAGCCTCTTTTTCAAGAACGGCCTGCCACTGGTTTTTTTCCATGTCGGCAAGCTTGAGGGCTTTTTCGCTGTAAGCAAGATTCTTCTGCGCCTTATTGATGTCCCGGCGCAACGCATCCTTCTGTTTGGCAAGCCTTGCCAGTTCCTGCTCTATGCGGGCAACTTCACTGCGGATGCGTTTCTCTTCAAGAAGGCAGTATTCTTTTTCAGTCCGCTTTTCCTCAAGGGCTTTTTTAAGCTCATGCAGGCTCTTATTCTCTTTTTCAATTTCATTCTGGTACTGTTTTACGCTTTTCGCATCAAGCGATACGGCGAAAAAAAGAGCGATGAAATAAACGCAAGCCCGTTTCATATTTATTTTAGTCACTGATGTTACGCAAGAAATGCCAAAGTTGCTGTCATTGCGAGCGAAGCGAGGCAATCTTGCTGTTTCGTATCAAAACGACGAGATTGCTTCGTCGCGAAGGCTCCTCGCAATGACACGCTGCGTAACATCAGTTAGTCAGTTTTCCGTGAGCAGGGCTGAAATAATGCCCGCCGCGATAAAATAAGGCACGAATCTTTCCGGAAGCATTAAGAAGGCGTCGGTTGCCGCGGAACGTGCAATTGAATAATACATGCCGGCGCCGGCGATTCCGCCTGCGGCGCCTATGGCGGCATTTTCCAGGGCGCGAAGGAATTTAAAATCTTCCCGCACCAGGCGCACGGTAATTTTTGCGATGATTATCAGGCCGGCGGCAGCCAGTATAATGTATAGCAAATAGCGGTAGCTGGCGGCGACTGTCGAGAGCCGTTCGGCGATGTCTAGAAGCCCGGCATCGTAGCGCACATCGCTTATGCCTTCGATTGCCGTCGCCGATTCCCGTATGGCTGCCGCTGTTTCCGCCGTTGCCGGGCGCGGGTGCAGTATAAAATACGCGGGAAAAGGGTTTTCCGAGGTAACGAGGACGTCCTTCAGCGAAGGTTCCTCTTTTAGCGCCTTTTCCCATGCTTTATCCGCAGGCACGTATTCCACTGATGAAACCCCGTCAATGTTGTCCAGTTTTTCCCTGACGACGTCGTAATTCGCGTTACGTTCCGCGAATACGGCTATCTGCGCCCGCGGCAGCAGAAGCGCACGTTGCACGCGCGCCTGGTAGTAAGGAACGAACACCAGCCCACATGCGCCTGAAATAAGCGCCGAGACAAGCAGGCAGAAAATCCTGGATATGTTTCTGTTCATAAAACACCTTTATTCATTGTAGCAGTTTGAGGTCATTGCGAGCGAGAGCGAAGCAATCTTGCTGTTTCGTATCAAAACGGGATTGCTTCGTCGCAAGGCTCCTCGCAATGACACGCTTGCGTAACATCAGTTAGTTATTGAAATAGTATATTATAATTGGCCGGTATTACGCAAATACAGGCCTCGTCATTTTTTGCAACAGGAGTCCATCATCTCAATAAGAAGCGCCGGGTTAATCCTGGCGCGCAGGCGAAACGAAGGCAAAATCTTTCCCATGCTGCTGCGGAAATCGTCACGCCATTCCCAGATGTCCACTATCATGGCAAGCAGGGAGTAGGGATTTGCGCCTTTCAACGGTGAAATATTTTTTTGTCCCAGCTCCCGCGCAAAGCGGTCTATTTTTGTGTCGTCGGAAATTGCCAAAAACGGTATGCGGTTAAGCGCCGCCAGTATAAGGCCGTGCAGCCGCTGGCTTATAACCATGTCCACTTCGCCTATTACGGAGTATAGTTGCCGCGCATTGCTCCACTGGATAAGACGGGCGCTGTTATGCATGGAGTTCATGACCGACAAGGTAAAAGGCATGTCCTGCTCAAAATGGAAGGGTATGAAAACTATGCGCGCACCTATGCGCTGTATAAGTGAATCCGCCAGTTTAGCGAATAAGCCAGCATCATAACGGTCATTTTTCCGGGGCGGACGCAAAATCATCGCTACCTTGGGATTGGCCGGGTTCAACGCGGCGCGCGCGAATATTTCATTCTCAAGGACCGGGTCGGCCGTGATTTCTACGTGCTTCGCCGCGCAACCCCATTTTTTCAAGAGGTCGTTCGAGTATGATTCGCGCAACGTTATGGCGTCGGCCATGCTTAATACCCGGGTTGTCCAGAACCTGTTAATTTTTTTGAGCTCGTTGATTCCGACGCCATACACAAATATCTTTTTACCCAGGAGCCGGGCGAGCGCGATGATCGCAAGATAATAATACAAGCCGCAGTTGCCTGTCATGTCCTGAAACAGGCCTCCCCCGCCGGAAATTAAAATGTCGCTTCCATACAGGGCTTTTGCAACGGCAAAAGGATTCCACCGGTTAATTGCGTTTACCGAAAAATGCAGCGCGGTTTTTTTTGCGTTTGCCGACAGAACCGTTATGGATGCCCGGCTATGGTGGCCGCGAATACCGGAGATGAGGCAATTGAGTATCAATTCATCGCCGGCGTTGCCGAAGCCGTAATAACCGGAAATAAGTATGTTCATGGTTTGTTTCGTTTTATGCGGCGGTACGCGATGATTATAACGTAGCCTATTATGGCGCCCAGCCAGATACCGTGCAGGCTGCGTACAAGCGATATTGCCAGTGGCGCATGCGCGTGCAGGAACGTATTGATTATGGAAACCTGGCCTATCATACCCAGGATTATAAGCGCGGGATTTTTAAGCGCAAAACCTGCCAGCAACAACGGCTGTCCGAAAAGGAATTCCTTTGTGCGTGGCCGCACGTAAAACAGGTTTTCAACGAACTGGCGTAAACCTGTTTCAGGCCTCAGCCAGTCGGCCGCGTTGTTGCCGCTGCGGATTACGATAATAGCCGCAATAACCGCCGCCAGGATGCCCGCGGCAAGATATTTCACGGAAATCTTTGACGACCAGAATCGCCGCAGGTCAGGCGGCGGGTATATTATAAACACCGACAACACAATCGGCAGGAAGAAAATAAGCCGAACGTAAGGTATGTTGACAAGTTTCTGCATGAACATGGCATCGTAGAATAACGCCGCCATAAGCAATGCGCCTGAAAGCGTTACCACGTTTGTAATGGCGTATGATACGATGGGCGATTTTTGTTTGTTGCCGGTGTACAAGCCAATCAACGGCATGAGTATCGCCGTAATTACGGCAAGCAACCGCCATAGTTCTACGTTCCCTCGTATGGGGTATTCGGGTGGCAGGGCATGGCCGAGAGTGTACTCTTCCTTTTTCAACTTGCGGGCAAGGGTGCGCAGGTAAGAGAGATTGTCCTCTATGGATTTGTTTGCGTAAAAGCGAAAATAGAAAAAGCGTATGCCGCGTTCGTTGGCGGCTCTAAGCCAGCGGGAAATCCAGATCCCGGGATCCGGATTTCTGTTTAGCTCGGCCGTAGCTATTGTATGGCCGCGAACGGCGTTGCCCGCAACGGCACGGCGCAAGGACGCATCTCCGGAAAAAGATACGAATTCCATCTCAACGTAGGGTATACGATGTTCCCTGATGTAATCCGTTACAATATTTTCGTTGCCGGGGTAGCCGGGTATTTCCCTGCCATCCCAGAAAATTGTTGATAAGGATGACGGCAGCCCTGAAGTTATCCAGCGCGGATCGCCCGCATTTTGCACTTTCAGGGTTACCAGCATCTTTGCCGCCTGAGCCGCCGCTATTTTTTCCGCCGGGAATCCGACTGCCAGGGAATCGTTGAATAACGGAGAGGTGTATGATTCCCCTGTTTTGGGGTATATGACCTGATATTTCCCCGCGGTTATGTTCGAAACGACGATGCCATAACGGTTGCGCAGTTGCTGCAAAATGCGGCCGGAAAGTTCCCTGCTTGCCACCATCAATGAATTCGGGGCTACTATTGACCCTTGGAGGATAACGTCCAGGATTTTGAGGCGCTGGTAATCATCCGCGCCGAAACGGACAATTTTACCGGTGTTTTCCAGCGATGAAAGCGGTTCCTCGCTTATTGCCACGCTAACAACGCCTATGGCGCGGCAGCGTTGAAGAAAGTCGGCCGTTGAGTAATTGTTGCGGCGGCAAAGATCATCAGCCTCGTCAATATCTATGCATATCTCAACAGTGCGGTTTTTACGTTCGCTTGCATGGCGTGCCATACCGGTGGCGGCAGCCCAGATAATCACCGCGCCGACTAGTATTGCAATAACAGTATTGATAATCTTAAATTGTAGTTTCATTTCAAAATCGTGTCTCTTTAGCAGTTTGAGGTCATTGCGAGCGAGAGCGAAGCAATCTCAAAGTTGCTTCTGATGAAAAGCGAGATTGCCGCGCCCTTTGGGCTCGCAATGACGACGACAACTTCTAAACGCTAAAGAGACACCCAAAATATTACTGTCGTTTATCCAGGGATCTTTCATATTGCAGTATGTAAAGATCCGCGGAGCGCGGCCAGGAAAAATCGCAGGACAACGCGTTGGTTATTGCTTTTTTCCACTGCCTGGGCTGGTTAAAAAGTTTATGCGCGCGTTTGACGGCCATTAGAAATTCTTCCGCCGTTGCGCCCATGAAAGTGATGCCGTTGCCTGTTCCGGTTTTCCGATTAAAATCGCTTACAGTGTCGGAGAGGCCGCCCGTTTTTCTGACGATAGGCATAGTCCCGTAGGCAAGCGCTATCATCTGCCCAAGCCCGCATGGCTCGAAACGCGACGGCATCAGAAAGGCGTCCGCGCCGGCATATATCTTGTGCGCCAGAGGGTTGTTGAAGCCCTCGTTGAAGCTTACCCGTCCGGGGTAACGTTTTGCGAGTGATAATATGGTATCGTGAATCTCGCTGTCGCCGCTGCCCAATATTACCACTTGCATCCCGTTTTTAATGATTTCCGGCAGAGCTTCCGCCACAAGATCGTAACCTTTCTGCGGATCCAGCCGCGAAACCGATCCCAGCAGGAACGATTTCGGGGATACGGCCAGGCCGCACTCCCGTTGAAGATCCTCCTTGCAGGCGGATTTTGGCGCGGTATCCTTTTTTGAAAAATGCGCGGCGATCATAGCGTCAGTTTGCGGGTTCCATTCACGGTAATCTATACCGTTAAGAATACCCGTAACGTCGTTTCGCCGGGAGCGCAATATGCCTTCCATGCCGCGCCCCTCGTCGGTTAAAAGTATTTCTTTCGCATACGTCGGGCTTACCGTGGTGATTGTGTCGGCATACACTATCCCGGCTTTCATGAAATTGAATTTACCGTAATACTCAAGTTTATTCCACTGGAAATCCTGGGGGCCGAAATGCGCTATCCGCGCGGTGTCTGCGGTGAACATTCCCTGGTAGGCGATATTGTGTATGGTGTATACGGATGCGGTATTCCAGAAGAAGGAGTCGAGCTTGTAGACTGTTTTGAGGTATGCGGGTATTATACCCGTCTGCCAGTCGTGGCAGTGAATTATATCGGGCTGAAACGCGATTGCCTTGGCCGCCTCAAGAACCGCGCGCGAGAAAAAAATGAACCGTTCGCGATTATCCGCGAAGTCGCCTGCGGATGTGCGGTATACGTCTGAGCGGTCGAAGAATTTAGGGTTATCTATAAAGTATACCGGCACGCCGGCGTCAGTTTTTGATTCCATAAGGCGGGCTGTCTCAAGCGAGTTGCCCACCGGTATTTGCAGGCGGTAAGGAAGAGTTTTGAGCGGGAACCGCGCCGAATCCACCTGCCGGTACCGCGGCAGAATTATGCGCACATCATGTTTTTTGAATTTTAGATGGCCTGGCAACGTGCCGACGACATCGGCAAGGCCGCCGACCTTAACAAACGGTACACATTCCGAAGCCGCCATAAGTATCTTCATCTAGACCCTCACACCATGCACCATGTACTATGTACCGCCTTATTACTCGCTTTCGCGCAGGAATTTTGCCGCTTCTTCCGGCGGTGTCGGGTTTATGTAGAACCCGCTTCCCCACTCAAAGCCCGCGACGTTGGCCAACTTGGGTATGACCTCAATGTGCCAGTGATAGTGAGGAAGGTGCGATTCCTTGAGCGGTGAGTTGTGCAGCACGTAATTATACGGCGGCTTATCGAGGACGGAGTCCAGTTTGCGCAGCACTTCCTTCATCATTACGGCCAGGTTGGATGCCTCGTGCTTCTGTATATCCTCAAAATCCGAATCGTGCGATTTAGGCAGCAGCCACAACTCAAAAGGGAAACGCGAAGCGAAAGGCGTTATTGCGATGAAATCGTCGTTTTCGGTTACGATACGCTGGTTTAGGGAAAGCTCCTGTTTTACTATATCGCAGAATACGCAGCGTTCCTTGTATTCGTAGTAATCCTTTGCGCCGTTTACCTCTTCGCGCACCCTTTTAGGGACTATGGGCGTTGCGATAAGCTGGGAATGCGAATGAGAAAGGGTCGCGCCTGCCGCTGCGCCGCGGTTTTTAAAGATCAAAGCATATTCCAGGCGAATGTCTTTCTTTAAATCCATTATCCGGTCGCGGTACGCCCAGATGATGTCCTCAACGTGCTTGTCGGGAAGATCCTGGATTTCCTTGTTATGCTCGGGCGTTTCTATAATTACTTCGTGCGCGCCCAGTCCGTGCATTTTATCGTACATGCCCTCGCCCTGGCGGTTTAACGCCCCCTCTATCTTTAACGCCGGGAATTTGTTAGGCACCACGCGCAGCCACCAGTCGCGGCTGTCTCTTGCGCGCCCGGGTTCGGAATATGCCAGTATTTCCGGCGGTGTCAGGCTTTCGTTGCCCGGGCAGAACGGGCAGGCTTTGCCGGTATTGTTATTCGGCTCGCGCGGAAATTCAGACGGCCTTTTCCCCCTCTCCGTCGAGATAATAACCCACCTGCCGATAACCGGATCACGCCTCAATTCAGACATTTATGCCTCCGTATCAAATCACGCCAGTTTTTTTAAGGTGCTCTATGCTGTTTCTTACTTCGGTGTTGCCTGCCTGTGGCGAGTGCGCCTCTACTACTTTAACCGCCACCTCTGAAACGTATGGCTTGAAAATTGTGAAATCCAGTTCGCCTGTGCCGGGCGCATAATGGTCCGAGATATGATGAAGGTCGTGCAGGTGCATGCCGAACATGTGTTTGTGCAGGGCATTAAGAAAATCCTTGTGATCGCGCACAAAGCCCATATTGACGAAAACCTGCGCATGGCCGGTGTCGTGCCAGTAGGCCAAAGGCGCGCCCTCAAATGTTTTTAGAAGTTCCAGCACCTCTTCGATATGCGGTATTTCGTGTAGAAAGTAGCGGTTTTCAAGGCAGAGTTTAACGTTGTTTTTCGCGGCCGCCTTTAAACAGGCGTCGAGGCATTTTTTAAGCGCATCCATCGCGCGCGGGGCCTTTATTTTGCGGTCGGCGCTCAGCCGTTCCACGTACTGGTTATATAGTTTCCCGGTTGTTCCGAACTGGCGAACATACGTGAAAAACTCGCTCCCCGACGGTTCGGTTGAAACTTCACCGGCATGAAGCACAACGGCTTTGGCTCCCAGTTTACCGGCCCATTCTATGGTGCGGTTTGTGTATTCCACGGCCATGCGGCGCTCCGACTCATCTTCCGATGTCATGAGGTATCCGGAATATATTGAGCGCCCTTTCGGCACGGGGTTGAGCCGCGGGCAATAATTATGAAGGCTTGATATGGCAATTTCCCCGCGCGCCACCGATGAAATGATTTCGGGCAGCCAGTTTTTCGGCATCTCTATATTTAACTCCAGCGCAGAAAACCCCAGGTTTGCCGTTGCCTTCAGCAAGCTATGCCAGGATGAATGCTTATTTATATGATATGCCGTAGATAACGATAACATTATTAATTTGAGCCGCCGGCGCCGGGCGGTTCGTTGCGGCCTGCTTCCGCACTGCCGGTTTCCGCAGGTGTTTCTTCGGCGGTAGTTTCGGCGGGAGACGGCTCTTCGTCCGCCTCGGGGGCGGGGGCAAGCTCCTCCAACGAGGGTAACTCGCTTAAGTGTTCAAGCCCGAAGTGGCGCAGGAATTCCATTGTGGTGCCGTATAACAGCGGCCGGCCTATCGTTTCCTTGCGCCCGACTATATGGACAAGTTTTCGTTCAAGCAGCGTCTCCATCACGGTTGTAACTTCAACGCCGCGGATTTCTTCAATCTCGGAGCGCGTAATCGGCTGCTTGTATGCGACGATCGAAAGCGTTTCAAGCGCGGATACTGAAAGGCGGAAAGTGGTTTTTTCCTTGTAAAGCCGCCTTATCCACGGGCTGAATTCTTTTTTAGTGGAAAATTGCCAGCCCTCGGCGACGAAACGAAGTTCAACCGGCGCGCCGCGTTGCATGTAATCATCCGCTATTTCGGTTATCATTTTTTCTATGTCCTGCCCTTCCTGCAGTTCGCCTAGAATGTTCTTTATCACAGACACGGGCAGCGGCTGATCCGTTGCAAAAAGGAGAGCTTCAACTATTTTTTTTACCTGATCGGTTTCCATGACTATATTCCTCTGGTGCGGTGTGGCGGTTATTGGAGCGGCGCGACGGTGTCGTTGGCGATGTGGTAAACTCGTATTTCACCGAACAGCTCCGGCTGCCTGGCAAGAATCTGTTTTAATCGTATAAGTTCGAGTATCGCCAGAAAACATACCACCAGCGCGATCTGTGACGATTGTCTGGCAAGAATATCACGGAACGTTACGTAATCTTTGCCTTCCAGCATGTCGAGGATTTCGCGGATCTTTTCCTCGATGGGTATTTCCTGGTAGACTATCTCCTTGACATCGCCGGGCAGCTCCTTTAAAACGTTGCGGAAACCTTCAATGAGATCGAAAAGGGATGCGTCCAGTACGTAATCTTCCTTGTCGAAGGCTGGCGCGAAACGATAATGCACCTGTGAAAATAACTCTTCTCTGCGCGAAAGAACCTGGGCCGCTTCCTTGAATTTCTGGTATTCCAGAAGCCGGTTTTTAAGTTCTTCGAGCGGGTTTGGGCCTTCCTCGCCTTCTTCTTCGGGCGCGGGAAGCAGCATTCGCGCCTTTATCTGCATCAGTGTAGATGCCATCACCAGGAATTCCCCCGCAACTTCAAGGTTAAGCTCCTTCATTATGTCAATGTAGGACAGGTATTCCGACGTTATGTGAGCGATGGGTATTTCCGCTATCTCCAGGTCATTTTTTTTTATGAGGTAGAGAAGAAGATCCAGGGGGCCTTCGAAAATATCAAGGTGAACGTCGTAGGTCATTTATGCAATACCGCTTTTCTCACTTCTTCCATTGTGCGTCCGGCGGCTTCTTTGGCTTTTAAGCGGCCGCGTTCCAGTATTGACGGCACCAGGTCTTTTTGCGCGGCGAAAGCGCGGCGTTTTTCGCGTAAAGGGGCGGTGGCGTCGGTCATCAACGTTATCAGTTGCTGCTTGCACGCCACGCAGCCTATGCCGCAACTTTTGCACTCAACTTCCCTTGTGGTGTAGTTCGGGTTGAATAATGCGTGAAATGCGAACACCACGCACCCTTCGGGGTGGCCGGGATCGGTTGCGCGGATTTTTTTGGGGTCGGTGAACATCCGCATTACCTTGCCTTTAAGCTCCTGCGGGTCTTCGTCGAGCGTTATGGCATTGCCGTATGATTTCGACATCTTGCGGGCGTCAATGCCGGGTACGCGCGGGTATTTCGTCAGAAGCCCCTGCGGCTCAGGGAATATACGGCCGTAGAAATTCGTAAACCGCCGGCAGATCTCGCGCGTAAGCTCGAGGTGCGGAAGCTGATCTTCGCCTACCGGCACGGCATCGGCCTTGTAAAGAAGTATGTCTGCCGCCTGAAGCACGGGGTATCCCAAAAATCCCAGGTTGTGCAGGTCTTTGTCCTTAACTTCCTGCAACTGTTCCTTGTACGTCGGGCAGCGGAAAAGCCAGCCGAGCGGCGTTATCATGGAAAGCAGCAGGTTCAGTTCCGCGTGTTCTACAATGTCGGATTGCAGAAAAATGACGCTTTTTTCAGGGTCAATACCCGCGGTAAGCCAGTCAATGACCATTTCCCGGACGTTACCCTGGATTTTTGAGGTATCGGCGAATTCAGTGGTGAGCGCATGCCAGTCCGCCACCATATAAAAGCACGAATACTCGTCCTGTAGTTTTGTCCAGTTCTTAAGCGCGCCGAAAAGATGCCCGAGGTGCAGCTTCCCCGATGGCCGCATCCCCGATAAAATCCGTTTCATTATCAGGTATTCCTATCCGCCGAGCAGCGTAATGAGGTAGTTGACTATGGGTCCCAGTATTCTCCAGAATACGCCCATGTAAAGCAGTATGATTATTATAAAAAATCCATACGGCTCAAGCTGGCTGTACTTGTATGCGAGATCCCGCGGCAGTATGCCCATCAGCACCTTGCTGCCGTCGAGCGGCGGCACGGGAAACAGGTTAAATACGGGCAGGATGATATTTATTACCAGGATAAGCTTAAGCAGGTCGTAGAGTGAAATTCCTATTATCGGAGGAAACGCCGGGTAACTCCGCAACAGCCACATCGCAAGCGATGCGAGCAAGGCAAGCAAAATGTTTGCCCCGGGACCCGCGAGGGATACCCAGATCATATCCCGGTGCGGATCATTGAGCCGGTAGGGGTTCACGGGTACGGGTTTTGCCCATCCGAAAATCGGCGCTCCCGTCATGACGGCAAGCACCGGAAGTATTATCGTGCCGAAAACATCAATGTGCGGGATAGGGTTAAAGGTGAGCCTGCCCATGATGCGGGCAGTGTCGTCCCCGTGGCGTTCAGCCATCCAGCCATGCGCGTACTCGTGCAATATTACGGAAAAGAGTAAAACCGGCAGTTGTATGATAAAATACATGATTTATGAATCATTTTATCTTTTTCGGCTAAATTTGTCAAACACGAATTCCTCGGCTTTCCGTCGGGAAGTTATGCCCTCGCGCTTAAGCGCGTTAAGTATTGTTTTAAACACGGGGCCGGGCGCGTATCCCATGCGGATAAGGTCGTTTCCGGAAAGCGGCGGTTTCTTTTCCATCGCCAGCAGCCTGTCATAAATATCCCTGCGGATGGCGCGCGGCAATTTTATGGCGTCGAATACCTTTTTCCGTTGTGCGTGATCAAGCCCCGGGACAAGCGCGAGAATTCGTTCCGCGACTGATTTTTTGCCGTCAATGGTTTTGGGATCGGCAATGTGCGGGGCGCCGGGAAGCATATCGCTCCACATCTTCCATTGCGCAATGAGTTCGAGGGCTGCGGAAGGCCGGGGCTCGGCAAGTATGGCCAGCAGTTCCTCGCGTTTTCGTTCCGCCGAAATAAGCGGGAGGTAACGGCGGCCGGCAACGGCAAACTTCAGGGTGTTTTTTTCTATGCGAAACCCCCGGGCTGCAAAGCGCGCCAGGCGAAAGATGCGGGTGGGATCGTCGCGGAAACTTTTGGGGTGCAGGATCCTCAGGGTTTTTTTTGCAAGGTCGCGCCCGCCGCCGTAGTAATCAACAATTTCACACGGGTGGTTGCCATCAAGCGATATTGCAAGCGCATTGATAGTGAAATCCCTTCGGTAGAGGTCGTCCCGCAGGTTGGTGAATGTTACTACCGGCAATACGCCGGGCCGCGGGTAAGTCTCCCTGCGCGCCGTGGCGAAATCTATGTGTTTGCCCCCGGCGAGTTCGATCACGAACGTTCCGAAGCGGGGATGCGAGCGTACGTGGCCGCGGTATTTTTTTGCGAGGATTTTTACAAGGGCGGGAGTATTTCCCTGCACTGTAACGTCCCAGTCCAGGTGTTTCTTTCCCATCATGAAATCGCGCACGGCGCCGCCTACAAGCCATGCGCGGATATTCATTTGCGCGGCGTAACGGCCGGCATCGCGCAGGAAAGGAGTCAGTTTGAGTTTGTTCAATGGGATTTCAGGTTTAACTTTTTCTTGACGAGTTGCTTGTCTAATTTCCATTGCTTGTTGCGGTTTACTGTCTCAAGGAATTTACGGTAGCGCGAGAGGTGTGTGTTATATTCAAGCAGGCAGGAAAGGCCGGCTATTATCTGTTCCCGCAGCGTGGCATTTTTTTTGTTTGCGATTGGCAGCAGCCGGGGTATCTGTAGCGGACGTGAAAGCGACGGGTGAAGCCAGATAAGCGAAAGATGAAGTTTGCGCGCCGCGTATTGAAGTATGCTTACTTCGTCAAGCTCCTCATTCTCCTCGTGTATCAATTCAACGAGCGTGTCAAGCCCGAAGAGCAGAATCGGTTCATAGGAAATGCGGCTTGCCTCGGGAAGTTCCGCCATGGCGCGCCCGAAATCTTCCTGCATTCGCGCCATGCAATGCGAGGCCTGCGATATGAAGCTGGATGGGTATATAAAGGCAAGAATTTCGGCGGCAGAATCCTGGTAGAGAAGGAAATGTTCGGCGTAAAATAGCTGCCCGCATACGGGGCAGCACACTACGTTTATTTCCCCCGCCAGCAGTTCTTCCTTAAGCTCGGGGTCATCGGATGCATTGATGGCGTTCCAAAGCTCGGCTTCAAATATTTCGCCGCATGGGCAGCGTATTTCTTCAAGTTTAGATGCGCTCACGGATAAAATATAGCACAATGTTAACCAAAAATCAATCAACGCCGGAACTATTTTATCAGCAGGCCGCCCGGAGCCCGCGGCGGCGTAGTATCTCCCGGCGTTGAAGAGCCGTCAGTATATTCAAAAGCTCCGATATCGTAGTTTACGTTTTGCGGCCGGGAAGTGCCGACAAAATCAGAGTCTACAATCAGCGAGACTGAGGAAGAACCGGAATCTATTGCAAGAGATGAGGGCTGGAGAGTAAAGTCTCCGTTTACGGGGTTGGTAAAGAGCGGGTCGGTATTCAGCTCGTCGAGCGCAAAAGAAGGCAGTGCGCCGGACGAGCCGTACCAAATATTATTATCCGAGATTATCCTGTCAACAGAAAAAGAATTATGGTTTATCTGGTAATAGCTTGTTTGTGAGTCTTTTGCATATATTGCATTGCCTTTTAATTCCACGACGGATGGATATGTTCTCTGCGGAAGATAACCCATCTGCATGATGCCTCCCGATAAGGCGGCGGTATAAAACGTGTTGTTGTATATTTTGTAATATCCGTCGTCCGGCAATGCTCCCC
>Ga0208977_1000389_pt1 | contig 36942 bp, 51 predicted proteins | sample RifOxyA2_FD_184030 | JGI IMG/M metagenome (GOLD analysis project Ga0208977, IMG submission 184030) | Groundwater microbial communities from Rifle, Colorado - Rifle Oxygen_injection A2 (SPAdes) | ecosystem: Environmental > Aquatic > Deep subsurface > Groundwater | place: Rifle, Colorado, United...
AAGGCATACATTTCAACCACACTTAGCAAACCATCTCTCTTTTATGATTTTTGCACATGTAGCATGTTTTCCAAAAGAAAAATGGCCTAAAAAAATCTCTTTCCATGGCCTCATTATTTCTGAAGGCATGAAAATGTCCAAATCGAAAGGAAACGTAGTGACCTTAATGGACTTAAATAAAAAATCCGGTGCAGACGCATTCCGTGCATTCCTTTGTAATTCAACCTCTGTTGATGGAACGATGAACTGGCAGTCTTCAGAAGTGGAGAAAACAAAAAAACAAGTAGAACATATTTTTGCTTTAATGCAAGAGTTTGCAAAGAATAAAAAAGAAGGTCTTATTCCGAATAAAGCATTTATTTCAAAGATAGAAAATGCTGTACAGCGTGCAACAAAAAGTATGGAAGAGATGAATCTTCGAGGGTATAGTAATATTGTCCTTTTTGAAATACTTCATGCATATCAACAAGCTCTGAAACAAGGTAAAGATATTCCAGCAATCAATAAGTACCTTTTTGATCGTTGGGTACCCATGCTTGCTCCTCTCTGCCCACACTATGCAGAAGAGCTTTGGTCTCTTGGTAAAGGAAAGGGATTCGTCTCTCTAGCGTCTTGGCCAGAATATGATGCAAAAAAGATAGACGAGAAAGCAGAATTTATTGAAGAGACGATAGAGAACATTGTTTTAGATATACAAGAAATTCAAAAATTACTGAAAAAAGAAAAAGTAGACAAAGTAAAAATCATAATCGCACCGGAATGGAAATATACCATCATGAAAAACTTCAAGAAACTTCTTGTAAAAGAACATGATGTAAGTATATTAATAAAATCCTTAGTGGACAAAGAGCATGCAAAATATATAAGCTCTTTAATTCCAACTTTAGTCAGAAATCCAGCAAAGATTCCTTTAGTTGTACTGACACAGAAAGAAGAGAAAGCAGTCTTTGATCAGTATAAAGATATTCTTGAGAAAAAGCTTTCTTGTAGAGTAGAAATAGAACTTGCAGAGAAGAGTAAAGAGCAAAAAGCTGCAAATGCATTGCCAAGTAAGCCAGCATTGGTTGTATCTTAACAGAGACTATTGCTAAAAGGTAGATTTATAAAGGATATTTTTTTCTATTTGAAGCAAAATGAGTCAAGATTTAATGATAGGTGAAGAAGAGTATGGGATTTTTGAAAGAGATAACATAGTTGCTACTTTACGAGCATGTGAAAATGCTGGCTACAGTCCTTTGTTTATGCCTGAGTTTGCACAGCTGAGAATCGCTTATCCAGGATTGTTCAAAGACTTTGGTCGAACAATGAGCATTCGAGCAACTGGGAAAACATCTGCCGGTTCTGCTCTAGAAATCTATGCACATGTTCCTAGTGATTGGTCACAAAGACAATATATTTCTGATGCGATTTCTGAAGAGAAATTAATAGCCCATGCTTTACCTTTAACACAAGAATCTTTTGATGCTTTGGAAAAAAGAAATGGCGAGACAAAAGATGGAATACGATTAGTTACCGTTATGGATCATGCACAAGCACAAAAATGGAAGTTTGGAGAACAAAGTATTGATGAAGCTCTAGAAAACCCTCATGTACAAGCTTTTCTTGGTGGAGGAGAGCAAGCAGAAGCTTATCTTGAAGTACATCAAAAAGTGCATGGAAATAAAATTTATGTTTGGCATTCTAATGATTTAGGCAATGTTCCTGTAGCGCGCCCTTTGGTGCTGTTCAGTGGTTACCTCTATAGCTACTTCAGCTTCTTTAACGGTAGGCGGGTTCCCGGGGTACGTCGTGCGAGCGTGAGCGAGCCAGTACGCGCTGGAGGCGCTCCGCGCAAAAATATTTCTATTGAAAACCTTATTGAAGATGTAAATCTATCAGATAAAGTAAAAGACTATATCCAAAGGAATTATAAATGATTTTTTCATTATTTTAGCAATAACTTCTATCCAGATTGTAGTCTTCCAAGCCTTTAAATATCTCCTTCACTTTTCTTTTTTTATGGAAGAAAAATTCATCTTAGTAAACTTACATGAAAAGAAATCAAAAGATATTGCAACAGTTATGAGTAACGAAACTGCAAGAAAGATCTTAGATTTTCTTACAGACAAAGAAAATATTTCTCCAAGCGAATTATCTAAAAAATTAGACATCCCTATTAATACAATCACCCATGCACTAAAATTATTAGAACAAGAAGGCTTCATTATCCGTGCAGATCACGCATGGAGTGAAAAAGGAAAGAAGGTATTTCTCTACTCCTTAACAAAAAAAATGATCCTCATTGTTCCCAAAGGCTATGACTGGAAAGAATCGCTCAAAAAAATACTCCCTCTCGCATTAATCGGTGCAGCACTTTCCTTAGCCTTGCGAATCTATTCCTATACGCAAAAAACAGCAATGAGCGCAGAAAGCATGGTCTCAGAAAAATCTTTGGCATTGGAATCTCTTGTAACTGACACAACACAAGAAGTAACGGTAAACCCATTCACACTCCCAGAACAAGCTTGGCTCTATACAATAGCACTTACTATCGCATTCATCCTAATCCTATTCATTATAGATCTACGGAGGAAACGAAAATGAAAAAGATGATAGCATTTCTGTTCGTACTTATGCTTTTACCTTCTCTAGCATCCGCAATTATGGCACCAGAAAGTTTTGGCTTTTACGGACAGAATCAATATTATTATGTAAGCTTTGACGCAGAGGGTGAAGCAGCAGTCTTCGCTCGAATCGAACTACAAAATACAGAGAATCTGACAGAATTTTCTATGAAGATACCTGGAGAAGATATTGATCTCATAAATATTGTCCAAGAGTATTATGAGTATGAGCAAGAATGTTCTTCTTGGGAAGAAACTGCCACTTCTTCGCAAGAGGGAACAGAAGTTTCTACAAAAACTTGTACCGATTATATTTCCTATCCAGTCTATCCGCCAAAATATGCACAAGTTGCCTATACTTTAGGGGAGTCTGATGGCATGACCAGTGTCGCAATGCAAATCCCGCAGCAAGATCAAGAAACTTTGTATCTCATTCTCTATTACAAAACAGCAGAATATGTAGAGAAAAACCTAGCTGTGTATGAATTCAATTTTGAAACACTAGAAAATAAATACGATACAAACTCTCTTCGTGTAAGTGTGGATCTTGCTGAAGACTTATATCTTTCTGGAATTAATTCTGGAATTGACTATGAAGCAAGAGGCATCACTGCAGAATCTGCAGACTTAGCAAAAGTTGCATCCTATATCTCATATGTGGACACTGGCTATACAGAAACAGCATCTTCTTTAGATCCCTACGAAACATTTACAGTAGATGGAGAATATGCAAAATCTTGGTGGGCTCTGCATTGGGGCAAAGTGCTTCTTGGAGTCTTAGGATCTCTTCTTTTGATTGGAGCAAGCATTATAGCTGTAAGGCGAGCAACAAGAAAAAATAAGAAGTTGACAATTCCATTACTTGTTGGCCTTGCTTCAGCAATTGTTCTTTTAGGAACATGGCTAGGCTGTTCATACATTTTGAACAACTGGTATTATGGTTGGTACGGATCCACCATGCAATTATTAGTAATGCTCTTAACCATCCTAATGAGCATTGTTTTATTGCTTGGCCCAGGACTTTACTTTGGAATAACAGAAGGTGCAAAAATTGGCTTTATGACTTTTGTCACAACAGTACTAGCTCTCTTTATTTTGGGAATAATTACTGTCTGTGTCTTTCTTTTTTTCTTTAGTCCAAGCCCTGGACCTATGTATTATTAATTTTTTTATCTTTTTACTGGAATCCCTCTGATCCAATAGTTCGAAGAATATGTTTTATTTTTTCTATAGTGACTTGTTGTGATTTTTTATCAGACATACGTACAAAACTGAGAAGCAAATCTATAAGTGCTTCTTCATTTGCATATTTTAATGTAAATCCATCTGTAATAAAATAAAATCGAAAGCCTTTATATTTTAATTCCTTTATGACAATTCCTCCAACATGTGCTAATTCTTTTCCTTTATAGGGATGATTTGCAGTATCTTCTATAAGATCAAAAACTTCTGAGGCCTCTTTTTTAAATCTTTTTTCAATTTCTTCAAAGAGACTTTTTACAATCTCTATTTTTGCCATCGTTCAGCATGACGTTTTCTTGCTTCTTCAAGAGAAATAGTATTTTCTGAAGACAGAAGAAATTCTCGTAGTTGTTCTTTAACGGCCATTTGATATAATCTCCTAACGATATCATCATAGCTGTCTTTTTTAGATCCAAATGTACTAATTAATTCCTTTGTCTCTTCATCGATTTGTATAGTTGTTGCCATTCTATAGCATCTATAGTAACTATAGTATATAAAAGTTTCGCTTGGACAAGCCTTGGACAAATCCCTACCCTTTATTACAGCCTATAAGTCAAGAATTCAGGCAGCTGGACACACGGACACGTTGGCACTGCCCCCGCGCCAGCTTTAAATAGGCTCTGCCAATATATTCTAAGCAATGATAAAAGAAAATTAACAAAGTAAATCCCATCGAATTCGAGGGGTTTAAACTGGTTGAATAATGAAAGTAACCGTGTCAGATTTGATACGTTTAGAAATAAAAAAGAAGGCAAACAATGACAAAGATCTCTAAAATGGACGTTTTAAATAAAGAAATAAGTCTTTATAATAAAGATAATGAAGATTACATTTCTCTAACTGATATTGCGAGATATAAGAATGCTGAAGAGCCTAAAGATGTTGTCAGAAATTGGATGCGTGCAAAAAGCACAATAGAATTTTTAGGATTATGGGAAAAAATAAATAATCCTTTGTTTAAAGGGATCGAATTCGACTCCTTTAAAAATGAAGCTGGTTCAAATGCATTTGTATTAGCCCCACAAAAATGGATCGAAAAAACAAATGCAATAGGAATTATTTCAAAAAGTGGAAGATATGATGGTGGCACATATGCACATAAAGACATAGCTTTCGAATTTGCATCATGGATTTCTGCAGAATTCAAACTTTATTTAATCAAAGAATTTCAACGCTTAAAAAATGAAGAAAGCGAAAGAAAATCATTAGATTGGGATATAAAAAGAAATTTAACAAAAATAAATTATAGGATTCATACAGATGCTATAAAAAATAATTTGATCCCAGAAAAGATTACACCTAGTGAAGAAATGCTCATCTACGCATCAGAAGCAGATATTCTTAATTTAGCCCTTTTTGGTTCGACAGCAAAGGAGTGGAAAAATAAGAATCCTAAGCTGGAAGGGAATATGAGGGATTATGCAGATGTATCTCAATTAGTGTGTTTATCAAATTTAGAGAATCTCAATGCTTTATTCATAAAAGAGAAACTAGACAAAAAAGAACGTCTAAAAAAGTTGAACCAGATTGCAATAGAACAAATGACTCTTCTTACAAAAGATACAGCAGTAAAAAGATTAGAAGGAGGCAAAAAATGACAAAAATATCTAAAGATACACCCTTAGCCGAACTCACGCTAAGAAAATACGAAAAGCCCTATACCATGTCAAGAAGAGACCTTATGAGAAAGATTTGTCTTTCTACAGGTTTATTACAACCAGGAGATTCAAGAGATAGTATTGTAGATATTTTTCAAATACTCATAGAAACAAAAACAGAAATGTCTTGTGAAGAAATCCAAGAGGCCGTGATTGCAAAGCGTAAAGAAGAAAAACTTCCATTAAATGGCATTGCTGCTTCCAATATAAGAAGACAAGTAAAAAGATTAAGGGATATCTATTTTGTAGAAAAAGTACGAAATAACTATCGCATTCAGGAAAATGAACAATTATCTGTATTATTTACAGAAAAAATTGAAAAGTTTTATTTAGCAGGAATTATTGCAAGGGTGAAGGAATACTTACAAGAGCTTGAAAAATGATATACGAACCACGAGAAGAGGATATCTCAAAATGTATGGAGCTTATTTAAAATGACAAAGGAATTGATGCCTAAAGAAAAAGTTACTGACTTTCTTATTTATACTACTTCTGAAGGAAATGTGAAAGTTGAAGCATTCCTGCATAATGAGAATGTTTGGCTTACTCAAGATAAAATGGCAGATTTATTTGGAGTTCAAAGGCCTGCAATTACAAAACATCTGATACATATTTTTGAAAGTAAGGAGTTAGAAGAAAATTCAGTTAGTTCTATTTTGGAACATACTGCTTCTGATGGTAAAAAGTATAAAACGAAGTATTACAATCTTGATGCAATTATTTCTGTAGGATATAGAGTGAACTCTAAACAAGCAACACTTTTTAGAATTTGGGCAACTAAAGTCGTGAAAGAATATGTTCTAAAAGGCTTTGATTGGACTGGAATATATACAGAAGTGAAAGAATATGAACGCATTGAGTATGATATGGAAGATGGCAGGCATGTTAAAATAACTTTCACGCAAGTTCCTCAAGGAACAAAAGTAACAGAATCTTTTGAAACAGAGAACATACATACAGAAGAACAGCAACGAGAAGGTTGGCAGGCAATTCTGAATAATTTTAAGAAATACACAGAAAAATGATCTAAAGGAGATCTTTACTATCTTCTTCAAGTGGTTTTGTAACATAGAATTCTCTAATACGTTTAAATAGTTCCTGTTCACACTCCGCTTCTATCTTCGCTCGTATACTTGGAAGAAGTAATGCTTGGAATGGATTTTGTTCTTGTTCTACATATTTGGAAGTTATAAGTGCACAAGCATCATAAAGCCCATGTATGGGATGAGCAAAATGACTAAAAGGCCTGCCTCGAAATGGCTGATCTGTATTTGCATGTACTACTTCAAGTAACCGGTAAGAAGCGTAAGTTGCACTACCTTCTCGACTCCAAATAGAATTAGTAATAAGATTTCTTCCATCCTCAACAATGTGCCAGATTTCATGGGCTAAAGTAATATCTGCAGTTATTTTCCCACTCTCACTAAAAAAATCAGGATAGAGAATAATATCTCCTTGTTGATCCATATATTTTTCGCTCTTCTTTAGGGCTTCCTTTATTTTTTGATGTATTTCTTCTTGAATTTTTTCCTTAGAGACTCCTGTTCCTTCGTATACTACTTTTGCAATTCTATACATCATATCATAATCTCTTTTTATTTTTTGGTTAGGATTAAGAATAACTGCAGCATGAACATATGAGCCATAGTTGAAATTTGATTGAGTTCTTTCTTCAACTACATGTAGTTTTGGTCTTTTCTGCAAACAAATACCCCACTTGTTATAATCTTCTAATATGTGATCCAAGAGTCTATCTATATTCTTTAGCATATATTTTTTTTTGAACCAATGCTTTATAAACTTTTTGATAACTCTTTTTCGTATGATCTACGAACCACGAGAGGACTCTGTTCTGTTAAAAAAATGGGTGAAGAAGCTCGTCAAAGGGAAAGTCCTTGATATGGGTACTGGTTCAGGAGTACAAGCGCTTGCAGCCTTAGAAAAAACTAAAGATGTACTAGCAGCAGATATCAATCCAGAATGTGTGGAATATGTAAAAAAGAAAGGAGTCAATGCTCTACAAAGTGATCTTTTTTCTAATATTACAGAAAAATTTGATTGGATTATTTTTAATCCCCCCTATTTACCCGAAGATTTAGAAGAACCAGAAGATTCCAAGCTCTCAACAACAGGTGGTGTAGAAGGAAATGAAATTTTGCTTGAATTCTTGCTAAGAGCAAAGGCGCATCTCAATACAAATGGAAAAATTCTCATTGTCATAAGTTCTCTTACAGGAGAAGCAGAAGAATTATTTACAGACTATAGCTGGAAAGAACTAGAAACACAAAAGTTATTCTTTGAAGAGTTGACTGTATATGAATTAGTTTTGAAGAAACATTTTTAAGATTTGGTTTTATTATAACTCTAAATGAAAATAACATTTTTAGTCTTTTTTCTATTATTATTTTTTATTTTAGGTTTGATAACTTTTCAGGAGTTTAAAGATACAGAAGGGAATGTGCTATGCCTTATGGCAGAGTCTAAAAGCTAGTTCCCCAAAAGGTTGATAAGCTACTTTGTTATAATTAAATGTATGCGTTTATTTTTGGGTATTCTAATCATTAGTTTATTATTTTTAGTAGGATGTACCATAAATATAGAACCTGACTATGATACAAATAATTATGAGAAAGAGATAGAATTATACGTTTCACCAATAGAAGATTCTAATATAGAATTTAGAGAAAAAGGCGTAGAAATAATTCAAGATTGTCCTACAAACGATAAAGCTTGTCAAGTTAGCGCAATTTATCAATATGTTTTAGATAATTATCAATATTATTCCGATCCAAGGAGAGATGAGTTTGTTCAAGACCCTTATCAAACTGTTTTTGTTGGAGGTGGAGATTGTGAGGATCTAACAATCTTACTTAATTCCTATCTAGAGAATGTTGGGATTGAAACCTATATTGTTCTAACAGATAATCATGCTTATAGTCTTGCTTGTGGAGTTGATGCAGAAGAATTAGGAATGTATAATGAAAAAATTAGAAATGAACAGATTAATAATTATTTATTAGAGAATCCTCAGTTTATAGAAGAAGATGGCGCTATATACTTATTTACAACAGAGGAAGAAACAATAAGTCTTGATCCTGGTTTCATTAAATATATAGGTCATGACGGAGAAGAATTAGTAGATCCCTATCCATTATTAACAATCAAATATCAGATTAGCTCAGATCTTCCATTAAATGTGTATATTGTGCCTAGTTATGAGGATTTTAGTTCTTTTAGTGAAAGTTCTAGTTTTTCTTCTTATGAGACATGTAATAGTTATTCTTTATTTAAAAAATCAGATGAATGTGGTCCCTTAGATAAAAATGGGGGTTTAATTATAGAGAATACAGATTTAGAGAACGATGCAACTATAGACTATAAAATTGATTTTTACTATTCAGTTTTCTATAGTAAATTTACTTATTCATCAAATCTAACTATTACTAGTTATATTCTAAATGGGGAAAATTGTGTAGTCTTAGATCCAACTGTAGAAAATGGATATGCAGGGTATGATGGAAACTTAGAAGGAGAAAAAACTGCTATAAACAGCATAACTCATGAATATTTCTTACTTGAATAGAAATAATTTCCGGACATTACAAGATTAAAAAACTACCAAAACCTTTATAAAACCCAAAAAAAACCACAATGCTACTCGTTAACACTACCTAAAGTAGGAGAGCACTATGGAAAAGAAAGAAATTTTAGAAGCAATACAGCAATTAAAGAAAGATTCTCCAAAAAGAAATTTCTCTCAAAGTTATGATTTTCTCGTAAAATTACAACATTTTGATCCAAAAAAGAACGAAAATAAAGTGGATGTATTTGTTGCTTTGCCTTACTTTTTAGGAAGAAAGCAAACAGTGTGTGGCCTAGTAGGCGGTGCTTTGTATAACGATGCAAAAGCAAACTGTGACCACACCATTGGCCAGGAAGAATTCAAAACACTGGCTGGCAATGGAAAAGAACTAAAAAAACTTGCACGAAAATATGATTTCTTTATCGCTCAGGCAGATATCATGGGGCCTATCGCAACGACTTTCGGTCGTTACCTAGGTCCAAAAGGAAGAATGCCAAATCCAAAAGCAGGGGCAATTGTTCCTCCAAAAGGATCAATAAAAGCTGTTGTAGAAAAACTCCAAAAAACAGTTCGTTTAGCAATAAAAAATAATGAGATGGCAGTGCGTTGTCCTATTGGAAAAGATACCATGAAGGATGAAGAAATTGCAGAAAATATTCTCACAGCATACACGTTATTGGTGCAAGCACTTCCACAACACGAGCAAAATGTAAAATTCATACTTCTGAAACTCACCATGAGCAAGGCTGTTGCCATAGGGGGCAAAAAATGAACAAGCCAAAAGCATATGTGAGTGATGCAAAGAAGCAAGTAGTCAAATCATTGGCAAAACAAATTGCAGAATATCCTATCATTGGTTTGGTAGACATGGAAAATCTTCCAGCAATGCAACTGCAAAAAATGAAGCAATCTCTTCGTGGAAAAGTAGTGATTGTCATGACAAAGAAAAGACTGATTCAATATGCACTTAAACAATCTCCAAAAGGTCTTGGCGATTTAGCAACAAAAATACGAGGAATGCCAGCATTAATTTTCACAAAAGAAAATCCATTTAAATTATATAAAACTCTTTCCGCATCAAAAAGTCCAGCACCTGCAAAACAAGGCCAAATAGCACCAAGAGATGTGATAGTTCCTGCAGGGAAAACAAATTTTGCACCAGGTCCTATCATTGGAGAGCTTGGGCAGCTTGGAATCAAAGCAGGTATTGAAGATGGAAAAGTTGCAATCAAACAAGACAAGCTCTTAGTCAAAGAGGGAGAAGTTTTCACACAAAAAGTTGCAGAAACTTTAACACGTTTGAATATTCTTCCTATGGAAGTAGGTTTAAATGTTGTTGCAGTATTTGAAAACGGCACAATCTTTGACAGAAAAGTTCTTGAAATTGACGAGAAAATCTATCTTGCAAATCTTATACAGTCACATACGGAAGCAATGAATCTAGCTATCAAGATTGGCTACGCATCAAAAGACACAATTACTGTACTACTCAGCAAAGCACAAAGAGAAGCAATCGCACTTGCAGACAGCAAAGATATTCTGACAAGCGAGAATGTGAACAAACTCTTGGCAAAAGCTGAAGCACAAGCAAATGCTATAAAGAATAAAGCACATATCGAATAGAAGGAGGACAAGAAAATGGAATACATCTACGCGGGACTTTTATTGTTTCGAGCAGGAAAAGCTATTGAAGAAGCAAGCGTGAAAAAAGTTTTAGAAGCTGCCGGCGTCAAAGTTGACGATGGAAGAGTGAAAGCTTTAGTTGCTGCTCTTGATGGTGTAAACATCGAACAAGCAATAAAAGAAGCTGCTGTTGTACCTATGGCTGCTGCACCAGTTGCACACGCAGGACATACAGAAGCAAAGAAAGAAGAGAAGAAAGAAGAGAAAAAATCTGCTGAAGAATCCGTCGCAGGTCTTGGATCTTTGTTTGGATAAACAATTTTTTTTATTTGTTTTTTCTTGATTTATCGTCTCCAAAAGCTATTTAAAGGGGAACGAATGTAAAATAGGTAAGACACAAAGAACAAACAGAGGATTTCTCATGGGAGAGGAAAATAACACATCACAACCAGAAACACAGGATATTTCTAGCCTCAAGGCAAAGCTTGATGAATTAAATACAGAAAAAGAAAAGTGGTTTGTAAAAAAAGAAGAGCTTAAACAAAAAATTGCTGATCTCATTAAAGAAGTCCGTGAAGTAAAAGCAAAAAATGATTCCCTTTCTCATAATATTAAAGAAGTAAAAGAAAAAAGAGATGCACAAAATGCAGAAGTAAAGAGACTTATTGATGAAATTAAAGAAATAAATAAGAAAAGGGATACAAAAGTAACCTTAGATAAGAAAGATCCAGTCGCTCTTAAAAGACGTATTGAACAACTCACTGCAAGAATCGAAACAGGTGCAGTTTCTTTTGATGATGAAAAGAAATGTATGAAGGAAATAAAACAGCTCAAAAAAGAGTTAGAACTTGCAAAATCTTCTATGGATGCAGGAAAAGAAGCGCATGAAGTTTCAAAAAAGATTGATATTTCAAAAAAGAAAGCAGAAGAGTTTCATGCAATGATATCTGGATTAGCAAAAGAAAACAAAGAGGCCTACAAAGAATTTACGCGATTATCTAAAGAAATCAACCGTGTAAAAAAAGAACAAGAAGATGCCTTTGATAAATTTATCAAATTTAAACAAGAATTCTCAGAAATAAACAAGGGTCTCAAAGATGAAATCAAAAAAGTAAATGTAGATAAAAGAGATCAAAAACAAGTGCAGAAAAAACGAAAAGAAAGAGCTGCAACGGAAAGAAAAGAAGTTGAACATAAAAAACTCGAAGAAAAGAAAGAAAAGGTCGAGGAAAAAATAAAAGGAAAAGGAAAAAAAATCCTTACTACAGAAGATCTCATTGCATTTCAAGGCGAAGAAGAGGAAAAGTAAGCCTTATAAAGTCCGCATTTTGTGCAAAATGCATGCAGGAAGTTTATTTTGAAAAAGCAACAGAGATATATGGAGAAAGTATCTGTGATGCTCTAACAATTTGTCAGGATTATTCTATTGCCTCAGCATTTAGTATTCTAGATAGAAGAATACAATCTACTGTAAGAGGAAAATATTGGAAATGGTATACCACTCCTATTCTACTTGCACAGGGAAAAACAAAAAATGGAAATGATGTTCATGTTTTAGTGCATCCTTCAAAAGAGAGTGGAATTGGGCATCTCTTAGAAAATCCAGACTATGTAGAAAGGGCTTGTGTGCAAAGTAGATTAGTGGATGGTGGAATTCCTCTGGCAAGAGAAACATTCCATGCTCTCATAAGCAGAGATGCAGTGGAAGACAAATACAAAAACCGCCTTGTTTCTGTGACTGACAAAAAACTCTGGGAGTCATCTGGAAAAAGGGATATAACAAATGCTGTACAACATCCTTTTTATAGAGGCATTATGGGCAAAGAGTACCGTGCAGAGAAATATGCTGCAAAACATAAAAGATTTTTTGGAAAAGAGATAAGTTTGTTGTTTAAAGAAAATAAAACAGATTTTCCATTGGCAAGGCTTGTTTTTCTTTATGAAGGTGGAATCCAATTGGCAGGGGTATGTTCTATGAATGGGAGTGCAAGATTTTTAGCAATAGAAGAGTAATTACTTCTTTACAATTTCCTGTATATCACTCCATAAAGGAATACTTTTTATTGTATAAAGTTCTACAAGAAAAATCCATACAAAAGCAACAAATATGCTGGATATCAAATGCCAAAAAAGAATATGCACTGCATCAAAATAATTCTCCCCATATTTTAAATATATAAAGACGAGAAAGAATATCCTAAGAATATTCAAAGAAAAAATAAAAGCACTTCCTAAAAAAAACATTTTCATTCCTGTAAAAAAAGAAATGCCTCGTGTAAGAAGAATAAACTCTAAAAGAAGCACATATGCAAGTGTTGCAGCACATGCAGGGATGAAAGAAAAAGTAATACCTGAAAAAAGAAGCTGCAGACCATCTCTTTGAACATCATAAAACAACGCTAAGAGAAAAGAACTAGAAAAGAAAGTAAGTGGAAGAAGAAAGAAAGAGAAAAGGCTGCTGCTGAAGGCAACAAGCAAAGCAAAACTATAACGAAAAAAAAGAGATCTCATAAAAAATAAATAGTGAAAAATCCTTATAAGGCTTATGAAAATTCTTGGAAAAAATAGAATCCACCTTTTTTCATAATATCTTCTTTCACATTAAGAAAATTAGGCACAACATTTTGTTTGAGACGAATTTTTCCTTCTTGTAAATAAAAATAGTCCTCAACATGTCTTTCAAGATCATTTGTACGAAAAACTTCAAGAGAATCAGCCCAACCCAAAAATTCTCCTTCTCGAACAAGTCTATGGTTAAGATGCTCTAAATCAAGAGGAAGAGTAAGAGAATACTTTGTATTTTTTGTATCAGCCCAAGTGACAGATGCATCTTCTGCAATCTTAAACTGAATGCCTTTATGATAAAATTTTGTATGATGAGGTATCCCTACTCCAGAACTAATTCCCACACCTTCAAAGAATTTTTGTAAAGTTGTATCTGCATATATTTCAGCCTCTGGGCTATTATTCACTCCCGTTTCAACAAGCACTGCAGTCGTTTTCCTTCCCATTCTCTCTAATAAAGTTCCAAGATTCATATCCATAAGAAAAGCACTAAGGCTAAGTTTTCCTATCAAATCTTTTGTAGCAGTATCCATCTTAGGAATAACACCATGAGGAGGAATAGTTTTGGCAAGGTAAGAGTGTATATCTAAAAAAGCAACAAGAGGAAGTGTATCAAAAAATTCTCCCATTGCTGCTGCAACTCTCTGATCTTCTGTGCATGGAGTATCAACCCATACACGATTAAAATCTTCCTTTCCTGGAACATCCCTTTGGCTAAAATAAGGAAATATCTTTGCTGCCTGTACATTTCCTACAGAAAAATAGACATCAAAAGGATATTTTTTTTCTGTTTCAGCTTCTCGAAGGAATGCACGAAATCCAGAAGGCTCTCTTCCATGGAGCAATGTAGAAACAAGAACTGCTCGAGAATGATCCTCACCGGGAATACGAAAAATAGTAGGCCTATCCATAGTTTTGAGTGCTTCTACATCACTTAAACCAAAAATACTTCCAAAGCCAATTCTATAAGAAAAAGGATCCATACACAATAAATTTTTTTCACTCTTTAAAAAGATTTAGAAGAAAAAGTTTATAATTCAATGAAGCTTCATAAAAGAAATGGCTGTATCTTTACGAGTATATGAAAGATCCCTTCCATCTGGGGCAAAAAAATGGCAACAGAAAATTATAGGTGTCATTCGTTTAGATCATACAGTAAAAAAATTTATTTTTGGGAGAAATGAACAAACAAAATATTTTATACCAAACATAAACACATATACTTTTTTGGATCCTGATGAAGGAGAGTTTATAATGGGTGAAAAAGGAATGTATAAATTTGCAGATACAGGTAAAAATGGTATTGCATTAAGGACAAATCTTTCTTTTTGGATACTAAATCTCGGCCCAAGAGAAACAATGTTGGAAAAAAATGATCTTACACAAATGAAAGTAGGAGACCAATTAATCATGAGAGACGAAACGGCAAGAAAAGAAATTGTTCTAGAGATAATACAAATTTATTGATCTTCCTTTTCTTCTTGTGAAGCAGTAATGCTATGCAGTCTTCTTTCTTTGGGCACCATATTTCGTAAAATATTATTTTTGAGCATACCACAGCCTAGAATATCTTCCCCATGCTGAAGAATAATAAAACCTTGATTTCCTTCCATAGGAATATCTTCCCCAAGCATCCAGAGTTCAGCTTGTTTTTTATCCAAAAGAACAACATTCTTTCTTGCTTTCAAAAGTTGCGCACCTTCAATAGTCAGTCGCAGTCCTTCTCTTTCTCTTTTTGCAAAATACATACCTCTATTATTTACACGTAAAGCCTGAACATCAAAAGAAGCATAATCTTTACTCAAAAGAAAAACCTTATCCTGTGAATTTTCAAAAAACAAACAATCTATTTCTGGCTTTGCAGCAAATTGCTCTTCAAGTTTCTGAAAAAGTTCTTTTCGTTCTTTGCTATTTAAAAATCGCATTTCTTGCATAGCTCTTAACGATACATAGATATATTTATAAGTTCCCTTTTTCTTTGTGTAAGCATGGACAAAGAAATAGAAAAGTTTGCTTTGCACAATGCAATAAAATATGAAGGGAAAGCAAATCCAGGTGCAGTGCTAGGCCAAGTATTTGCAGAGGATCCTAAACGAAAAGAACAAACAAAAGAATTAGCTCAAAAAGTCCAAGTAATTGTCAAGCAGGTAAATAGTCTTTCTTTAGAAGAACAAAAAGCTCGTTTACAAAAAATTGCCCCAGAACTTCTTGAAGAAAAAAAAGAAAAGAAAAAAAGAGAATTGCCAGAGCTTCCAAATGTTCATGGTCTTGTCGTCACAAGGATCCCTCCGGAGCCAAGTAAATATCTTCATTTAGGCCATGCAATGTCTTTTCTCATTAATTATATGTACGCAAAAAAATATCGTGGGAAGTGTATCCTTCGCCTTGATGATACAAATCCAGAAAAAGCAAAAAAAGAATATTATGATTCTCTACATGAGGATCTTCTGTGGTTGCGTATTGCTCCAGATAAAACAATTATTGCTTCTCAAGAGATGGAAACATTTTACAAATATGCTGAAATTCTTATAAACAAAGATCATGCATATGTTTGTTCTTGCGACAAAGAAAAAGTTTCTGAGTTTAGAATGCATGCAAAAATTTGTGAACACAGAGTCCAAAATAAAGAAAAAAATATGCATATTTGGAAGGAAATGCTCGCAAAAAAATACAAAGCAGGTGATTTCACTTTGCGTTTAATAGGAGAAATTGATTCTACAAATGCAGTAATGCGTGATCCTATTCTTTTCAGAATTGTGAAAGCACAACACACTCTAACAAAAGATAAGTATGTGGTATGGCCAACCTATGATTTTGAAACGGTAGTGGGAGAAGAGATTACTGGAGTAACGCATATCCTGCGAAGTAATGAGTTTGGAGAAATGCGCATTGAACTACAGGATTATATAAAAGATCTTTTGGGATTTAAAAAACAAGAAGTATTGCAGTATGGAAGAATCAATATTCGGGGTTTTGAAACACAAGGAAGAGTAATTCGAGAAAAAATAGAAAAGGGTGAAGTAGAAGGCTGGGATGATCCAAGACTCATGACATTAAAAGCACTTCGCCGTCGTGGTATTCTTCCAGAAACATTTTATGAATTAGTTTTAGAAGTGGGCTTGTCTCCGACAGCAACAAATATGGATTGGTCTGTTGTTGCTTCTATAAACAGAAAAATTATTGATCCTACAACAAAAAGATATTTCTTTGTAAAAAATCCTAAGAAAATAAAAATTGAGAATTCTGTAAAAGAAGCAAAGGCTCCTCTGCATCCAGAACACAAAGAAATGGGATTCAAAACATTGCACTTTGATGATGAGTTTTATATTCAAGATGATATTGAAAAAGGAAAAATATACAGATTTATGCACCTATTTAATTTCCAGAATAATAAATTTCTTTCAGAAGAATATGATGCAGAGCTGAAGGCAAAAATAATCCATTGTGTGCCTGTAAAAGATGCAATAGATATCCGAGTGCTTATGGCAGATGGCTCAATCATAAAAGGAAAAGCAGAGGCTGCTTTGAAAAATCTGAAAGAGGGAGAAATTATTCAATTTGAAAGACAATTCTTCTCTCGTCTGGATAATAAAGAAAAAATGCTTTTCATATATACACATGAATAGTTTTACTACCTTCTCTAAATGAACTACTCTTATAAATGTGCTAGAATGTATTTTTTCTATGGAAGTTCTCAAGCTAGAAGATGTATACAAAATCTATTCCTTAGGCGAAGAAAAACTCTCCGCAATAAACGGCATTTCTCTTTCTATTCAAAAAGGTGATTTTATTGCCTTAATGGGGCCTTCTGGTTCTGGAAAAAGTACTGCAATGAACTTAGTAGGCTGTTTGGATACTGCAACAAAAGGAAATATTTTCCTGCAAGGAAAAAATATACAGAATTTCCATGAAAGTGAACTTGCACAAATTCGTGGGAAGCAAATAGGCTTCATTTTTCAAACATTTAATCTCATTCCGAGTTTGGATGCTCTAGAAAATGTTGCTTTGCCTATGACCTTTCAAAATATTCCTAGAAAACACAGAATAAAGAAGGCAAAGGAACTTTTAGAACAAGTAGGCCTAGGAGAGAGAATGTATCATCTTCCAAACCAACTTTCTGGAGGCCAAAGACAAAGAGTTGCAATAGCCCGTGCGCTCATTAATGATCCTGAAATTATTCTTGCTGATGAGCCTACAGGAAATCTTGATACAAAAACTGGAGGGGAAATTATGGATATTCTAAAAGATCTCAATAAAAAAGGGAAAACAATTATCCTTGTAACGCACAACTCAGATTTAACAAAAGCTGCAAATAAAATTATTATATTAAAAGATGGAAAAATAATAGGAGCAGAAAAATGAAAAAAAAATATTTGCTATATCTTATATTGTTTGTCGTATCGCTGCCAACAGCACAGGCGCAGATTGCCATAGATTCTTTTACAGTAAATCCAGAGACTATAGAACCTGGAGAAAGGTTTACGTTGAGATTAAATCTAGAAAATCTTGTCGATGATGATATAAAAAATATTTTAGTTTCTGTAGATCTCACGGATATTCCCTTTGCTCCTGTAGAATCTTCTAGTGAGCAGATTATAGAAAAAATGAGAGAAGGAGAAGAGGAATCAGTCACTTTTACATTGCAAGCGCTCGCAAGTGCAGAAGCAAAAGTCTATAAAATTCCAGTGACTATAAGCTATGAAAACACAACGAAAGAATCTTTGATTAGTGTAGAAGTAAACACAGAAGCAAGTTTAGACATTCTCCTAGAGAGTTCAGAACTCACAGTAGTAGATGAACAGGGAAAAATAAACCTCAAATTTATTAATACTGGTTTAACACAAATAAAACTATTGCAAGTAAGCATAGAAGAAAGTCCAGACTATGAAATCCTTTCTCCAAGTTCAGTATTTATTGGTGAAGTAGATATAGCTGATTTTGAAACAGAAGAGTTTACCATTATTCCCAAAAAAAAGAATCCAGATCTGCAACTAACAATAAGCTATAAAGATGCAAATAATGAAGCCTTCACAGAAAAACAAGAGCTAGAGCTGCAAGTCTATTCAGAAGAACAGGCAAAAGAATTAGGGCTGATAAAAGAAAGCTCAAACATGACTCTTATTCTTCTTATCATTGTCTTGGTAATAGGAGCAGGAGTGTGGTACAGAAGGAAGCGAAAGAAAAAAAATGTTTACTGATTATTTCTTATTATCCTTAAAGAGTATTCGCCATAGAAAATTACGTTCTTGGCTTACAGTAATTGGCATTGTTATTGGTGTGGCAGCAATTATTTCTCTCATGACCCTGTCAAGAAGTTTAGAAGGAACAATTGAAGAGCAATTTGAGACTTTTGGTGCAAATAGAATTATTATTTCTGCAAAAGGATTTCAAGGTCCTGGGACGGCATCGAATGGTTTAACAACAGAGGATGTAGAAACCCTAGAAAAGATATCTGGATTTGAATACATTGTTCCAGGGATATTTCGCTCTGCGGAGATTATCTATAAAGACCAAATAGGCTTTACGCTCATTGGTGGAATCCCCTCAGAGAGCTATGAAGATTTTTACTTAGATTCTGGCATTGAAGTAGAAGAGGGAAGGTTTATTCAAGATGCTGAGAAATATGTAGCAGTAATTGGTTCTCGGGTTGCAACAGAAATGTTCAGCAAAGAAATTCATGTAGGGGATAAAATAAAAATAGGAAAAAAGGATTTTCGTGTTGTAGGCATTCTTGAGGAAATAGGAAATGCACAAGATGATAATCAAATTTCTATACCATTAGATGCAGCACGGGAGATATTTGATGAAGAGGAAAGCATTGACCTCATTATCGCACAGGTAAAAACCACTTCTGATATTCCTCAGCTCCAGGAAAAAATAGAAAAAGAATTAGAAAGAAAACGTGGAGATACAAATTTTCAAGTGCTTACCGCTTCACAAATTCTAGAACAAATTAATCAAGTGCTTGGTATTATGCAAGTTGTTCTTGTGGGTATCGCAGCAATTTCTTTGATTGTAGGAGCAATTGGCATTATGAATTCCATGTACACCTCTGTTTTAGAAAGAACAAGGGAGATTGGGGTCATGAAAGCAATAGGCGCAAAAAATAAAGATATTCTTACAATTTTCTTAATAGAATCTGGATTGATTGGTTTAGTTGGAGGAATTCTTGGAACAGTTTTAGGAGCATCTTTAGCAGTAGCAGTAGGTCCTTTCTCAAAGAATGCAGGGTTTACATTACATATCACTATAGAGCCTTTCGTCATTCTTTTGGGCTTACTATTTGCTTTTGTCGTAGGGATTATCGCAGGAGTATTGCCTGCATGGCAAGCATCAAAACTGAAACCTATTGATGCTCTGCGTTACGAATAGAAAAGTCAGTTTCAGAACTTTTTTTCCCGAGAAAATCAGCAAGAGGTATTGTTTCAAAACTATCAACCCAGCTATCAGTAGGGAAATACACAGCAACACCTTTTACACCTCTTGGAATATAACGAAAAATATACTGAGGTACTCTTCGCTTTTTTATAAGTCCACTAAAATGGGAAGAAATATGTGCAATATCATAGTAAATAGTAACTATAGGAACAGAAGTATAGTTTTGTACTAAAAGGCATGCATCAGCAACAATGCTCGCATCTGCAAAAGAAGTTCTTTCTAAAGTATTTCCTTGAAACAATTCTCTTCTATGAAGCTGTAGATTACACATATATTCTGCAATGAGAGTACTTTCTCCAAATTGTTTACTTCGAGAAAAAAGAAGTGCATAGAGTTCTTCATGTGTTTGTATAATTTTTTGAAGCAGTTCTTCTTTCTTCCCTTTTTTTCCATGACTATTTGTACGAAAATTAGAAAGTTTTAAAGAACAATGGCGAAGAAATCTTCTATAGTCTAAAAGAAGAGGAACGCTCGTGTGAATGTTTTCATTAGATGCAACACATTTTTTTAAATCTCTAATATAAGCATATTGTTTATAGAGCCGATCAGAAGAAAGATCATGAAAACGATCAGCAGCACCAAGAATAAGGCTAAAAGGAGAGGTATGGTATCCTAATCGTGTCTCCTGATCTAAAGTAAAAAGAGACCCATCTAAAAGAACAATATCAGATTCCTTTGCAAGCATTTCTAGACTCTTTTCCATAAGAAAACTTTTACCAGTTTATTTAAAAACTTATGCGTAAAAATTGCGAAACTTTAAATAGAGTTATTTTATCTATTTCTTCATGCAATTAAAATTTTCCAAGATAGAAATACGAGATCTTACCAAAGCATGGATTGCAATATCTGTAGCTTTTGCCATTGCACTCGCAGGTGGTATTATCTATGTCCAGCCAAATTTCTCTTTTCTCACAAGTATTCTTCTTGCAGCACTCACTGTAGGAGTGGGCTTTCTTTTGCATGAGCTTGGCCATAAAGTCATTGCACAAAGATATGGCTGCTTTGCAGAGTTTCGTGCAGATAACATGATGCTTATTATCGCAATAATTACATCTTTTTTTGGCTTTCTTTTTGCAGCACCTGGTGCAGTCATGATTGCAGGCCGTGTAAGTACAGAAAGGAATGGGAAAATTTCTATAGCAGGTCCTTTAGTGAATATTGTGTTAGCAATTATTTTCCTTGTTCTTGGAATAATAATACATCAAGGTTTCCTTGGTCAACTCTTTGCATTTGGTTTTTTCATCAACACATGGTTAGCAATTTTTAATATGCTTCCTTTATGGATCCTTGATGGAAAAAAAGTATGGAACTGGAATAAAACTATATACATAATAACTCTGGTATTCTCTATTGCTCTCTTAGTTATAGGCCAGTTTTTACCTTTAGCAAGTTTAGCATAACAAAAACCTTTTTAAACTTCTTTGCCTAAATATTTTATATGGCTTTTATAAGTGCAATACGAAGATTTTCTCGCCTAAAAGAAATAGTCAACCTTCTTATGAAAGAAGGCTTTGAAGAAATCATTCAGCAGATGCATTTTCATACGCCTCTTCTCGTAAGCAAAATATCTTTAGAACCTAAAAACAAACAAACAACCAACATTCCTGTTCGCTTGCGTAGGGTGATGGAAAATTCGGGTGGTGCTTTAGTAAAAGTAGGCCAAATGCTTTCCTTGCGTGCAGATCTTATTCCTCAGGAATACTGTGATGAGTTTGCAAAGCTCCAAGATGCTGTAAAGCCATTTCCCTTTTCTCAGGTAAAAACAATTATAGAAGCAGAGTACAAGAAACCATTAAAAGATATTTTCAAGGAATTTGAAGAAAAGCCAGTTGCAGCAGCATCTATTGGCCAAGTGCATAAGGCAAGATTAAAAACAGGAGAGCTTGTTGCAATCAAAGTGCAAAGGCCGGATATAAAGAAAACCTTTGAAGCAGATATAGACCTTCTCTATTACATTGCAGAAGAGGCAGAAAAATATCTTTCAGAACTCAAGCCGTTTAAGCCTAAAAAAATTGTAGAAGAATTTGAAAAATATACAGAGAAAGAATTAGACTTTCTTGCAGAGGCAAAAAATATTGATATTTTCTATGAGAAATATAAATATAGCCCTCAAATCAAAATTCCAAAAGTCTACTGGGAATATACAACCTCAAAAGTTATTACCATGGAATTTATTGATGGAAAAAAAATATCAGAGATAGAAAATCTCAGTAAAGAAGAAAAAAAGAAAATTACTATGACTGTCTATAAAAGCATTGTAGAACAAGTCTTTGAAATGCATGTCTTTCACGCAGACCCACATCCTGGGAATATTTTTCTCATGAAAAATGGAAAAATAGCATTCTTGGACTTTGGCATTGTTGGAAGATTGTCTCCTGATCTCAAAGAAAATGTAGAATACATGCTTGTAGGCCTAGTACAGGGTGATCTTGATCTTTTACTCAGAAGTTTTCAAGGTTTAGGGATGATAGAAGACATTGATGAACAAAAGTTTAAAGAAGATTTGTTCGAAGCTTGGGGGGAGTTTCATAGTTCTTCATTGAAACAAATAAATATGAAACGTTTCTTCAATAGCACCTTTGAAATAGGAAGAAAATACAATATTGAGTTCCCACATAATTTCGTTCTATTAGTAAAAGCAGTGGTTACCACAGAGGGCTTTGCAAAACAACTCTATCCAGAAGCAAATTTCATTGAAATCTGTAAAGTCCAAGTAGAGCATCTTCTGCAAAAAGAGCAGGATCCAAAGAATCTCTATCATAATTTCAAAAAAGGAGCATTTGAATTTACAACAACACTAAGAAAATTTCCGCAAGATTTAAGAACCCTGATTCATCTATTAAAGACAGGAACGAAAGTTAAAGTTGAAGTGGATCATAAAGAGTTAAATGATCTAACCAGAGAACTTGATCGCTCCAGTAATAGACTAACATTTGGAATTATCATTGGTGGCTTAGCAATTACCACAGGCTTATTGATTGTTGCGGATTTAAGTCCAAAGTTTTGGAGTCTCCCCATCTATGCATGGATAAGCGTAGCATTGATAGTCTTACTGTCATTCATTTTGGCAGTATCTATATTCAAAGAAAGAAGAGGTGAAGAAGAGTGAAAGAAAAAATACGTGAACTAGGTCTTGCAGGTCTTGGCCTTGCTGTAACTGTAAAAGATAAAGCGCGCAGCATAGGAAGAAAACTTATTCGAAAAGGAGAGGCAAATGAAAAGATTCTTAGCCATTCTAAACAGAAATTCGTTGCTGGTGCACATTTTGCAGGAAAAGAAGCTTTAGTAATTTCTCGAAAAAGTTTGCAGATGCTTGAAAGAGAACTAAAAAAATTAGAAGTGGAAGCACGAAAAGCAGAAAAAGTTATAAAAAAAACAATAAGAAAGCCTGCACGGAAAAAAGCAAAGAAAAGGCTTTAATTTTCTTTTTTTAAAACTTGTTCTAATTTCTCTACAGCTTTATCAAGGTGTGCATAGGAGAATTGTTCTGGAAAATATACTCTTCCATATCCTTTTGGGATATTTTCTACAATAGTTCCAATGCCAAACATTCCTTTTTTTGGATTAATACTCAATGCAAGGTCAATTTGTTGAGCTTGAAATGGGAGAATCTCATCAAGCACTCGTTGTGCAGTTCTTCCACTCACAACATCATTTTCAATAACCAGAACGCGAGATCCTTTTTCTATTTCAAGCATATCCTTCCAAGAAAAAATATGTCTCTTTTTATTATGCCCGTGACAATCGGCAATAATTGTTTTTAGTCCAAACAAAGAACAAAGATGCATAAAATATAAACCCCCTTTTGCAATGCCAATTCCAATATCGTATCTTTCTGAAAGTTCATATGCAGGAGAAACAAGAGAAGGAGCAATACCATGTGCTCTAAGCCCTAAATTCCTTTTTTGACTCCAAGAAGTAAAATGATTTGCAAATAATTTTTCTGTATCTTTTCCAATATATTGAAGAGCAATATTTTCACAATATCCTTCTTTTTCTGATTTTAATAAAGCTTCAAAAAGACCTTTTCTATCTTGAAGAGTTTCAAAACAGAGTGCAGCTTCATAAATATTTCCAGTTAAGAGTGCTCTTCTGGCAGTTTCTTTTAATTTTTTTTTGTCATCTAATTTTGTAAAAGCGAGACGTGCATTATAAAAATCTTCTTCTTCTAATAAAGACATCCCTACTTTTTGAAGCTCAGCAAGGGCTCTTTGGGAATTTTCGTTATATAAAAAATGAAATAATGCTTTTTGATCCATAAGAATTTCAAAAGAGCTTTTATTTATAAAGTTTACTACTAAAAAAAGGCAATAAATCAATATTTTTGAATTTTTTCTTATTTTATAACAAGAGGAATTCCTCTTTGCTCTTTAAGCCATCTTTCAAAATCCAGTACAGAAAGATCCTTTCGAGGATTTGAGCTGTAATAATCAAAGTGAATATCGAGGTCTCTATAAACCAAATACCATTCTTGCCTATCTGTAACAGAGTTCTTATCAATATCTGCTTCAAGAGAAACAGTCTTGTAAAGTCTATCCCTACTTTGTTCGTATTTTTTATAACTTTCAACAAATGCACTCAATTCCTGAAAAGATTGGTATCCATACTTACTAAATATACAACCAGCACCAACACATGTTACAGAAAGTCCTAAAATCACACGACCAATAGTATCCATCTTTTTAGAATTTAAGAAGAGGTTAATAAGCCTTTGCAAGGGAAACCTTTATAAGGAGCCTCTTTCTCCACATCTGAAAACCAATGACAGGTTGGAGGTTTATATCATGGATGAAAAACAATTAGCTGAGAAGGCCTATGAAGCTGTTGAAATCGCAAAGACTTCTGGCAAACTAAAACGAGGAACAAACGAAGTAACAAAGACTGTGGAAAAAGGTCTTGCAAAATTAGTTGTAGTTGCAAAAGATACTGCCCCTGCAGAAATTATTATGCACCTTGGTCCTTTGTGTAAAGAGAAAAAAGTTGCTATGGTAACTGTTCCAAGTAAAGTAGAGTTAGGAACAGCAGCAGGAATGCCTATTGGTGCATCTGCAGTAGCAATCGTACAAGAAGGCGAAGCAAAAAACATAATTAAACAAATTTCAGACTTTGTAAACGAAAATGGCAGCTCCTAAAAAAGAAGGTAAAGAAGAGAAAAAACCAGCTCAGGCTGAAGGAAAGCCAGCAGCAGCGCAAGCTCCTGCAGAAAAAATGAGGAGTTCTCTTTTTACAGAAGCTGTTCCAGCTCGTGTAGAAGAAATTATTGGTAGAACTGGTACTCGGGGAGAAATCATCCAGGTACGATGTAAGATTCTCGAAGGCAGAGATGCAAATAAAATTCTCTCTAGAAACGTGAAAGGTCCTGTTCGATTGAAAGACATTTTGATGTTAAGAGAAACAGAAATTGAAGCAAGAAAGCTCAATAAGGGGAAACGATAATGACAAAATGTTCTTTTTGTGCAAAGGAAATTTCTCCAGGAACGGGAATGATTTTTGTCTATAAGACCGGAAAAGTTACCAACTTCTGTTCTCGAAAATGTGAGCTCCATACTTTGAAGTTGCATAGAAAACCTCAAAATATGAAATGGGTTACATCTGTGGGAAAAGACAAGAGTAAAAAATAATTTTTTTTCTTTTATGTATGAAGTAGGAGAATAGAAAATGACAGAACAAACATTAATCATTTTAAAACCTGATACAGTGCAAAGAGGGCTTGTTGGAGAAATTATTCAAAGAATAGAAAAGACAACATTGAAAATTGTTGCCATGAAAATGGTGTATGCAAGCAAGGAACAAGCGGGTACACACTATGCAGATGACAAAGAATGGTTGATAAGCGTTGGCGAAAAAACTTTAAAATCTGCAGAAAAAAAAGGCATAAAACTTTCTCGTACTGCTCTTGAACAAGGGCAATGGGTTCGTCAAATGCTTATGGAGTACATTACAATGAGCCCTTCTGTAGTTATGGTAATAGAAGGTCATAATGCAGTAGCAAAGATTCGCATGCTTTGTGGTGGAACAAGTCCGCAAGAAGCGTCTCCTGGAACAATTAGAGGAGACTATGCCATAGATTCATATATGCTTGCTGATGCATCTGATAGACCAGTGCAAAATCTTATTCATGCTTCAGGAACTGTAGAAGAAGCAAAAAGGGAAATTAAAATCTGGTTCAATGAGAATGAGATCCACACATTCAAACGTGTTGATGAAGATCTTATCTACAGGAAAGGATAATTTTTTTACAAATTCAATTTTTTATCTATTTCTTTTGCTTTTTCTTCCATTTCTTCATAGGCAGAGAGCACATCTTCTTTCATTTCTTTCAAAGTATGTTCTAAGTTCTTTCCTCGTAAAACATATTTTTCATGTTCAATAACAACCAATCCTGTTGCAATCAATTTAGAAAGATGATGAATCACCGTAGCCCTGCTCAATTGTAATTTATATGCCAATTCATCTGAAGATAATGATTTTTTTGATTGTAATATGGCTAGAAATAAGCGAAAACAGGATTTATCTTTATCTCTTTCAGAAAATAAGCCTAAAGATTCAGAAAGCCATTGTAATTCTGTATTCAAAATCTTCTCTGGACTGCGAATACGTACAATGGTAATCCTTTGGAATCGGGTTATCATGTTCTAAGAAAAGTCTTTAGAATATTTAAAACTTTATACTTTCGTAGTTATGCTTACTCTATCCTCATCTACATAAATAATATCTTCAAACTGTGCAATTTTAGAGCCTGGAACTTCTACAAGGATAGGATATTCCATAATATTCCCTGATCGTTTCAAGTTGGCAAAATCAATTTTAGAATATTTCAAGTGTTCAACAACATATCTCTCAGTAAAAGGAAGATGCCTTCTTTTTTCATATATAGTTTTACAGAGCTGCCGCAGTCTCATATCCCTCATAGGAATGAGACTTTTCTTCAAGGCATAAATAACAGCATGAGCTGAAGATTTAATAAAGCCAGCACCGTCAGTAATAAAAATCTCAATAGCAAATGCTTCTCCAGGCTCTAGAGTATGTGGAGAGTCACTTTCATAGACAAATACAGATTTTTTTGAATGCAAATCCCACCGTTGTACTTGGTGCCCCATAAGGTTTTTAATAATTTTATAAGGAGAATCTTTCATATGGACATCCAGCCTTCTTCCAATTTCAGAAACCTTCATTCCAGGCTTTAATCCGGTCAAAGTTTCTCGTAGAACTTTTTCTGTAAAATCAACCATATCTTGGTAGTCTTTATTCAATGCAATAGTATAAGCTCCATCTGCAATATACCCTTCAACATGCACACCTATATCTACTTTGATAATATCTTCTTTGCTAATAGTCCTAGTATCTCCAGGAAGGGGGGAGTAATGCACCTCATTGTTTAGTTGAAGATTCACAGGAAAAGCAAGGGACGCTTCAGGATAGGAAGCAATGTCTTTCTCAATCGCCTGAGCAATCACTAAGAGAGATGCTCCTGGTGTAATCAATTTCTTAGAGCGTTCAATGACTTCATAATGTATTTTTCCTGCTCGAAAATAAGTTTCTTTTGGGCTCATAAGAAGAAAAAATATGTAAAGGGATATAAAGCTTTCTCTACGTGTTTTTGTAGAAATTATTTCAAACCCAGTCTTCTTTTAACTTCTTCATGAGAAATATACTTGCTACGTGGCGTAGCTCTTGCTTTTTTCAGTTCTCTTTTCGCATAATCTGTAAGTTATGTTTCTTCCATAAAAACTTATTTAATTTTAATATTAATAAATCTTGCTTTACTTTAAAAAGCTCTAGAAAGATTTTAAAAACCTACGAAAACATTATATACCGAAAGTTATCTTTTATTGGTATGAAAATCATTTCTTGGAATGTCAATGGTATCCGCGCAGCAGAAAAGAAAGGTTTTGTCAACTACATAAAAAAAGAATATCCGGACATTCTTTGTATACAGGAAACAAAAGCACATAAGGAACAGCTTAGTGAAAACCTCACTAATGTCCAAGGCTATCATGCATACTTCTCTTCAGGAGAAAAGAAAGGCTACAGTGGTGTTCTCTGTTACACAAAAGAAAAACCTATTTCTGTGCAGACAGGATTTGGTGCTCATAAGAAATTTGATAGCGAAGGAAGAATTCTTGTCTTAGAATTCAAAGAATGTATACTGATGAATATCTACTTCCCAAATGGAAAAGCAAGCGAAGAACGTTTAAAATATAAACTTGAATTCTATGAAGAGTTCTTAAATTTCTGTAAGAAACATAAGAAACATCTCATAGTTTGTGGTGACGTAAACACAGCACATAATGAAATAGATCTTGCTCGTCCCAAAGAGAATGAAAATGAGTCAGGCTTTATGAGGATAGAAAGAGACTACTTAGATCGTTTTATCAAAGAAGGCTTTACAGATACCTTTCGTCATTTGCATCCAAGTAAGGTTCAGTATTCTTGGTGGTCGCAACGTGGTGGTGCACGAAACAGAAATGTTGGTTGGAGAATTGATTATTTCTATATCACAAAAGATCTCGTAAAATATCTCAAAGAAGCTTTTATTCAAGATCAAGTACAAGGGTCTGATCATTGTCCTATAGGAATAGAAATAGATTTGTAAAATGCTCACAGACCAAGTATACACAGTCTGTAAAAAGATCCCTCAAGGCAAAGTAACCACGCACAAAGAGATTGCAAAAGCTCTCAACACAAAAGCCTATCAAGCCATTGATCAAGCATTGAAAAGAAATCCTTATGCACCTGAAGTCCCTTGCCACAGAGTTGTCTCATCTACAGGCAATTTACATGGCTTTAAAGGAAAAAGAAATGGAAAGGCAATAGAAGAAAAAAAGTATCTGTTAAAAAAAGAAGGAATAGAAATAAAAAATAATAAAATAGATCTAAAAAAATATCTTTTTAGTTTTCATTAGCAGTATCTGCATCTGCAATGCCATCTCTTTCCAAATTCTCAAGGGAAAGCAAAGAAAGCAATCTTTCAGAGTCTTTTTCTAAAACTTTGGAAAGCTCTGCAGAAGATTCTGCATGAATGACCAGCACTTTTTGCTTTTCTTCTTGTCTTAAATACTGTGCAAGCCCTTCTGCAAGAACAGAATGTCCTACAGCCTCAATGTCTTCTAAAGCTTTCCCACAATAAGGAAGAAGGCTGCTAACAAGAGATACAGGGACGGGAAAATCATATGTTTGTAAAGCTATCCACAATCCTTGTTTTTGCATTGCTGTGGATTGTTCAATATACACAGCATCATAATCTGCAAGAATCTGATCAAGAGCTTCATGTATTCTGCTTTTACCTGGAACAATTTTAACCTGTGCTTGCTCAGCAGGAGATGCATCATAATGTATTTCGGGAACAAAATCTAAAAGGCTATTTCCTCTCTCTAAAAAAAGCTTCACACTTTTTATTCGCTTTTGTGCATATCCTTCAGTAAGCCCTCCACGGCTGTTTGCATAGCCATGAAGAGTAACAGTCATTCCAGGCTCTAAAGATTTTGCATAATCCAAAAGAATCCTATATTCTTCTAAAGACCAAGATCTATGAGGAAAGGAAATCTGCATATCTTCTGCTTCCTGAGGAAGATAATGTGAAGGAACGCTTTGAACAGGACAAATATAATCTAAAGAAGACGCCGCTGCAAAAAGACTTTGTTCCAAATAATCTTCTGAAACACAAGTGCTATTCAATAATGCGACAAAGGGGAGGCTTGCTGTAGAGCCTAAAAGAAATCTCTCTTTTTGTACCATGGGATTTTTTTTATGTTTGAAGAAATATATAAGTGTTCTGTTTTGAAACTGGTGTATAATTTAATTTTAAAGAATTTTTGCTTTTTTCACAACAAGTTTTGCAATATTTTGATTTTCTATAAGTATCTCAGACTCCTCAATAACAATTATTTTCTTAAATAACGGGCAAGATAATACGAGTGATTCATATTCCCCTCCCTCTCCAGCAACATTCAGCCCTACTTTCTTTTGTAAAGCAACAAGCCTATCCACATCCTTCTCTGTAAGCACTCTTCCTAGCCAACTTTTGTCCAAGCCTTCCGCAGCAACAGAACTGAGCACAATTTCAAAGCCTTCTCGAATCAACTGTCGTACTTCTTGCTCCTGGTCTATATGCCACAGAGGCGAGAACACTTTCAAGCCTATTTTCTCTGCAGCTTTTTCTAGCCTCTCTCTCTGATAGTTGGAATATAAAGCACCAGAAACAATACCTTCAATATGATATTTTTCCTTTGCTTCTTTCAAAGCTTTTTCTAAATCCTTGAGTTCTTTTTCTTTTTCCCCTTTTGTTTCTGCAACAATAAGAGGGATGCCCATTGCCTCTGCTTGCAAATCAACAAGATGAATATTAGGTGTATGAAACATATAAGAATGTGGATTGGCACTCTTAATGCTAATTGCACAAGTAATTGCATAATTTTGTTTCTGCATAGTATACGCAGCATACAAACTATCTTTTCCACCGCTGATAAGTGCACCTAAGCGAACATTCCTCTTCGGATAAAATTGTTCTAGATATTTTGACTTAGATTTCTTTTCTTTTTTTGCAAGTTTTTCTAAAGCTTGATCAAAGCCACTCCCATATTGTGCAGCTTTTTTCTTTCTTGCTGAAATTTTTTCTGGAATACCTAAATGCAATGCCACTTGCCGAAGAATATATTTTTCTTCTCCATTTTTTATTTTTAATTCAGGTGGGATAGCAAGTGCAAAAGCAACAAGTTCTTTGTCTAAAAAAGGCACACGTAATTCTAAATTATTATGCATCGTAATAACATCATCTCGATAACAATTTTTTTCATAGATCTTTAAAAGATCAGAATAACAGTCTTGGTTTAATCGAGAGATTTCTCCCATTTTGTATCTATTGTATCCACCAAAAACTTCATCAGCACCAGATCCAGAAAAAATAACTTTATTTCTTTCTTTCTTCGCAATCGTAGAAGCAATATACAAAGGAAGGGCAACACCAACTTTAATCACATTGCTATCTTCAATAAGAGGCACAAGTATCTTAAGATATTCTTTTGTTTCTTCTTCAGAAACAATAATTGGTTGTAATGGTAATCCTAAAACTTTTGCAGCTTCTTCTGCAGCGATAAGATCTGGACTATTTTTGCTTGTTGCTGCAATATAACAGGTAAAATCCTGTTTCAAATCCTTCAATATTTTTGCAAGAAGAACAGAATCTAATCCTCCAGAAAAAAGAAGTCCAAATTTTCTCTCTGGAATACGAATACGCACGGCTTCAATAATATTCTTTTCGAGTTGCGCAAGAACATCACCTTGTATCTTCTTGCCTAAAGAAAAGAATGTTCTTTCAATAAAACGAATGTTCCCAGTCTTCACAGAATATTCTAAAATCTGTCTAGGGTTTAACTCCTCAGCATCACCGAGAGCTTTTTTCTCCGAACTAAAAGAAAGTTTTTTCCCCTCAATATTGTACCATAAAGGCTTCACCCCAAGAATATCCCGCGCAAGGAATACAGTATTTTCATTCCAATACGCAAATGCATACACCCCTCTCAGTAAAGGCAATGTTTTTTTCATTCCTAATGTTTTGAGAAGTTTGAAAAGAAGTTCAGAATCATTTTTTGCTCTAATTTTATGTTCTTTTGCGAGTTCTTTCCAGTTATAGATTTCACAATTGGAAACCAGAGCTGCTCTTTGAGAAGCCAGTGGTTGAGGCACAGTATGGACAATTGCATGTAAGTTGTGTCCGATAATATTCTCAGCTATTGAAAGTAAAAGCTTTGCAGGAGAATCTGCATATTGTACTTTGCCATCGTAATACCCAGAGCCATCTTTCCCTCGATCGTGCATAATCTCAAGTCCTTTTTGCATTCGAGAAAATGCTTCTTTCTGATGAAAAAATCCAATGATACCACACATAACTACTGGAGGATATACCTCTCTTTTTATAGCTATCTACCAAAATAAAAACTTTTTTAAATAATAAAATATTGAAAAAAACGAGTATGATTAGACAAATAGATAGATATAATTCAACAAGACAAATATTGTGTGATATTGGAAGATATAGAAGAAAAAAAACAATGTTTTATCGTTCTAATGTAGCTCTGCATGAGCAAAGAGTTCTTGCACTAGCACGAGAAATATATCCTTTTACAGAGAAATGTGGATTAAATCTCAGGAGAAATCTTTTAGAAACTTTTGCAGAGATTCATGATGACTTTGAACTCACCAGTTATAATGTCCCAAAGAATCATCTTGAGAAGGGTGATAGTAAAGCAAGGGAACAATTACGTGCACTACATGCATTAAATGGTTCTTATGATTTTACACGAAGAGGCTATGAAGCAAAACCTACACTTATTCGTTTCAAAATAAAAAATGACATTGAAGCTAAGTTTGTAGACTATCTCAATATTTTTAATGGATTTGCAGAAGCAATTCATGAGATCGCAGCAGGAAATGATTGTTTCTTAGATGTTCCTACTGCACATAGAGAAAGGCTCCTAGAATTAGGCTGTGAAAACCATGAATTATGGAGTTTGTATGATAAAAATCATCCCCTTTTTGAAATTCCTGAATTTGATCCTAATCTATTACCAGGGATAGTTTTCCATACTACAGCTTCTATAACAAAAGATACAGGTTATGCTCCATATGATTTCTGGAAGAGAGCATTGATTATGAAAGGAAATGTAGAAACATTTGAATCTTTATTTCGCCAAAGAGAAGGAAAAAAAAAGGAAGTTCGTGGTTTATTGACAATGGCTTGCAATTAAATAAATTTCCAAATCGCATCACCTACATAATGAATATTTTTAACAACTTTTCCAGACGTTAATGCTTGCATCTCTTCTGCATCAAAGAGTGCAAGTCCAACCATGAGTGGCTTTTTATTATTAATATCAACAACAAGCACAAAATCACCTTCTTTCAGAGAAGCATCAATTTCCTTGATCCCTGGCCGCATAAGATCTGCACCACCAACAAGAAAACGTACTGCCCCCATATCAACCACAATTTTTTTCAGTAAATCTTTTTCTTGTAAGTTTTGTAGTGTAGGCACAAGCTTTTTTTCATAATAAAAAAAACAAGGTTTTTTGTTCACAAGGATAATACTATCATCAATAATCTCTACAGTATCTTTTTTAGAAATTCCATAAGAATACTCTGCAACAAGATTGTTAAAGTCCTTGCTTCGAAGAGAAACACGTTTCATCAAAGAAAAAAGAAGCTATTCTCTAATAAACTTTTCCCAAAGCTTTAAATAAGAAAAGACAAAATTTGAAGGGATGAAAAAAGAACTAATCTTAGCATCCATCCTTGCAGTATCTTGTAGTTATGGAAAGGAAGAAAGGCCTTTTTCCTTGCATACCTTTTCAGAGTTTATACATGATGCAGACAATAAACGCTATCGTGTAGATTTCGTTTGTGCGAAAGAGAGAGGAGAATGCTACAAAGCAGAAAATATCCATGCAATACATCAATATCCTTTTGTTGGCTATGGTTCTTCTATTGAAGCAAGTTTTATTCTTCAAGAAGAAAAATGTGAAGCAATACCAGAGGCCTATTGTTATATTCTTACAGAGGATCTAAGGAAAGCTGCTTTAGAAAATGTTCTTGCAAGAGAAAAACTGAAAGATACTATTCGAGATGCAAAGATTTATTAATTTTATATGCTTCTAAAAAAAAATGAAAGCACTCTTTCTCGGATGTCTTTTGATATTGCTTACAATAACTTCATGTACTGTACAGGAAGATACTTCTACTGATGAAGAGAGAAGTGAAGCATTTTGCGGAACGTCAAGCAAAGGTTCTTGTACAGCAGACAGTGAGTGCAGAAGTGGTGGCTGTTCTGGACAAATCTGTCAAGCAGCAACAGAAGAAGAAAGGATAACAACCTGCGAGTATAAAGATTGCTACAATGCAGAGGACTATAGTCTTTCTTGTTCCTGTGTAGAGAATCAATGTCTCTGGGCATAAAGATATAAGCCTAGAAAACATAGAATATACATGGTAGATTTCTCCTCAAGAGAGAAATATAAAGAAATAAAAGAGCTTCCTAGTGAAAATGCTGAAGAACATACAGAAGAAGATCAGCAAAGACTGCGTCGTGAACAGGAAGACATTGAACAAAAAGTTCGCCAGCAGCAGAGAAATTTTCTAGAACAAACAGTGCAAGAAGCAGAACCAGAAAAAAAAGAACAGGAAGCATCAAGTTATCAAGCAAATTCTTCTTCAGTAGAATATTCTTTGGGGGAAAATAATACACAAAATTTTTGGGAAGAAAAAAGAAAACAAGAAGAAAAGACAAAAGAAGAACAAAGAAAAAGAGCTTTGCTATAGTTATTCTTCAGAGAGAATACTATTCTCATAAATGTTAATTTCATAGGGCTTTTCTTCTAGATCTTTTTCCTGTAAGGTATAGTGATGAATTAAATGAAAGCCTTCTAGTTTTGATTCCATTTTCCCATCAACAATTGTTGTTTTAGAAAAATTTCCCTTGTATATGCCTTCAATAACATAAGCGAGTGCAATGGTATCATGAACGTGAGGAATAATGCTATGTAAAGGAATGCTTCCTTCACCAGGCTCTTGCCCATTGACAAAACCAAGAATGCCCATAAAATCTTTATGTTTTATATCAAAAGGAATCTGATGCCCATCTAAGGAATACAAAAGTATACCTGCTTCTTTTTTTCGTAATATGGTATTGAAATAAACATCCCAAACATATACGGCTTTGAAACCTAATTTTTTCAATTCTCTATCCATGATTGCAAGGAAAGAATTGGAGGGTATAGTAATTTTTTTCATCTTTTCTTTGAACCTTTTTTGTTCTTTTCATATTCTAAGAAATAATATAAAAGTGCAAAAATCCATCCAAACATCATTGTAAAAAGTCCAACGAGAAATAAAATAATCCACATAGTATCTCTCTTTTTGAGTGCTTCAATAAACATCCAAAGCCAAAAAAGGAAGAGCAAAAGAGCTACAGTAAAGAAAAAGAGCATCCAATAAATACCAATACCCCAAAAAAAGTTCATCATTATGGAAAAAAAGAATGAATTTTAGTATTTAAGTCTTTTGCATCAATATCGTCTGACATGTGGATCAATAGTTGCCCAGTCGTAGATGCTTCCAGCATAGTTTTCTGCATGTACATAACCTATACTTTCAGCGTACTGTGTAGCCATTGCAGACCTTCCACCTGTTCGGCAGTAAAAAATAACTTTTCCTTCTTTTTTGGGCTTTGCAAATCCATATTTTTCTTGAAATGCTTGCTCAGAAAGAGCAAAAGTTTCTTCCAGATCATGCAGAGGAATATTCTGTGCAGTAGGAATCATTCCATAAGAAAGTTCTTCCTTCTCCCGCACATCAATGAGTACATACTCTGCTTTGCTATCAATAAGTCTTTTCAATTCCTCTCGAGAAATGATCTGCATAGCATTTAAAGAAGGCTCGTAGTTTTTAAGATTTGTGCATACCAAGGGAGACGAGTCATTGCTTTCGCAACTGCTCGGTCATCTCCATCAAGAATATTTTTTAGCAATCCTTTGTACAAATGTATTTTTTCTTTTTCAGAATCTAGTCGTGTAAGAATTTCTTCAGGAGAAAGATATGTTAAAGAAGGGATTAAATCAAAAGAGAATTCTTTTCCAAAAACTTTTTTGAAAGCATATTCTGTTTTAGGAAGATGATAGTTTGAAGTTACAACAAAAAAAGATCTCCAGTTTTGTCTCTCAAGAAACTGCTTTGCGAAGTACGCATTGCCCAGCGTATCTTTTGACTGCTCTTCAAGAAAACAATGTTCTTTTGCTATTCCTAAACTCAGTGCATAGTCTCGCATTGCTTGTGCTTCTGTTTTTTGTGGGATCTGAGTCAGTTTGTAAGAATATGCTCCGCAGAAGAGCATACGTTGTGCAAAGCTTTTTTTGTACAGCTCTACTCCCTTCTCTACGCGTGATCTTCCAATAGATGTAATGGAACCATCAGGACTAACTCCAGAGCCAAGAACAAGAATACAATCTTTTTGTTGCATAGTTTCTGTAGGTGGAAGAAGAATATAAATGTTATGTTACTGAACTATCTATGTATCTTGACACCTTTTCTTTCGCAGTATTGTCTCACAGGACATTGAGAGCATTTTGGTGACACAGGAACACAGGTATTTTGCCCAAATGCAACAAGAATGTAATTAAGTTTATTCCAATATGTTTTTGGTAATCTTTTTCGAATCTGCATTTCCGTTTCTAAAGGATTTTTTGCTTTGAGATATCCTAATCTATTCAGTATACGCCAATTGTGAATATCGACACAAACTCCTGCTTTATTATACCCTTCAATTAAAACTAAATTCGCAGTCTTCCTACCAACATTAGGAAATGTAAGCAATGTATCAATGTCATCTGGCACTTTTCCTTGAAACTCATCCAGCAATTTTTTGGAAATCAAAAGAATATTCTTCGCTTTTGTTTTATAGAATCCAGTAGGATAAATCAACTCTTCAATTTTTTTCTCAGACAACTGTAACATTTTCTCAGGAGTATCTGCCTCTGCAAACAATCTCTCGCAAGCTTGTGCAGTGACCTCATCTTTGGTACGCAAACTAAGTACAGTCCCAATCAATACCCTATAAGGATCTTTTTTAGTCTGAGCGATCAGGGTAATGATGGGAACTTTATAGTGTTCTACTTCTTTCTTTAGAATATGATAAACTTTGATCAGAGTTTCTGTATTCATAGCTAAAATGCAAGACGATAAGTATTTTAATCTTATCTTTTTTCTTTTGAGAATGCAAAGAAAAACTTTACTGTTTATAATGGTTTTCTTAGGCCTGCTTGGGCTTCTAACATCTCTGTATTTAGTCCAGCACCATTATGCTTTAGCGCAGGAATCTCATTTTTGTGATTTTTCAAAAACAGTTTCCTGCACAGTCATTAGCCAAAGTGCATATGCAGAACTTTTTCATATGCCTGTAGCTCTATACGGAGTCTTCTGGTTCATTGTCTTTCTCACAATAGTTTTCTTTGTATGGAGAAAAAAACATTCTGTAAAAAAAGCATTGCTCCTTTGGTCTAGTACTGGTGTTCTCTTTATATTCTACTTATTCTACGCAGAATGGAGAGTAGGAGCAATCTGTCCTTGGTGTACGCTTGTGCATCTCATTGTATTGTTACTCTTTTCTTTAACTCTGCTTTTATACAGAAGGAAATAAATGGAGCGACCGAAAAACATATAAAGCAAAGAAAAATATTTT
>Ga0208977_1000402_pt1 | contig 35930 bp, 29 predicted proteins | sample RifOxyA2_FD_184030 | JGI IMG/M metagenome (GOLD analysis project Ga0208977, IMG submission 184030) | Groundwater microbial communities from Rifle, Colorado - Rifle Oxygen_injection A2 (SPAdes) | ecosystem: Environmental > Aquatic > Deep subsurface > Groundwater | place: Rifle, Colorado, United...
AATAATATTGATATGGAAAACACCCCGATTCAATTTGAACAAGTCAGTGTTTATTTGAATGAAAAAACCGGCCAACCGGAATGCGCGCATTTTGTGATACCGGTGGATTAGGTGAACGAATGGAGATGAGAGATAGGAGATAAAAGATATAAGAAATGTTGGACGATGATGAAGGTGGACAGTAATATTGACAAATACGCTAAACTATGTTATACTAAATATTGTTAAAGTAGTCTTAATAGACTGCTTTTCTTTTTCATAAATTTAGACAAATTGAAAATGAATTTAGACAGAAATATAAATAAAGCGTTTAACTTATAAAAAACGACTTGTCTAAATCCGTGATAAATTCGTATAAATTAATGATCCATAAATTTAGACAAATTATTAACCAATTAAAATAAAATACATTGTCTAATTGCTGACCTTAATATGTTTACCGAAGGAAAAATCTCAAGAGACATCATAGGTGTAGCCATGAAAGTTCACAGTCAAATCGGCCCTGGATTTAACGAGAGAATCTACCACAATGCGATGATAATAGCGTTAAAAGATTTCGGCTTTAAATTGGAACCAGAAAAAGAGTTTGAAGTATATTTTCAAGATAGAAAAATCGGAAAATTCAGAGTCGATATTTTGGTGGAAGATAAAATTATAGTTGAGTTGAAAGCAGTCTCAGGAGAAATACCAAAAATTTTCCAATCCCAAGTAATTTCATATTTAAAAGCAAGCAAAATTGAAGTTGGTTTATTAATAAATTTTGGCAACTCAAGCATTGAAGTAAAAAGATTGGCTCGATATAAAAACTACAACAAATCTGTATAAATTAATAATTAATCTGTTTAAATTTATGAGTGAAATATCTAAATCAATCCAAATCATCTGTGATGAGAAAGGATTAAACTACGAAACCGTGATCGAAGCGGTGGAATCGGCGCTTGCGGCCGCTTATCGCAAGGACTTCGGCAACCGCCAGCAAAACATCAAAGTAAAATTTGATGTGGAAACAGGCAAAATCCAAGCCTGGGATGTCAAAGAAGTGGTGGAAGATATTGATGAAGAAAAACTTACCGCCGACCAGGAAGAATTAAGCAAACGCCGCGAACAAGCGCGCGAGGAAGAACGCGAATTGACGGAAGAAGAAACCGCTGATTTGGCGCAATTCAATCCGAAAACCCAAATGATGCTGAAAAACGCCAAAGAACACGACAAAAAAGTCAAAGTCGGGGCCACTTTGGAAATAGTTTTGGAAGTGCCGGGCGACTTCGGACGCATGGCCGCGCAAACCGCCAAACAAGTTATTATGCAAAAACTCCGCGAAGCGGAACGCAACACTGTTTTTGAGGATTTCAAAGGACAAGAAGGTAAAATCGTGCAAGGCACAGTCCAAAGAAGAGACAGAAATGGCTCATTCTTAATTGAGTTGGGAAAAATTACCGGCATACTTCCGGTTGAAGACCAAATCCAAAAAGAATTTTACCGACCGGGCGGCCGAATGAAGTTCTATGTCAAATCAGTAGAAATGGGAAACCGCGGACCGGAAATTATTCTTTCCCGCGCTTCTAAATCTATGATTGAAGAAATCTTCCGCCAGGAAATTCCGGAAATTGAAGATGGCACCGTTGTAATTGAAGATATCGCTCGCGACCCGGGAAATCGCTCCAAGATTTCCGTTTCTACGGGAGACGAAAGCATTGACCCGATTGGCTCATGTATTGGCCAACGCGGCAGCCGCATCATCACCATTATAGAAGAATTGGGCGGAGAAAAAATTGATGTCATCCAATTCAGCAAAGACGCCAAAGAATATATCAAACAAGCGCTTTCACCGGCAAAAATTTCTTCGGTTAATATAAACGAAGACACTAAAGAAGCCGTGGCTATGGTTGAAGCAGACCAATTTTCGCTTGCTATCGGCCGAGGCGGACAAAATGTCAGACTGGCCGCCGACTTAACCGGCTGGACAATCAAAGTTGTGCAATCAGACAAAAAAGATGTTGTAGTGAGCAGTGAAGAGGCGCCGGAAGCGGTAGAAGAAAAACTTGGAGAAACGAAATTGGATACGGAAGAAGTCGAAGAAACTCCGAAAGCTGAAACGGAAAAAGTTGAGTAAAAATCAGAGATACGAGATAGGATATAAGAGATAAAAAGATAAAAATCCTCCGATAACTCGGGGGATTTTTGTTGATTGTTGATTGCTAATTGCTAATTGACCAACCCTTAAATCGATGCTATACTCTTTCCATAACAAAAGCCTCATAAGCCTTTCAGGCCTTTCAGGCATTTTAAGCCTTTTTTATGCGTGAACTATTTGAAGCCATTCTTTACCAGCCGATTTTCAATATTTTTGTCGGTCTGTATAATTTAATCCCCGACATCGGCGTGGTAATTTTGATTATCACCATTATTCTCAAAGTCGTCCTGTATCCGATGACAAAAAAATCAATTGAGGCGCAAAAATCAATGACTGATTTACAGCCCAAACTGGAAGAATTGAAAGTGAAATATAAAAACGACCAGCAAACTTTGGCTCAAGAAACAATGAGACTATACAAAGAAAACAAAGTGAACCCGCTCGGCTCTTGCTTGCCGGTTTTAGTTCAACTGCCGGTTTTCATCGCGATTTACTGGGTATTACAGGCCGGATTGAGCGCGGAACAAAACTTTGACGCGCTTTATAGTTTTATAAAAAACCCGGGACACATCAATACTATATCATTAGGCTTCATTGACCTCGGACAAAAAAGCATAGTCCTGGCGGCGCTGGCCGGCATTTCTCAATTCTGGCAATCAAAAATGATGCAAAGCAAAAAAGCGCCAAAAGAAGCGGGCGCGGGTGGAAAAGACGAGAGCACAATGTCTATGGTAAACAAACAAATGCTTTATCTTATGCCTGGACTTACTTTCATAATCGGTATGTCTTTCCCGGGCGGTTTGGCGTTCTACTGGTTCCTGTCAACTTTCTTAACCGCTCTGCAACAAAAACTTACGCTGGACGGGAAAAAAACACCCGACCACCCGACCACCTGATCACCTGACCACTATGCTAGAAAACACAATGTCGCAATTTCAGAATAAACTAAAAAAGCTAATGCATGAATACACAATGAACACATATGAAGTTGTCAATAAATTCCCAAAAGAGGAAATATATTCAAGCAGATCTCAATTAACAAGAGCTACCCTATCAATAATTTTAAATTATATTGAAGGGTATTCACGAAGAAGAAAAAAAGTACAACTGAATTTTTACGAAATAAGTTACGGCTCACTAAATGAATCCAGATATATATACTATTTGGCCTTATGTAAAAAATGGATAACGAAAAAAGACTATGATCAGGGAAACTTGCTTGCGGATGAGATAGGAAAAATGCTGTGGTCGGAAATAATATCAACAGAAAAAAATATAGACAATTAATACTCTACAACTTAATTAAATTACCAAGTGGTAAGGTGGTTAAGTGGTAAAGTGATTAGGTGATTGAGGGTAAAGTTGAGTAAATAAAAAAACAATAAACAATATGCGCGCTTCTTTTAAAGAAATAAAAAATAAATCCGTGGAAACAAAATCCGGAACAAAACTCGGCAAGGTCTGTAATATTTTGATTGATACGGAAAGTGATTTTATAACCCACTACGAAGTCAAGACAAAATTATTGAGCGGGAAAAATCTGTTGATCAGCCGTGACCAAATTATTAAACACGAACCGGACAAAATAATCGTGGACGACAATATCAAACAAGAAGACAACGAAGAAAACGAACAAGCCAAAAACATCACTCCGGAACCGGTCGCTATGAGAGAAACAAACTAAACAAAACTAACCAATACCCCCCGACTTAGTCGGGGGGTATTTTTATCCCCATTTTTATCCCCATTGACAAAAGGTTTAAAATATTCGTTGTTATGTTATATTAAATACAGTTAGTTTGAAGAGTGATCTTTACAACCAAACCACAACAAAGGGTTTCTATCTTTTCAGAAAAAATGAAATTCGCAGGGGGACTAAAAATTTAACGTCCGCAACCAAAGGAAAACAACCATGACTCCAAAAAAGATGACCGGTCTGGAAATGCTAAAACTTCTTTGCAATTTTGCCACCACCGACTGCGTGGCTCACATCAGTGAGCTGACTGTCGGAGCCGAATACTTCGTATTGGAAGACTATCTAACGCTTCTCAAAAGTCTGGCGCAGACGCCAGAACTGACCGGCGTTATTCTTGATGGTTCAACCAGTGTGCATCGTCCCGGCATGTTGGGCGATAGCATCGTGTTTTACAACCGAACCGAAGAAGAGATGATTGAACATCTCCGAAAAGTCCCGCGCCACGAACATGTGCGCTGGATGTTTGATCAGATTATGGAAATCCAAGACAAAGCGCTGGAGGAAATGCGCAAAATTCTTGGACCCAAAATCAAAATCGTGTACTCCATCGATTCCGATGACTTGCACAGCACTTGCGAACGGATGCTTCGGGTTATCGTTCAATCCGCCGAGGTGCAGTTGGAAGCTTCCAGCAAAAGCTTGGGGAATGACCTCAAGAACCTACAGAAGGCGCTCACCGGCTTCGGGAAAATCAAAGTATCCGACTTGCAAAACAAATTGCGCGAGTTGGAAATAAAAGAAAAACAGCACACCGAACGCGGTGAAAAAAAGCGCGCGCTCGCGGCCGGCATAGCCATCGCGGAAATCAAAGCTGACATCAAGCTAATCACCGAACGCGACGCGCTTGAAACCAGCCGAAAAGTCTTCAAAGAAGCGGAAAAGGGAAAGAAGCATCTTGAAGAAACCGATGCCAGGCTGGTGGAGTTGAAGAACGCCATTGAAATCAAAGAACAGGGCCTGATCAAAGCCTTGAACACTCTGTTGGCGCAGCGAAAATTGCTTGCCGGCGAAAAAGGCAAGCAAACCGAACGCGACGCGCTGGATAAAGCTATAAAGGAATGCCAGCAGAAAATCTCCGCCAGAGAGAGAAAAATCGAGGATATCGAAGAAAAAATCGATACTCTCGAAAAAAAAATGGGGAGGTACCGCCAGCCGGAATCTAACCCCATCTACCATCGGCGTGTTGATGACCATGTGCGCAAATTGTACGAGAGTTTCCAAAAACTGGGCGAAAAGCACGATATTCGTATCGTCACGAAACCGGACATCCTGGTTTTTGGAACGCTTGTCATTGACTACGCGCATGACCGCGGACGGACCTGGAATCCCATGCCCGGGAGCGCCAAAAACATGGCGAATGCCTACCTTGGCATGATGGAAAGCTACAACGAAAACATCGCGAACATCCTGAAAGAAATGGGATCGTCCGTAAAAGAAGTCGATGTTATCATGCAATCCGGACACTCCGGCGGATTCTTTGCCCGCTGGCAAAGGCTCTACCTAACCGAAGAAGAAATTCGCATGCAACATGTGAATACCTTCTATACGGGCGGGAGCGACGGGGTCAAGCACGTGCTTTTCCTCGCCGGAATGCCTTTCGAACCACAACACCGGATTGCCAAATTCCTGGAAAGAGGAAAGCCCGGCCGCACTCGCGCCGGAAAAATGATGGATAAGTCGTCTCATCCGGTATTCATCCGCAACAGCAAGCGGTCCGTAGCGGGTGTTACTCTTATCCGCAAACATAACAACGGCTTCATTTCGGTTGAGCCAATCCTTTATCGTCTTTACGAGAATAAGGAAGTGCTCAAACCGTTCAAGGGCGTAGCCAGCCAAGATGACTCGGACAACCACTTCGGTTCGCCCGAAATGGATATGCTGGGCACTCTCGGCACTTTGGCTATGAACGACCGGCTGATGGAAGACCCCTTGGTGCTGTACGGCGCCAAAATCTACATCGGTGGCAAGTTCAACCTTGGCGACACCGGGGAAGCCCCCAACCGCGCCTGGAAAGAAGGCCACAAATTCCGTCGTGACATTCTTGACGCGATCAACGAGATTCCGAAAACGTTGGTCCAAACAGATACGGCTGACTACGAGTCAGTGCTGAAAACCACCCTTCGCTACGCTAACGATATGATGGGCGGTTCTCAAGAAAACTTGAAGCTGACTTTGCGGACAGTCAGGTTCTATCTGAAACAGCAGTTCTTGAATGTCTACCACAAGAGCCCGTCGCGCTTGCGCGACATCATCGCTCATGTGACCGGGAACCACATTGATAATGTGACTCGCGACCTGGCAATCCAGGAACACGACACATTTGAAAATTGGCTCCAGGATTTGATAGACCTTCACAAGGACTTCCCCAAATTGGGTACCAAACCCTTCCCCATGAAGATCATGGCGGGCGGTGAACCCCAATATTTCCAATCCGGTATGAAAGAGCATGAGATTGTCGTCCACTTGAGCGGGTACAGTGTTGCCCGACAAGGAATCGTCGAAGAATACGGTACCGGCTATGACGGCAAACTTCTTACGCAAAAGCCCTATCGGATCGGAATGAGCCATGAAGGAAATAATGCCTTGCAAAAGGCGCGCAAACAGAGAGCTGATGTGTTCAAGTTTGGACACTGGCACGCTTCATCGCTTGCCATTGACAAGGCCGGCCATAATCAAGGCCGATTCATTGACGAGATCCCCACTACCCAGCGGGTGACCTCGACCGAACTTGCTATCGGCGGTCTGCCCCGAACGGCCGGAGTGGAACTGAAAATCTACTCTCAGCCGGGACGGTATTTCAAGCTGTTCATCCCTATGGAGCACATGCGCCGTATCGGATTGGCTTGGCTCCAAGCTCAAGTCGAACAAGCTGTGAAAGATGGGAAAAAGCCCCCCACTCCCAAAAAGGGCTAAAAATAAAAAAGACTACTCTTCTTAAACTACAATGGCCGTCCCGCTATATAGCAGGACGGCCTTTTTTTATTAAATTAAAAAAGAGGCGCCCCCACCGCCTCTTTTCTCCTTATTTTTTCTCTCCTTTTTCTTTATTCTCCTTATACATCCTCCACTTCGGGAGAATCTGTTTTCGCAACATATACTCCACGCTCGGGAAATGATAAGCATATTGTATCAGCCACGCCACATGCTCAAAGGCCACATCGCGCTCAAACAAGGCAACCTGTTCTTGGTCGGTCACAGTGCCAAGCGTCAGATCTTCCAAGATGTAAAGCGAGTGGCTGATATGTTCAAGCGCTTGCCAGTAGATTCTGTCCACCATCGGCGCGTCCGGATCCATGTCCAATGGAACAGGAATCAGGTGCATATCTTCCTTACCGAACATATTCTCCATCATCTCAAGGAAAATCTCTTTTTCCCGCCGTTTGTATTCCAACCGCAGTTGAGGATTTTTCCGCTTGTCATGATAGTTTATGTCTTCATAAGTCTCATGCCCTTCGGGCATATCATGAGTCGGCGGAGCGTAAACCAACCGCTCAAAATGCAACCCATAGGGGTTGCCATGCCGCATCTCAATCGCCTGCATGAACAAAGCCTGCATGGTCTGTTTGAGAGTATGGACCATCACACTTTCATGGGTCATGCCCATGCCGTAGAACTTTTCCCAGCGTGGCTGGTCCGTCATGCCTTTGCAGATATGCCTGACAGCTTTCTCAAAGTCAAACTCCAATTGGCTCTCGCCTTTTGTATTTTCACTCATTTTCCACCTCTTTTTTAATACGCTCTCAGTACCAACTTCTCCAACGCCTTCCACTTTGGCATGATCTCACCTTCCACAATCTCCCTAACACTGTCAAAATGCCAAGCATTGGTTCTCAACCAATCAACGAGTTTGTAGTTGACGTTGTTGTAGAAGCGCAATTGCCTTGCCCGAGAAATCCGCCCGATTTTTATTTCTTCCAGCATGAATAGACAAAAGCCTATTTTCTCGGCCGCCGACCAAAAAATTTTTTCGTCTATGGGCACACAATAAACATCCAAATTCCTCGGATGAAAATCCCTGTACCGCAACGAAAAAAGCCGTCCCATAATGTCTTGCAGAATCTCATCCTCCAAATTTCTGGAGGCCGCTTCCGTTTCCGAGGTTTTTCTTTTCGTCCAGTAGTTTACATCTCCTTCAGAGCGCGAATCGCCTTCGGCCATATCATGCAGAGGAGGCCAAGAAAGTACCCGAAAGAAATCCAAACGATGCGGATTTCCGCGCGCCCTTTCCACTACAAGCATTCTGATTATTAGAAGAACTAGCTTGAATTTATGCTCCAACACATTCTCAACAGTAGTATTCCACGAGTCCACCCGCCGAGAAAGCGCTGAGAATAGACTCGCCACCCAAGCAAAGATAATAGCCAGTCCGCGGCGCAGTCGGGCGATTCGGCCCGGTTTATGGCTGGATCGCCAGCGCCTGATTTTCTTCAGACTTTCGGTTATCCTTCTTGTTTCCTGTTCAAAATCCACCGCCAGTTGACTTATATAGGTTTTTAAAGAACTCATTTTTATTCTCCCATCGTGTCGATTGTTAAATTATTATATATGCTCTATTTTTAATCCGCAAGCCCCGCCATAGCAGGGTCAACCCTACCTTTTTGCCGGCAAATACGTTAAAATATATTCAACACCTGACCACCTAAACACCTAATCACCTAATCACTTTTACAAATCTTTAATCTATAATCTTAAATCTTCAATCTGTGTCCAACTCCATTCTCAAAACCCTCGCCTACTTTGATATCTTCAACACCCCTTTAACCAAAGAGGAAATTTTTCGCTGGAACTGGGAAGAAACCGCGCCGGATTATTTATCATTTATAAAAAATCTGGACTCTTTGGCGGACAAAAAAATAATTGAAAGCAAAGACGGCTATTATTTTCTGCCCGGACGAGAAGACAGTGTCTATCTCCGCCAAAAAACAGTCCCGATAATAGATAAAAAAATGCGCACCGCCGTGAAAGGAATAAAAAAAATCCGCTGGGTGCCTTTTATTGAGGCGGTTTTTGTTTGTAATACGGTGGCCGGCGCCGGCGTAAAACCGGACAGCGACATTGATGTGTTTATAATCAGCCAGAAAGGCCGGCTCTGGATTTCCAGACTGCTCGCCACTCTGACACTGGGTATTTTCCGGTTGAGAAGAAACAAAACTAAAATCGCCGACCGGATTTGTCTAAGTTTTTACGCGACTGACGACGCGCTTGATTTATCAAAAATAAAAATTGAGGGGGAGGATATTTATCTGATTTTCTGGCTGGATAATTTAATCCCGGTTTACGACCCAAAAAATATTCAAGCCAAAATCAAACAGGCCAATTTATGGATAAAAAAATATATTCCAAACTCAAACACGGATTATGAAACACTTGATCGGTGGAAAGTGAAAGACAGCGGATTTTCCAAATATGTAAAATTATTTTTTGAGAAATCATGGGAAGGAAAATACGGCGATTTGGTGGAAGCGCAGGCCAAAGGAATCCAAATCACAAAAATGAAACTGAATTTTGACAGCGCGCAAAACAAAGGCGGAACCGGCGTCGTTATTTCCGACTCTATGCTCAAATTTCATGAAAACGACCGACGAAATCTTTACAAGGAAAAATGGGAAACAAAATGTACAAAAATTAATTCATTAACTCCTCCCCCTACCAGGGGGAGTTAGAGGGGGTCAGTATGGAAAAAATCGGTCGGTATACAAATAAATCGTCAACGAAGAACAGAAGAATACAGTTGAGAAAAAATCAAACCAAAGCGGAAAGAGAATTATGGTTGAAAATAAGAAGTAAGCAATTATTGGGTTGTAAATTCAGGCGGCAATATAATATAGATTATTATATAGTGGATTTTTATTGTCATGAGCTAAAATTAATAATAGAATTAGATGGATACATACATGGCGAAGAAGAAAATATAAAAAGAGATTTAAAAAGAGAAGACTATTTAAAGGACAAAGGGTATAACATAATAAGATATAGAAATGAACAAATAAAATACGACATAGACGCAGTTTTACAAGATATGATGAACCATATCAATCAAATTAAATATTGTTAAGGACCCCCTTCTACCTCCCCCTGGTAGGGGGAGAAAAAAACCTTTATGCTTGAATCCAAATTAAAATTTCTCTTAAAATCGCTCCTTTTCCTCCTTCCTTGGCAGACTATTTGGATATACAAAGAAGGCATTTTAAATGGCGTCAAATGGCAATACGGCACGCTGGGGTTTTATGCCACGGAAATCCTGCTATGGCTCTGCGCTGTTCTTTTTTTAATCTGGTATTTAAAGAAAATAAAATTACGAGTTACGAGTTACGAGTTACGGATTACTAAAGAAAAAATTTTTCTAGCTTCTCTTTTAATTTTTCTACTCTACGCGCTGGCGTCAAAATACTGGGCACTGGACATGCTTGTCGCCGAACAAAGTTCTCTGCGCCTGATGGAAGCGACGATTTTGTTTTTGCTGATTTTAGTCGGCCCGCTCAACTTCAGAGAGTCCACTATTTATTTTATCGCCGGCGCCGCGGTTCAAAGTCTGCTTGGCATTTGGCAATTTCTAACGCAAACAACATTCGCTTATAAATGGCTCGGACTTGCTTCCCACCCTGTATTTGAAGCCGGAACCTCAATCATTTCCAATACCGATGGACGCTGGCTCCGCGCTTACGGCGCTTTCCCCCATCCGAATATTCTCGGCGGATATTTGGTTATCTCTCTAATCCTCACTACATTATTATTTTTAAAATCAGACAAACAAAACTTATTACGAGTTACGAGTTACGGATTACTGATTACTCTTCAAACCACTGCCCTCTTCTTCACTTTCAGCCGTTCCGCCTGGCTGGCATTTGGCGTATTCATTATCAGCTTAACAATACTCAAAATTAAAAATAAAACCAATAACCGACAATTCTTATCTCTTATTTCTTATCTCTTATCTCTCACGATTCTTCTTTCAATTCTTTTCTTCCCGCTCGTGCAAACCCGCTTTTCGCAAAACTCAAACAATGAAATTATTTCCACAAGTGAAAGAATCTCTGGGGTTGAAGAAGCTTGGCAAATAATTTCAGCAAAACCCTTACTGGGCGTTGGCGCGGGAAATTATACTCTGGCGGCATATCAATTAAATCCGGCCCGACCGGGCTGGGAATATCAACCGGTACATAATGTGTTTCTACTTATTTTCGCTGAACTTGGAATAATCGGCGCGGTATTATTATTGTTAACAATCTTATCTATCATCTCTCATCTCTTATCTCTTAATAAAAACACTGCGCCTTATATCTTATGTCTTATATCTTATGTCTTTCTTCTAACATTCGACCACTACCTCTTCTCCACCTACGCCGGTCTGCTAATATCAACCGTATATTTAGGTATCCTGGCAAAAAACGACAACCCAAACCTTGAATCCTCCCGATTCCGTTTTATCGGAATCGAGGATCCTCGATTTGTTCAAAACAAATCGGGATAAATTCATTTGTCCCCAACCTATCCACCTGTTATCCCCTGTTTGGCTTATTTAAGCCTTTTTTATTTACTTGACACCCCAATATAATAATGAGACACTATACTGACCTAAGAATCCAGAATTGGCAACAGACACCGTGTATTCGTCATAGAGATCGTGATACTGACAGGCATCCCGACCTCACAAGTGATCGACACATGGAGTCCGTCGCCTATTCTGGATTTTTTGCTTGAGGCCAAAGGCCGATTGACAAATCCCGCATACCCCCACTACAAACTTTTTACTCAAGACGACAGAGGCGAAGCCGGGTTGAAATACAAATTTTAGCTTAATATAAACTTATTTAGGGGTTGTGCGGGATAAGCTTGAGGCCAAAAGCCGATTGACAAATCCCGCATACCCCCCACTACAAACTTTTTACTCAAGACGACAGAGGCGAAGCCGGGTTGAAATACAAATTTTAGCTTAATATAAACTTATTTAGGGGTTGTGCGGGATATAAACGGCATTATCCACAAAAAACTTGACAAATACCCCATTTGTGGTATACTTTTACTTGATAAGTCAGGTCGTAAATAAACCAACTGCACGAACTTCCAGAACTCCCTTAGGGGAGTTCTTTTAATTTGTCTGATCTTATGATAAAATGCGCACTGGTGGAACACGGGGCGAGTGTAGGCGGTCTTGCGATCTGACTTATCAACCAGGTTCTCGGGGTTCAACTCCCCCTCGCTCCACCACCCAAAAACCCCTCTTATTTTGAGGGATTTTTGTATTATTATTAAGGCTTGACAAAATCTTAGGATAATGTAAAATGTATACACCATTATCACTCATATATATAGAGTGATAAACACCAAATCAACAACTTATAACTTAAATCTTTCCTGCCTGTCGGCAGGCAGGAATCTTAAATCTAAACCTATGAACATCAAACCACTCGGAGATCACATCGTGGTCAAACCAAAAAAGGAAGCGGAAATAACCGCGTCCGGCATTGTCTTGCCGGAAACAGCCGAAAAAGAAAAACGAGCTGAAGGCGAAATCATGGCGATTGGTCCGGGCAGAATACTGGAAAATGGCCAGCGCGCGCCAATGGAAGTGATGGTCGGACAAAATATAATTTATAAAAAATGGGGCGGTGATGAAGTAAAAATCGGCAATGAAGAATATAAAATCATCAGCCAAGAAGATATCCTAGCTATTCTGGAAAATTAATTAATAAAACTTTTAGCTATTAGTTATTAGAGGATCAATATTTTCCAAATCACACACTTACACACCCTAATCCCTAATCGCTAAATGTTCTAATGCCTAATTATATATGAGCAAGCAAATTAAACACGGCGACGACGCGCGTCAAGCGTTAGTCAGGGGGGTAAACATTTTAGCGGATACAGTCAAGGCCACTCTCGGACCAAAAGGCAGAAATGTTGTTTTGGATCGTGGCTATGGCGCGCCCAGCATCACCAAAGACGGTGTGACTGTTGCCAAAGAAATTGAACTTGAAGATAAATTTGAAAACATCGGTGTTGAGCTGGTAAAAGAAGTTGCCAGCAAAACCAATGACATTGTCGGCGACGGCACTACCACCGCCACTGTTTTGGCGCAAGCGATTGTAAACGAAGGAATGAAAAATGTGGTGGCCGGCGCGAATCCGGTGGCTCTAAACCGCGGATTACACAAAGCCGCCGAAGCGATGGTGAAAGAATTACAGGAAAAAGTTTCCAAACAAGTGGAAAAAGACGAAATCGCCAATGTCGCCTCCATTTCGGCTAATGACAAAGAAATCGGACAAAAAATCGCCGACGCTATCAATGAAGTCGGGCAAGACGGCGTGATCACAGTTGAAGAATCACAATCATTCGGCATGGAAATTGAAACCGTCAAAGGCATGCGTTTTGATAAAGGCTATGTTTCTCCGTATATGGTAACAAATCCGGACCGTATGGAAGCCGAAGCGGAAGATGCCTTGATATTGGTCACGGACAAAAAAGTTTCCTCGGTTGAAGAAATCTTGCCGGTTCTTGAAGCAGTCGCGCAAAGCGGAAAAAAAGAATTGGTTATTATTGCCGAAGATATTGAAGGTCAAGCTTTGACCACATTCGTGCTTAATAAACTTCGCGGGTCTTTCAATGTGTTGGCTGTAAAAGCCCCGGGGTTTGGCGACAGAAGAAAAGAAATGCTTCAGGATATCGCTATTTTAACCGGCGCCAAATTGATTACCGAGGAAGTCGGTTTAAAACTGGAAAACACAACCCTTGAAGATCTTGGACACGCCCGCAAAGTTGTTTCCACCAAAGATTCCACTACTATCGTGGAAGGCAGAGGCGATGAAGACGCTGTCAAAAACCGAGTATCCCAAATCCGCAAAGCGATTGAGGCCAGCGATTCTGATTTTGACCGTGAAAAACTGCAAGAACGCTTGGCAAAATTGTCCGGCGGTGTGGCGGTAATCAAAGTCGGCGCGGCCACGGAAACGGAAATGAAAGAAATCAAACACCGAATTGAAGACGCAGTCGGCGCGACCAAAGCGGCGATTGAAGAAGGTGTTGTTCCTGGTGGCGGAGTCGCCTTGCTTAGAGCGGTAAAAGTTTTGGATAGTCTGAATCTGCCGGATGAAGAAATGCTGGCAATAAACATCTTGCGCCGAGCGATTGAAGAACCGATTAGAATAATCGCGAAAAACGCCGGTTATGAAGGCGCGGTGGTAGTTGATGAAATTAAAAAACACACCGGTAATTACGGCTTCAACGCCGCGACCGGCAATTATGAAGATTTGGTTGTATCAGGAATTATTGACCCAACCAAAGTAACCCGTTCCGCTTTACAAAACGCAGTCTCAGCCGCCGGTATGCTTTTAACAACCGAAGCGGTGGTTACTGACTTACCAAAAAAAGAAGAGCATGAACATGGCGGTATGGGAGGCGGTATGCCGGGGATGAATATGATGTAAAGACAGATTTAAGATATAAGATTTAAGATATAAGAAAAACCCGCTGAAAGGCGGGTTTTTTGTTTTCTTGTTTTCTTGATTTTAACTCCCCCACACAGGGCCGGAATCACCCACAGTCATTGATTGAACTGAACCGATTAAGTTTGAAACCGCCGGCGTTCCACTTGAAGCATAACCAAAACTCCCTCCGCTTGACGTCATCCCTTTGTTGAATATTACTCTGGCCGAACCTTTGGTCGGATGAGTAATCGTTAAATCATACTGGGTGCTTGTCTCGCTCAAATTAAAAGTCAAATCAGAATCAGACGAACTCTTTGACTGCAATACCGTCAAAAAATAACTCTGCGCGCTCCCACTGGTGGTAATCTCAAGGCGTTTTTGTCCGGTGCCGTCCCCGCCCTCGTCGGCAACCAATACATAAGCCGGATTGGACGGAACCAAAGTAGAAATTCTTACTTCTTCCGTGCCAAGTCTCGCCCGATAATTATTTCCGCTCTGACTCAACACCGCCGAGTCTTCAAAATGCGCGACAAAAGTTTTTCTTACTAACGAAGCATCGTTCACCATCGGCGTCACTGTTCCCAATTCCGTTCCCCGGTCATACGCGGTTGATTCCATTCGGTCAAAAACCACCAATGTTTCCAATGGCTTGATAAACAAAAATTCTCTGATTAAACTTTTCGCGTGCGGATTGTCGTCTCTCGGTTTGCCCCCTTCGGTATAATCGGAAGCATGAGCGCGATAAGCGTTTGACAAATCCACGGCCGTGTAAGAATAATTTGACCGACTTTCCAAACGGACAACATTTGACGGACCGTCCGCGTAGCCGACACCGGCCTGCCCGATACCCTCAAACAAAATCGCGTTATGCGTTATAGCATCAGCGCTCATCGCGGTTCCGGAATTATTAAAACCGATAAAAGTATCAACATAACTTACTGTCTCGCGCGTCAGCCAGCGACCGTTCCGCCAAATCTGGAAAGAACCATTATCACGATGATGATGCGCGGCCGCGTTTGGACTGCCCATCTGCAGATTAACCACGGTTGAATTTTCATTCCAAGAATTTCTGGTATAAAAATGTTTTTGTCCGGAAGCGTAATAATCCAACGCCAAGTTTGTAAAACTCCTGGCGGTTCCGGAATTATCCAAAGAACTGACGGCGTAAAAAGCATTAGGACTGTATTTATTTAAATATTCCCGCGCGTATTGTCCCACCGCCAAACCGCTCCATATATTCGCCGCTGTTGTCATAAAATTACCAATATTTTCCGCCCCGTAAAGCGCGTAAAAACTTTCTCCTGAATTGCCTAGAAAAAACTCGTCATCGGCGTAAGGAAAAATCGCATGCGAAGCCGCCAGTGAATTGGTAATGGTTTCTTTCGGCGTAGTCGCGTGAATCAAATTAAATACCGCCTCTTTATAAAAATTGGTTTCATTATAAAGATTCAATCCATAATTATTTACCGAGGTAAAAGGAATTATGGGATAGCCCAATAAATACGGCCCATACTGACTACCTTCCATCGGCAGACCACCTTTGCCGGCGGTGTTGGCATGTGAAACAAATGTCCCCGCAAAACGAGTTGTTATCGCCTGGTCAATAAAATAATTGGCGTTATTTCCGGATTCGCCATATGTGGCAATACCCCACTCCAAAGCGTTTCTTAAATAACCCCAGTAATAATTATTAAACGGCATATCCACTCCGCCCCAATCAAAACCCAAAAACTCGGCCATATTCGTATTCCACCTACTCATAATTGTCGCCCTCTGCGACGCCGTCATCTGATCATACGCCCAATCAAAAACCAAAACTACATTTTCTCCATTCCATCTCGCCTGATCTCTTTTTCCACCCTCGCTCTCGCTGGCGATAGAATAATTCATCAACCAATTTATGGCGGTCTGCGCCGATGCCGTGTTCCCGCTCAAAAGATAATGGAGCGCTTGTTCCGCCGGACTCAAACTGCTGGGTGTAAACGGATTATTTTGGTACCAAGCGCGCGCGGCTGTCAATTTCGCGCTGTCAGTAAAATACAATCGTGGATGACCGGTCGGTATGTTATCTTTCCAGTCGCCTGAAATCGGGTTGGTAACACAAGCTTGCGTATTACAATTTTGATTTTCATAACTACTGCCCACACAATTCAGTCCACCATTGGCCGGAGTCGGGTTGGAACAAGTTCTAGTTCTAGTTTGTGTGCCTCCGCCACAAGTCGTGGAACAGGCTGACCATGAAGACCAGGCTGACCAACCGCCATTGACCGGAACTCCGATAGTACTCTGTTGCGGTTCCGGTTCGCTGGTTTGAGTTTGTGTTTGCGTCGTAACCGTCGGTGTAGTCGTGTCTATATCAATTATCCCGGTTCCACTCTGGACCGGTTGATTATAAATAGTATTCAAAGCTACAGTTTGAGTTTGTATAGTCAATCGCGAAAATACCGTTTCACTCACCGTCCTGATATCTTCAGACGGAATAGAACTGATTTTTACCAACTGATTATCTTCTACATAATAAACATCGGCACTGTTATATTTTTTTATAAACATTCCGTTATGCGGAACAGCCTGAGTTATTTCATCACCCCTATTCACATAATTCGGCCAAAAAGAATCCGCCACATCCCTAACCAAAGACGCCCAATTGTCGCCATACAACTGCCTGGCAACATCCTCGCTCCCCAATTTTCTCAATTTATCCCCCGGCTCCACCGCGTAAACCGACGGCGAAATCTGTACTTTCACCAATCTCGAACCGGGACGGTAGTTTATTCCATAAGGCGGGTTGACCGGTGCGGGATAATTATCCACGCAATTATTGGGGATTACTTTTATATTATCAAAATTATCATACCAGCTATGGTATATTTCCGAGTGAGGAAAATACATTCTCTTCAAATTTCCATCTACCAAATAAACCGCGCTGTTATTCGCCACCTTGAACAAATCCCCGGGCAAAAAAGACGGACAAGTTTCAGCCTGAGCCGATTTCAGCGTAAATAAAAAAAATCCCAAGATTAAAAAGACGGGGACATACAGCAAAAAGGTTCTCTTTGTCATAAAAAATTATTTAATTCTCATTCTGCGTCAACCGTATGTATTATAACAAAATCCTTCCTGACGGACAATTCTATTTTTCCAAAAAATCAATCAGCTTATTTTTCACTTCCTCCGGACGCAAATCCGCTTCTTCCAACTTGGACAATTCAATCCAGTCAACTTCATGAGTACCTTCATACTCATTGACATGTTCATATTCCGGTCCATGGCCGGCGCCCTCTATCCCGCCGGTGATTTCCGCCAAATAAAAATCCTCGTCCGCGTCCATATATGAAACAAGAAAATGATAATTGGCAAAGTGCTCACCCGCTTTCACTTCAAAACCGGTTTCTTCCGTCATTTCTCTTTCCAACGCTTCCCTGTCATTCTCCCCCTCTTCCACCCCGCCACCGGGAAAAACCCAATAAGTCTCATTATTTTTCACTCTTTTCAAAACCAACAATTTATTATCCCTAATTATAATCGCCCTGGCAATTTTTCTCATATTAATTCGCTTTTTTAAACTTCACAGTAAAAACCGGCTCATACTCGTTATCATATTTATCTTTAATTTCAATCGTTTCGCCTTTGGTGTATTTGGTCATGGCAATATCATTCAACATTTCCTGGTCGCTTTCAATATCAATTTTCAAATCCTCAATCTTTATCATCTCGCCGGAACACTGCTCATACGCTTTTTTCACAATCACTTTTCTTTTTTCTCTCAAAGTTTTCAATTGTTCTTCCACTTCTTGATACTCGCCTGATGATTCCAACACCTGTTTGCACACGCTTTTCAAATCTTTCAACTCCGACTTTTTCTCCTGGATACCCATAAAAATGTCCTGTATATTGTGGTCCATATTTTATTTATTTAATGATAATACCTATTATATTTAGATAATATTTTAGTAAAAAAACAATGCCCATCGGGCTGAACGTTAATAAAATACCATAAATCAAATCCTCTGTCCAATCGCCCCAAAAAGGGTTATAATAAAAATATAGGCCGCCCCGCCGGCCGGTTTACTAAATAACGCATTTCATATATGAAATTGAAGAAATTCCTCCTCTACCTTACCAATAACGAAGAAGTTTCCCGCCATGAACAAGGCTTTGATATCGTCTTTTTAATTATCAACTCCGTGGCGTTGGTTTTTGGGACTTACCTGTTTATTTCCAAAGGTGAAGCGCAATGGATACCGGTACTGGTCATTGAGTATAGCTGGGCGCTGGACAATATGCGCCACAATCGGCCTTAATGCCTACCTAATCACAACTTCAGTTTCCGGCGCTGTCTCGGCGCGTTTCACTTCAAAAGAGACCTTGCCCAAAACCTGGCCTCTTTTTGTTTCCACATATACCCGCCACTTGCCGGGCGCCACATTGGAAGAAACCGAATAACCGCGGTAGCCTTCTTTTCTCCCGCCCAAAATCATAAAAGATAATTTTTTCATTGACGCCCACTCTCCCAGTTCTTCATCATACTTCTGCCAGTGATGCACAATTTGAGTATTAAGATCCGCCGGAGAAAAAACCGCCGTAAAAACATAAATCGGACTCCCATTTACGACGCTTACCGTCCTGCCCGGAATAATTTTTTGCCAAAAAGATTGTTTCTCCGATGAGAGATTATATTCCCGTCCCGCCAGTGCCACTTTATGATAAACCCCGCCATCGCGTAGAGATAAAGGCACCGGCGGAATTATATTTAAAAAATATAATCCGTTCATAAATAAAAAAATTGCCGCTATCTGCCATGCTAATTTTTTTTGTTGGGCTTTTATTATCGGAATTTTTTGAGAGAGAAAATATACGCCGGCGGTTATAAATAAAAGAGAGACAATCCCAGCCAAAATAAAAATCCACGGACTGATGGAATTAAAAATATACGGCAAAACCAAAGCCGACAGCGTAAACAGAACAAAGAAAAACGCGCTTATCTGGACGCTTGGTTTTAAATACGACTGCTTAAAAATTTCATTTGACGCCATCAGGAAAAAAACCAAAATTATAAGCGGCCAGCTGACGGAAAAAACTCCGCCGAATGTATAAAAAATAAAAGCCGCGGAAAAAAGCGCGCCAAAACTGAATTGCATCGCCAGTGGAGCCAAAATCCTCAAATAAGAAATAATTTTGCCCGGCGCGTTAGCCCAATGCGTATCATAAATATTGATAAAAGCAATGGCCACACCTACCAAAAAAATATGAACCGCGAGTAAAACGAACGCTAATCCTAAATCTATACTCCGAAAAGTGACAACATCAGCAACAAAACCTAAAACCAACATCGCCGGAATTGCCTGTCTCTCATGTTTTTTATACAAAGCCTTAATTTTGGTATAAAAAAATAAATTTTGAATCTTTTCTTTAAGCATGCCAACCCGATTATTAATAACTCGTAGAATTCTTAATTAAATTCAGTTTAAAAAATAAACTTTATTTATGTCTGTCATTACGAGTCCCGACTTGGTTGGAGTGTAGTCCCGTTATTTAAGAGATCCCTCGACAAGCTCGGGATGACGAATTGTCATGGGATTGTAAGGGAACATTCACCCCGCCTTGGCGGGGCTTTATCTCCCGACTTAGTCGGGGGGCGACGTCGTCTTGGGACTCCTCGGTTGACAGGATAAAAACTTAATGCAAATTACCAATTCAAATATGTTACCGTGAATTGAAGCACAGCGGCGAATGACACCCACATAAGATAGGGAATATTCACATATACAATCCAGCGCCTGTATGGCCAAATCGCTTTCATCGCCCAAACAAGCGTGCTCAAAACCAACAAAATATCCATCGCCGCCAGCAAATTGTTCTGCAAACCGAATTGTATCGGAGTAAAAACAAAATTAAACAATAAATTAAACAGGAAAGGAAGCGCGACTATCATTGAAACTTGTTTTTTCCACGCCAAATAAAACACTTTACCAAAAGAAAACGCGACTAAAGCGTAAAGGACCATCCAAACCGGACCAAAAACCCACGCTGGTGGCGCCCAAAACGGCTTAATATATTCTGCGTACTGAATCATCTCGTTCATATGGTTTTAAGTTAAAAATTATAAGGGCACCTTACTCCGCCGTAAGGGAACACTTACCCCGATTTCACATCGGGGAATGGCGGAGCCATTTACCATTCACTTACTTATTTTAACTTATTTCAGTCTAAAAAACAATTCAAAAACCCCCCGACTTAGTCGGGGGGGGTTAGGGTTCTTCCGCGCGTTTAGCGCAGAAAGAATATATTTGGCGCTGAAAGACCGATTGTCGTACCCAATTCGGTATACATTTCCATTCCCATTCCCAAAGCCATACCGACGATAAAGACTACCGCCGGAATTATCATAAAAGACAAATTATTTTCTTTGGAATCGCCTGTCAGTTCATTCTGATTGAATATGCTGACAATAAGGGTGATAACGGCGAGAGAAATCACCACGATCATGGCCAAAGTCAAATAAAACCCGGCCAGAAATCCAAGAACAAGAGACGGAAGAATATAACCGATTGTTTTGAGCACAGCATCCTCCTTTTTTGTTTTACTATAACACGGCTTTGTTCAGGTGTAAACAAAAAATCCCAAGCATTGCTCCACATCGTAAATGATGTTAGAACTATATTTATGCAAACAAATAAGTATATTTATATACCAGATTTGAAACTTCAAAAAACTATATTTTAATAATAAGTCTATCACGTAAACACGCAACTCCTTTCCAAGAAACTATTTTATCATGAGCGAGGCGACCCAGTACGATACTTGCACTTATTCCAATTGATTTGGCAAAAGTCTCAACTTTTTGCTTAGTTAACGGTTTATTTTCCAAAAATTTATTTAAATCAATCGTTTTTATAAGCATATCTGCGGCAAATTTATCCGCTTCACTTTCTTTTTCATCTTTAGTCTTTCCTTGATAATCCAAAAATTTATCCTTTACACCATGCAAAAAAATATGTCCAAGTTCATGAAAAAAAGTAAACCAAAATATATCACTATATTCACCTCTTGTATTTAGCTGAATAACAGCTTTATTGTTTATCCATCTTGCTGATCCATTCACCTTAGTATTCTTAAAATAAGGGGTAAAAACAACTACAATACCTACAGAAGCACATAATTCTTGCAACTTACACCCAAAACCTTCTGAATGCGTTGTAAGTTTTTTTAATTTGGGAATAATTTCTTTTATAGCCATTTTATTAAATTCACCAATCTCTATTTTATTTGCTTCAATTTCTCCACACCTTAACCATGCAGCTAACGAATGTTGATTGAATTCACCTGAAGCCTGACGAAATGCTGTTGCTTCAGTAATTTTAATATAAGAAAGAGAATTCACACCAAAAAACTTTAATAAATTTTGTGTTTTAATCATCCAATCTTTACTTTTTTCGACAAACCCCAATTCTACCAACTCAGCATAACAAATAAATTTCTTCCCTTCTTTAACCTCTTGAATAATTCTTTTTTCTGAGGCAATACGTGCAAGATTTAATTCATAATTCTTTTGTAAATTACTCCAAAAAGTTGCCGGCATTCCAAGAATAAGCTCCAATTTTATTGCTGTGTCAGAAGTAATCGGATCTTCGCCATTTATAATTTGGCTTATATGCTTTTCACTTAATCCAATTCTCTGTGATAATTCAACTTGTGATAAATTCAAAAACTCAAGTTCATCTCTAAGAGTTTCTCCTGGATGAACGACAAAATTTGGACTATATGAAAGTTTGGTCTCTACCATATTTTATATTCTAGTGAGGATCAATAATCTCATAAATTTCCACACTTGTAATTTCAATATAACTTGTATAAGCACATGTGGGTAAAACAATAAGTCGAAAGGGATGAATAAGATCAATCGAAAACATACCTTTTCTTTTTCCACCATGTTCGTGAAATCTCGCATTTTTTGGCAATTGTTGTGGATTTTCAGCAGCCACTAATTCACTTAGCCGCTGATTAATCTTCTTTGCCATTCTATCACCATACTGAGAAGAAAGAGACTTTTCGTCTGCATAAAACTCTTCCTCACGTGTATTTTTATAACCTACTATCATACTACCAGTTTATTAAAATAATGGCAAGTTTGGTTTACCCACAGGGTAAACCAAACACTTATCACCAAAAATAACAACAACCACTAAATTTCCTGGTATTATTTTACGTCTCGCAAGAGGTATTGTCAAAAATTGAAAAGTCAATCGTCTGTAGGTAGAATTTTATTTTAGTTCTAACGCTATGTAAGTATACAAAAATAATGGCTCTATTAAGCCATTATTTTATAAGCTCCGAACGCTGAACGAAATCCGAACTTTTTTTAGCGAAAATACTGACGCTGAATTTTGGAAGGAAATTGAGGTGAATCCTATGTCGTGGTGCAGAACAAGCTTCTGTCCTCTCTTGCTTCTTGCCCCGTAGCATCCCGCAAAAGCGGGATTGCTTCTGGGGTTCCGCCGCCGCCGAATTTCGTACCAACGAAACTGGCGCGCCGCGAAAAATAACTACTTTTTCAATTTCAAACTAAAACTATTGGCAATGTCGGAAAATGCTTTTTGATACTCCGCCCAAGTGCTTTGGAGAGTATTAAATGATATCACCCAAACATCATCATTCACACCTTTAACCACTACCATTAAAATTTTAAAGTTTACTCCCTGCTGGGTAAAACTTGCCTCAAATGCCCGCGCCGGTTTGCCGTTTATGGTAGTATCATGCTCTTGGGCAAAAACGGCACCGGAAATTGTTTGTTGTAGCTGGATTTTGACGCTCTGCAAATATTCGCTCAAACTTTTCCCTTGCAACGTGTCATAGCTTACAGCAAAATAACTTCTGAAATTAATCTTTTGAGCCGCGGGGTCAGTGAGTTGCTCATCGGCCTTAATGGCCATTGCTGAAGCTCCTATTGCGGGTGCGGTCTTCTGCCAGCCTTCGGGAAGGCTGATTTCAAAATCATCAGTTACTAATTTATTTTGTGATTGCTCGGAATTGACTTGATTATTGGTTCCAGTTTGGCTCGGTGGCGTGGTATTTTTAAGGGAATTGGCGGGCGCTTTATTCTTTTGAATAAAATAAAAACCAATTCCTCCCAATATAGCGACAATTGCGATAATCAAAACGATAATTGCGATTTTGTTTTTCATAATTTTATGGTTATTAATTTTATAATACAACTTTTAGTTTTTGCATTCAACCCTCTTTTCCGCCACCGAATTTCGTGCCAGTGGAACTGGCGCGTCGCCTTAAATATTTTTACCGATTACCTTTTGCCCGATTGTGAGTTTTACACAACATCTGACAATTCTTAGCCACTGTTTTGCCACCTTTGCTCCACGCCGTTACATGATCAGCGTCCATGTCGCTCAAACTCCAAATTTTCTCTTTGTTTGCGTCGTGTCCAATAGCGCAATACGAACAGTTTGATTCACCCTTTTTCTCTGCTTTACCAGTTTGTGTCGCGTAAACCGCTTTTTTAGTTGCTTCATCAAAAATTCTAACTTCAAGCAATTTTGTATCAACAGAACCGCCTAAAATAAACTCAAAAATACCTTTGCGGTTTTTGATATACGGATCAGCATAAAGTTTACGCGCGTCAGCCGACACCTTTTTGGGATTGTAGGATTTCTTGTGGTACTGCTCATACAGTCGCCCCCACTCAAGTCCGCACATCTCGCTTTCTACATCGGTAAATACGCTTGAGACCCAATCAATTACGCTGTTGAAATATTTTTTTAATTCATTGATATTTTTGTCGTTGCGATGACTACTCATATAATCATCAATATTCCCCTTACTCACCCAGTCTAAAGCCCTCTCAAAAAATGCCTGTCGGTTTGCGCTGCCTTTTATATAAGCGCTCCATTTTTGGATATTGGCATTTTGGCTATTACTAAACTCCTCCTTGCCGAGTGTAACAAATGGTCCGGAATAAATCGCATTTAACAATTCTTGAGGGACAAGCGGGACTCCGGCAATATTAATCGTTTTAAACCACTCCTTTATTTGGCTTTCCGTCCCTTCGCATTCGTAAATCAATAATTTCGTTTCCAAGATCTTTGCTTTCTTGTCTTTTGCCATACCGTCAAAATACTGCTCCATACCGCTTTCATCCTTGATGGCAAATTTATCGGTAATAAATCGTCCAAGACTGGTAATACGCTGTTGCCCATCCAAAACTTCCAGATTGTTGTCACTTACTTTATTAAAATAAATCAGGCCTATCGGATAACCCTTGAGTATTGATTCAATAACGGCCATTTCTCTTTTGCCACCGTCAGACGCATAAATATAATTGCGTTGGTATTCCGGTTGAATAGTCAGCTTGCCGGACAAGCCAAACAAGCCCTTGCCTTCAAGTTCGTTATAGACAAATCCGTCGCAGATATCTTTAACGGTGATGTTAGTTTTGAGTGTTGTTTTCATATTATTGTTTGTTTTATCTTAAATTTTAATTCTGCTCTATCCAATCTGGTTTAATTTTCCAATCTGTTTTTGGCAAAATTCCAAAATCAGAAAGACACAAAGTATTTCTAGGATCGTCCATAGAAAAAGTTATTGTAAAACCTCGCCCACCATTGTCCTTTGGAGGTTTCATTTTTCTTTCTAAATGATACTTTAAGGTGTAAACAACATCAAATCCTTTATTTTTAAACTCATTAACAAATTTTTCTATTTTGTTTATCCCTTTCTTTATTTCTCTTGCTTTGTCTGAATTTACAAAATAAGTACAGTCATAAACAAAAATTTTGTCAATAAAACAATCACATAGTGTAACTTCAATTTTTCCGCTTTTGAGCTCCTTGCCTTCAAAAAGTGGTTTATCTGATTTAACGGCGAATTCTATTGATTCATGGCCAGTGCATTTTATATAAAAAAGACAACCTTGCACATCTTTATTGTTGGATTCATTTTTAACTTCCGTAATAACCTCGCCTGATTTTCCATAAAAAAGTATTGGCCGCCAAACGCATGAACTATTATATCTTGTATTTTTCTCTCGAAAAATTTTGCCATTAACTATCCATTTCCTCTGCAATCTTGCAAGTTCACCAACGAAAAAGTTTATGCCATCTTTTTCCAACATAACATTTATCCCATGTACCCGTTCTTTTCTTCTCTCAAAAAAAGCTTTTGAGCCATTGGAAAAATGCATTTTGAAACCAATCAGCCCTTCTTTTTTGTTGGTCAACAATTCAAATACTTCATAATTTGGCATTCTATGTTTTTTTTTCGTCTTTTTAAAAGATAATCGTATTAGTTTGTATAAATCAAAAAAAGCTTGGTAAAAAGCAAAACAGCGAGCCAATTTTTCCGACAGTACTTCAAAAGAAATAGCGTTTGGTATGCCATTTTCACAAATTCTAAATTCTGTATCCGTCAGCGAATAGTCAGAATGATAAAAAGCATTTCTAATCTCGTCATCAAAAAATGAATTTATTTTATTTATTAATTCCTGCTCTCCGATTTTTTCTGCTTCTTGTCTAAGAGTAGTTATTTTCTTTGTCGGTGATTGGGGCCGAAAACTGAAGGGTTTTTTCTTGCCTAAAGGTTCACCCGGAAAAGGAAATGGGGTATAATTTTTGCCTTGGGCACACTGCAAAAGATTAAAAATAATTTGATATGGTGCGGACATTTCAACCGAGTGGCAATAAATCAATAAAGCAAGACGAAAAGAAGATTTGTTTAATCTTTTTTTGCTAATTTTCTGCAAAATCTTACTAAAATCAATTAGGGCCTCCTGTGCTTCAACAAATGGATCCCAGCCACCGTCTTGAATTCCGCTTACACGAAGAAGCGTATAAATATATTGAGGTCCATTTGCATCACGAGCTCGAGCAAAAAGTTTATCAAGATATTCTATGCATTCTTGGTAATATTCTTTAGTTGAATCTTTGGTTTTGTATTTTACCTTGTCTTTATCCATATTTCACTTACTATCGTAAAATAATTATTTTCCAGTTTTCTTATGCTTAATAAAAATTCTTTTATACGCCATCTTTGCGACATTATTTTCATAGTAACCAGCTGTTGGATTACCTTGCTTATATGCCCCTGTACCGCCAGCTTTATAATAATCATCAACAAATTCTTTTGTTAAACCTAGTGTTTTCTTGTATTTATCATCAACAAGCCCATTATCATTTGTTCCTAAAATACTAAACTGCTCCGGGCTGTACTTATCCATGATACTAATTGGCACTCCCATTACACCATCATAATCACTCGGAATATTTTTTACTAACGACACTTCTATCGCGTTGTAATTATCATATTTTTCAAAGGGTTTTTTAGTTACAAACTTGATCACCTCCGCCTTGGTCATGAGTGGAAGTGGCTGGTGACGACGCCCGTGGTCAAGATTGGTAAACCAGCGAACACCCTGCACTCTGGTGACATACACCTTTTTACCACTTTCATTTGTTTTTATTTCACGAACTTGCTCCAAATTAGCAATCTTTTCGGGTATTTCAAAAAACATCGCACCACCATTAACTTTGTAATTATTACCCAGCCAAACTTTATTTTCTTTAATTAACGGAAATACTTCTTTGTAGGTAATTGCATTCATATTACCAATAATCAAAAATTTTTTATTGTAATCAAAAAGTTGTTTGACATATTCACGAAACAAACTGAACGGCGGATTTGTTATCACGATATCGGATTGTTTTAGTAAATTTATAGACTCATCACTACGAAAATCGCCATCGCCGTCTAGCGGTGTCCATTCATTGTGTTTATTTGCCTTTAACTGTTTGGCAATATCTTTCAAATTAAACTCACCATCGCCGTCTATATCGCGCACTTCGTTGATAATAAATTTATTAGCGGTTACCTTTGGTCTGCCTTTTGGTTTTTCCGGTTTTCTCACAACCTTATCTTCATAGCCAGGGAGAAGGGACGGTTGCAATACAAGTTTTGTATTGGCAATCGGCGATGGTTTGTAGCTGGTGGTGATAAGCTGTTTCAATCCAAGTTTGTTGAAATTTAGCGCGAAATAACGAAAGAAGTTGCTTTCATACGGATCGTCGCAATTGCAATATACCACCTTGCCTCGAAAGACATCCGAGTTGTATTCCAAATACGCTTCAATCTCTTTTTGAATATCGCTGTATTGAGTATAAAACTCATCATTTTTTGCGCGCTTTGCGTTTGTAAGATTTTTGTTTGCCATAAATTTATCCAATAATTTTTCCCTCGCCGATTTCCTGTGGCATAAATGTTTTATCTCTTAAAGAGGCCCAAATATTCGTGCAGGACAAAAATCCGGTTACGGGAAAAACCGGTTACTTCTTTGAGGATACCGACGCGCTCCATCTCTCCAACAAGAGTGTTAGTTGCCGTGTTTGAGGCATTGAGGTATTTAGACGCATTAGAAACCTTAAAAGCAGGCATGGAAAATGACTGTAATAAAAGTCTATGAGCCAGTTTTGCCCGACGGCCAAGCTCCATAATTTGTTTCTCATAGCGAGCGCGAAGATCAATAATTTTCTCAAATGTATCCTTGCCTTTTTTAGCTGTCTCAATGACTGCCGAGAGAAAAAAGACAACCCATTGATCCAAGTCGTTCCGCTCGCGCACAAACGTAAGCGCGTCATAATACGCCCCTTTATTTCTTTCAAAGAAGTCTGAAAGATATAGTGTTGGTTTTCTTAAGATTCCGAGTTCAATGAGATGAAGCCCGATGAGCATACGGCCGATTCTTCCATTGCCGTCATTAAATGGATGAATCGTCTCAAACTGATAATGCGAAATAGCCATCTTAATCAGATGGGGCATATTCAATCCTTTGTTGTGCCAAAAAAACTCAAGGTCTTTTAAGGCCTCCGGTATATCTTCAGGGTGAGGCGGAATGAAAGCGGCCGTCTGAATACTCGTGCCACCAATCCAATTTTGCGCGGTGCGAACTTCTCCCGGCTGTTTGTGTTCACCGCGAACGCCGGACAATAAAATCTCGTGGGCTTCCTGCAGAAGTCTCATTGAAATCGGGAGCTCATTCAAACGAGCAATGCTTGTATTCATTGCTTTGATATAATTTTGCACCTCGGTCCAATCGTCTCTTTTTTCCGGAGAGATTTCTTCTTCCGGCAGGATGGCTTCATCCATGCCGGTGCGAGTACCTTCAATACGGCTTGATTTGACAGCTTCGTTGCGCACATGCATTTGAATGAAAAAATCTACATCCGGCACGAGAATAGAATAAGCGTTTAGTTCACCAACAAGTCTGATTGCTTCTTCCAAGAGGACGGGTATTCTTTTGTCCTGCCATTCATAAGGATGATTGACTGGGGACGGCAAAAAACTCTGATATTCGTAGTCTTTGCCCCAGAAGTGCTTCTTATGAGTGCCAACTATAAACTGATTTTGCTGTGGTTTGTTTGCCATAGTTTTACTTGTTTTATCTAAGTTAAAATATGTATTTCCATATTACCAGATATCAACAAAAAATGCAATAAGGATATCTATATTACGACTTGGCTCAAAAAAAACGCTACGATTGACTCTAACGGCTGTGTATATAAAAAAGCAGTAAATAAAGAGAAAAGCCGAGCTTTTAGCTCGGCAAATCCCATTTAGCTCCCAGAGTAGGACTCGCCATGTATTAGAGCAAAGCTCAATACATGGCGCCTACAACATCCACCATTTAAAAATTCTGATATAAGCTCCCAGAGTAGGACTCGCCATGTATTAGAGCAAAGCTCAATACATGGCGCCCCGTACTGTCCCGCTTTTAAGCGGGTCTAGTACTGGGGCGAACCTACGACATCCACCCTTTAAAAATTCTGATATAAGCTCCCAGAGTAGGACTCGAACCTACGACATCCACGTTAACAGCGTGGCGTTCTACCACTGAACTATCTGGGAGCTTATATCAGAATAAAATAAAATTGATACGTTTCCGCCAAAGGACGGATCAGCCTCTGGCTGAAACCCGCCTTTCTCACCGACGCGAAAACCTACGCTTCACTTCGGCTTTGTGGCACCCGTAAGCCGGCGGGCAGGCAGCGTGGCGTTCCCATGCACTACAAGAGTGCATGGCCGTGAACCCTTGTGGTTCACGGTACCTGGGAATGAAAAACCCCGCTTTTGCGGGGGTGTAATTTTTGTAAATGAAATCACATCCCGCTAGACGGCATTATTATTGTTATTATTATTGTTATTTCGCGATTGCATACTAGAATATAGTAATATAATTTGAACTTTTTGTCAAGAATTAGAAGTAAAAATACTGGATTCCCGTTTTCACGGGAATGACAGTGAGACACCACGTGTTCAAGTGGTAAGGTGGTCAGGTGGTCAGGTGACTATCTTACTCCCACCATCTTCCTGACTTTTTCCATTGTTTCACCGGCGGTTTTTCTCGCCTTGACCGCGCCTGCGCCCATAATTTCCCGAATTTTTTCCGGATGAATCAATAAATGTTCTCTTTTCTCTCGAAAATCTTCAAAATACATCGCGATGCCATCAGCCACCGCTTTTTTCAAATCACCATAGCGGACCTGCCCCTTTTTCCCGGCTTCCATAAACTCTTTATAAGTTTCCTTATCGGCAAAATTTTTCAATAGCAACATCAAATTTTCCGCGCCCGGCGCGCTTCCTTTTCCGCTGTCCGTCACCGCTTTCTTGAGTTTTTTCTCAATGATCCCCGGGCTGTCGGCTAAATTGATGACATGGTTGTCGCCATAGCTCTTGCTCATTTTTTTAGTTGGTTCCAGTAGACTCATCACTTTCGGAGCTTCCGTCAACTTCGCTTTTGTTTCCACAAAAAAATTCCCATATTTTTTATTAAACCAACGGGCGATATCCCTGGTCAATTCAATATGTTGAACTTGGTCTTTGCCAATCGGAACAAACTCGGCGCGATAAAGCAAAATATCCGCCGCCTGCAAAACCGGATAATCAAACAGTCCCGCGTTTATATTTTTTACTTGTTTTCCACTTTTGTCTTTAAACTGAGTCATCCGCGCCAACTCCGCCATCGGCGTGACGCAATTAAAAATCCACGCCAATTCCGTATGTTCCGGCACTTCCGATTGGATGAAAAAGGTGGATTTCTCCGGGTCAATTCCCAGCGCCAACAACTCCGCGGACATTTGTATGATCTGTTCACGCCTGTCTTTGGCGTCCATATCGCCGGTCAAAGAATGATAGTCGGCCACCGCAAAAAAACAATCATACTTTCCGCTGTTTTGCAGTTCCACCATATTTTTTACCGCGCCCAAATAATTTCCGACATGTAAATCACCGGTCGGCTGTAATGCTGAAAAAATAATATCTTTTGCCATAAAAAAATGAGAGATGAAAGATAAAAAATAAATTTTTAAAATTCCGCCTTTATCAAAACCAACCAACTTCCACTATTTATATCCATCTTACCTTATTTCACTCAAAACAACAATCTAATTTAAAAACCAGATGTATATAACGGAAAGATTTCTCCTCGCTACACTCGTCGAAATGACGAAGAATAACAAACTCCAAAACTATTGGCTATAAACTCCGAACTATGAACTTCGCTTACACTTCAATCACTACCGGCAATATCATCGGCCTTTTCTGTGTTTTAGTGAAAATAAATTGACCTATCTTATCGCGAATATCATTTCTTATCTGATTTGTGTCCGCCCAGCTTTTCGGATTTGATTCCACCACCAAAGTCTTCACTTTGTGTCTAATGTCCTCAATTAATTTTTTATTGTCTTTCAAAAAGACAAATCCGCGGGAGATAATATCCGGATTTTGCACCAATTCGCCGGTGTGGGAATGAATCGTCGCAATTACCACCAACATACCATCTTCAGCCAGCACCTGTCTGTCGCGCAAAACAACATGCTGAGTATCGCTGACGCCCAGACCATCAACAAAAACATAATCACTCGGGGCTTTCTTGTCCAATTTTCTTAAGCCTCGATTATTTAATTCTATTATACTGCCATTATCGGGCACGATTATTCTTTCTTTGGCAAATCCGTTTTTTTCCGCCAGCATTTTAGCTTCTTTCAAAAAGAAATGGTTGGCGTAAACCGGAATATAATAATCAGGATTAATTTGTTTCAGCATATCAACGATATCGCGGCGAGTTCCGTGTCCGCTGACATGCACATCCATCAAATCACCATGAATAACATTATCACATTGTCTGTAAATATTATCTTTAAGCTTTTGAATGGTCCTTTCATTCCCGGGGATAACCGAAGAAGAAAAAATTATTGTATCGCTTTTTTTGAGCTGAATACTTTTATGCTGATTGGTAGCAATTCGGCTCAAAGCGGCGTTCTCTTCTCCTTGAGCGCCTGTGCAAACCATAATAATTTTATTTTCCGGATAATCCGAGACTTTTCTGACATCAATCAAAGTTCCTTTGGTTGATTTTATATAGCCGAGCTTATGCGCGATATCTATATTTTTTTTCATACTATAACCGTCCAACGCCACTTTCTTGCCAATCTTGCTCGCGGCGTATATTACCCACTTCACTCTTTCCACTTGTGAACCAAAAGTAGTAATGATAACCCGGCCTGGAGCACTATTTAAAATGCCATATAAATTATCATACATTTCCTGATAAGTAGCATGTCGGCCCTCATGCAAAGAACCTAAGCTTTCCAGCATTAAAACACTCGGTCTTTTAACATTTTTAAGATAATCATACTTGATATGAGTGGCTCCACTCGCGTCTCTTTCCATTGTCCAATCGCCCGGATGCACCACTGAACCGGATGGGGTTTCCAAAATCGTGCCCATTGAATCCATAATTGAATGCTCCACTTGAAAAAATTTTGCGGTGAAATTTCCCAATCTGACTACATCATTTATTTTATTGACGGTAATCGTTTTTATCCTTTTTGAGGTGCCTTTTTTATAATCTTCTTGCCTTTCTTTTATCATAGCCAAAGTCATCGGCATAGCAATTATCGGCGGATAACCCAATTTTTCCAAAAGCAAAGGCGCCGCGCCGATGTGGTCTAAATGGCCGTGACTGAATATTACGCCCCGGATATTTTTTTCCTTGCCTCGCAAGTATTTAACATTAGGGATAATAAAATCAATCCCGGGCATATCTTCTTCCGGAAATTGCAATCCCATATCCAAAATGACTATGTCATTACCATACTCATACACAGTCATATTGCGCCCGACTTCTTCACATCCGCCAATCGGGATTATTCTTAGCGTTCCTCTGGACAACAAAGGCGCCGAGTATCTATCCTTTGGATCGGCTCGATACTCCTTTTGTGAATTAACTTGAGCGCCGGCTTCTCCCACATCGCCACTATTGGGCGTGTTTTTGCCGGCTCCATATGTCCTTCTCCTTCTGGGCCCACGACCCTGTTCCGGCCTTCTGCCGTATGTTCTTTTTCTTTCTATCATAAACGTTTATATCCGCCTCGGCTTTTTGATGATACCGAAGCGAAAAATTAATAAATTAAGAAGATAAATTTAAAATTTCTAATTTCTAATTCACCTAATTTCTAAAAAATAACCAAGATATCAATTACCAAAATAAGAACACCTTACCACCCAATCACCCAATCAATTAATTAATTGCTGTGATAAAGTGGTCGGGTGGTAAAGTGGTCAAGTGATTAGGCAAATTTAAAAAAGTTATGTTTATATGTTTTAATGCCATGCCCCGCACCGAGCTTCGCTCTGGTGCTAGGGTTTTTATGCTTTAATGTTTTTACTTCCCCCATTGTCTTTTCGTCTTCATATACCACTCGTTCACATTGGCCAAGCGATCTACCGGATGAGAAATACGCACCACATCGATGCCTTTTACTTCGTCGGAAGTGGCGTATGTATATGTCGGCATATATAAAAATACAGCCGGCTTTTCACTTAAAATTATGTCTTGAAATTTCTTATATAATTCAACCGCTTCGTCTTCGTTGGCCGTTTCCCTGGCCTTTTCAAGCAGAGCATCAACATTGCGGTTGATATAACGGGATAAATTCAAACCCGGATAACTAACTTGGCTTGAATGCCAAAAAGGAAACTGATCCGGATCGCCACCGATTATCACGCCATATAAAAGCACATCGTAATTTCTGTTTTTTAAAACTTCACGGGAAAACTCTTTCGGGTCAACCAGCGTTATGTTTGTTTTGATTCCAACCTCTTGCCAGAATCCGGCGATAAACTCCGCGGCCTGCTTGTATTCTTGAGTATTGATAGTCACCAAATTTATTTCTACGGTTTCCGTATCATATTTTCTATAAAAAACCTGCGCGCTGTTTACCACTTCGCTAAGTCGGGCTTCAATCTCCTTACTCGCGTTCTCAATCAAGGTGGTTGTGGCTGAATCGCCATTTTCATCTACAGTATCAACCGTTGTGGTGGTTGAACTGGTTGTATTATTTGCCATCCATTCTTTCAGTAATTTCTCGCGCTGTTGTTGGACATATTCTTCCGCCGGCAGACGAGTCCAAACCGCGTCAAGCAATTCATTGGCTTTAGCCACATCATATTCAATCTTTTCAATCTCCGGATTATATCCCGGGAATCCCGGCAAAATCGGACTGTAAATTATCTTGCCCTCATTCCTCAAAGCCTCGCGCAAAATCCTTTCTTTATCAATCGCGTGCTGTAAAGCGGTTCTAACCTTGCTTTCTTTCAAACGGGAATTATTTTCCTGATTGAAAAACAACGCGGTGTATTGCGGTAATTGCAAAGTATGTAAATTAATATGTTTTCTTTCCACTTTTTCCTTCATATCATGCGGAACAAAATTCAAACCGTCCACTCTTTGCCCTCTAAGCGCCTGAATTGCCCCGTCCGGCCCATCGTATTCCGCAAAAAATTTAAATACGAATTCTTCAATGTAAGGAAGTTGACCGTAATAATTTTCAAATCTCGCCAGCTCAAAATTTCTTATATAACCGGAATCATCTTTTGACAATTTCTTAAAAATAAATGGTCCCGTGCCGACCGGCTGTAAATTCTGCCCGTGCAATTTCATTCTTTCCGGCGCGACATCAAACCAAATCTCCTCGGAAATTATGCCTACTGTAAGCGATGACAAAAACGCAGAAAACGGCTCCCGCAAATTAAACTGTACCGTGTAATCATCAATCAACTCAACTCCCAAACCCTGAAAAGACACAAACAGCGGACTGCCCACCGCCTGATTTTGAATTGATTCAATTGTAAACACTACATCTTTGCCGGTAAGTTTATTGCCATTATGCCAAACAACATCTTGCCTCAATTTAAATGTATAAGTTTTTTTATCTTCACTGATTTCATAACTCTCCGCCAAATCCGCCACCAGCTCTTGATTTTTATCCCAACGCATCAATCCGGAAAAAATCAATCTTGATAAATCCGTGTCAACATCATTGACGCTGGCAAAAATCGGATTAATCAAGCTCGGCGCGCCCACCACCGCTTCCGTATATCTTCCGCCCACCGCCGGCACTTTTCGGCTGTTCTCAATTACCGCTCCGAAAATAAAAATGGTAAACCCAACCACTACCACAAAAATACAAACTGTAATCACTCTTTTTTCAAACCGGGACAAAACTTTTTTTACCAAACTCAACTGCTTCCAACCCGGAAACTTCTTACCTTTAACTTTTCTTATCAAATCCAAATCGCTTTTGGTTGAAACCAAAGGCTTAACTTCATGTTTTTTTTGAAGTAATTTTGTGATTTTTTCCTTTATGCCAGAAAGCACAAAATGATGAGATAACGCTGTTTTCTGTAATCAGAAAATAGCGGATTTAATAACTTGAACGCCCACGGGTCTCAAATGGACTGCCTTAGATGATAACTTGCAAAAATGATACCCCAAAAAAAACAATGGAAAATACAATAGTCGCTCTGTATAAAACTTTGTCCAACCCCCTCTTTGAACTATACACATTGCTGGATCCGCCGAACGCGACGCCTAATCCCGAGCCTTTTTGTTGCATCAAGACTACGATAATGAGTAAAATTGCCGAAATAACTTGAATTATTGAGATGATTCCTACCATATTAAATAAATACTTTATGTAATATACAGTATATAATACCAAGAAGTAAAAAACAAGCTTAATGCTTGATATGCCATAGTATAGCAGATAGCGGTAAAACTGTCAACTGCAAAAGCGAGATTATGTATTTTCAGGGGGTTGACATAAACAATCCTCTATGATATAATCTTTGCACCTAACTAATTTGTTTAAATTAATTACATAATTCTGTCTAAATTAATGATATGAAAAAAGAAATCCATCCAATCAGCAAACCTACACTATTCGTAGACACCTCATGCGGAATTGAGTTTTTTGCCGATTCTACGGTAAAATCAGACGAAACCCGCACAGTTAACGGCGTAGAATATCAAGTCTTCAATGTTGAAATTTCTTCCGCTTCTCACCCTTTTTACACCGGCAAGCAAATCCTGGTTGATACCGCCCGCCGTGTAGAAAAATTCCATGAGAAAGTTGCTAAGACTGAAGCCGCCGCTAAGATAAGAAAAGGTAAAAAAGCAAAAAAAGCCAAAACCTTGGCAAAAACAAAAACAGAAACCAAGAAAAAAACAGAAAAAAAGGAAAAATAACCTAAAAAGGCACAAAAAGCTTACAAC